>Ga0210057_1010084_pt1 | contig 10784 bp, 11 predicted proteins | sample CryGeyCG2114_010_2_FD_183968 | JGI IMG/M metagenome (GOLD analysis project Ga0210057, IMG submission 183968) | Groundwater microbial communities from aquifer - Crystal Geyser CG10_big_fil_rev_8/21/14_0.10 (SPAdes) (version 2) | ecosystem: Environmental > Aquatic > Deep subsurface > Groundwater ...
GCCATGTTTATTGGACTAATTTTTTTAATTATTTGGAAAATAATACTTTGCCCGGAATTTATTACGATGAGTTTGAAGGCGAATTAACCGGCGAATATGTTTTACCGGCTAAAGCCCGGAATTTTAAAGATTTTAGCGCGCAGCTGAAAGTTTGGCAGGAAGAGCAATCTTACGCCCTCTCCGCTAAAACCGGCGGAGCGATTATTAAGAAAGAAACGCAAACGATAGGAGAAATAAAGAGCGAACAGGAGGTAATTTCTTTTGAAGTCAATTTAAAAGTTAAGCCGGAAATTTTTCAGGCTAAAGAGTAATGTTTATGGAAAAGCAGCCGCTCCCACAATCAAAAACAACCGCGACGATTGACGAACGAGCCGCCGAGCAAACCAGCCGCTTTTTAATGATATGGCAGCGTTATTTTTATTATTTTATTATCATTGAGTTGATGATAATTTTCGGGGCCGGTTATTGGTTCTTATTAAAGCCAAACATTAAAGCCGTCTTTAGCAGCCGGGCGGACATTAGTTCGCAAGATAAAGCCCAACAGGAAACAATCGCCAAACTTAACGCGCAAATTAAGGAGTTTGGGCAAATAAAAGAAGGCTACGCTAATCTTAGCCCGGCCGACCGGGAAAGAATCGGGCAAATGTTGCCGGCTCAAAGCGAAGAAAGGGATTTAGTAACTCAAATTAATAAAATTGTGGCGGCTAACGGGATGTTGCTGAAATCCATCAGTTTAAAAGATGAAAGCGGCCTTAGCGGAGCAGGCAAAGGCAGAGGCCTTACCGAGAGCGGAGCAGGCAATAATCAAGGGGCGGCTCTGTCCGCGCCAAGCGCCAAGGCGGAAGCGGTAACGGTTGATTTTGAAGTCAGCGGAGTCAGTTACCCCGCTTTAAAAAGCTTGTTAGCCGGCTTAGAAAATAATTTGCGCTTAATTGACGCGCAGGCCATCAAGTATTCTCCGCCAGAGGAAAGCGCGATTTTAGTCGTCAAGGCTTATTATCAAACGGACGGCCTTGCCAGTACGGTCGATTTGGGAGGAGAGGACGTCCGCCGCGAGCTTGATTTTATTACTAGCGATAAATGGAGAAATTTGCGCAGCAACGCCGAGGCGATTGAAATTCAAACTAGAGGCAATAAGAATCCTTTTTAGTAAAGAAAATTGACATTGGTATGGCCAACAACAGCAAACAAGATATTTTAGAAATTTTATTGGCGGATAAAGTCATCAGCGCGGAGCGGCTGGAGGAATTAAAAAAGATCGCCCAAGCCCGGGGCTCAAACATTGAAGAAGTTTTGATTAAGGAAAAGGTTATTGACGCCGAAAAATTAGCGGCGAGCAAAGCGAAAATTTGGGGGATAAGCTACGTTAATTTGGCGGACAAAAGCATTCCCAAAGACGTTTTAAACGTAATTTCTTTTCCGGTAGCGCAGAATTACCGAGTCATTTGTTTTAATAAAGCGGCTAACCAAATTGATGTCGGCATCCTGGATTACGGCAACTTGAAAGCCATTGAAGCGGTTAATTTTTTAGCGGCGGAATCAGGCTATCAGGCTAAGTACTACGTCATTTCCCCGGAAAGTTTTAATAAGGCCATTAATTTATACCAAACGATTGCGGAAGAGGTGGAGGTCGCTTTAAAAGCGCGGGCGGAAGAAGCGGAAGAAAAAAGAGAAGCGGCCGGGATGGACAAAGAGGAAAAAACGGAAGGCGTAATCAAAGCCGCGCCTATTTCTAAAATCGTTTCGGTTATTTTAAAACACGCGGTGGAAGGCAAAGCCTCCGACATCCACATTGAGCCGTATAAAAACGAAAGCCGGATCCGCTATCGCATCGACGGCATTTTGCATACTTCTTTGGTGTTGCCGGTGAGCGTGCATAACTCCATCGTCGCTAGGGTTAAAGTGCTGGCTAATTTAAAGTTAGACGAAACGAGAATCCCTCAAGACGGCCGCATCCGCTTAGGTTTTGACAATAAAAGGATTGATTTTCGCGTTTCCATTTTGCCGCTCATTGAAACCGAAAAAGTGGTAATGAGAATACTGGATGTCAGCAAGGGCGCGCCTACTTTAGAGGATTTAGGCTATGAGGGGAGGAATTTAGAGGTAATTAACAAAAACATCCAAAGAAGCGACGGCTTGTTTTTAGTCACCGGCCCGACCGGCAGCGGCAAATCAACCACCTTGTTTGCGGCCATGACCATCTTAAACGAAGAGGGAGTAAACATTTCAACCTTAGAAGACCCGGTGGAATATTATCTGGACGGGGCTAACCAGTCGCAGATTAGGGGAGAGGTGGGGTTTACTTTTGCCACCGGATTGCGCGCGCTGCTGCGCCAAGACCCGGATATTATCATGGTCGGCGAGATCCGCGATAACGAAACGGCGGAATTGGCCATTCACGCCGCTTTGACCGGGCATATGGTGCTATCCACCCTGCACACTAACGACGCCATCGGCACCATTCCGCGCTTAATTGACATGAAAGTGGAGCCGTTCTTGCTGGCTTCGACCTTAAACGGAATTTTAGCGCAGCGGCTGGTGCGCCGCATTTGCAATTTTTGTAAAATCAAGGAAGAAATAAGCCAGGACGTGCGCGACGACATCGCGGAGGAAGTAAAAAAAATTTACGACGTGGTTGACGATAAAATTAAAAAATTATTTGAGGCCACTATTTTAAACTCGGGGCCAACCGGCCGGCAGCTGCATAAAGGCAAGGGGTGCGCTCGTTGCGGCAACACCGGCTACCAAGGCAGAATTTCCATCGCCGAGGTGCTGGACGTCAACGACGAGATAAAAAGCCAGATCGCCAACAGCCAGGAACTAAATTATAAATCGGAAGTTTTAAAAAAGCAGAAGTTCATCACCGTTAAGCAGGACGGAATCATTAGGGCCTTACAAGGCATTACGAGCATAGAAGAGGTGTTGCGGGTGATGAGCGACTAAATTCCTACCAATTACGAATTAAATACGAATATACTAATGCCCATTTTAGATAATAGTACAACGCTGAATATTAATGTTTATTTTGCCCCCATAAAATATTATTGACATATCAGCAGGTGATTAGTAATTAGTAGGAGTAAGCATATGAATAAACAACTAAAAATACTATTAGTGGAGGATGATAACTTTTTGCTTAACATGTACGCCGATAAATTTCGCGTCGAGGGCTTTGAGGTTTTTATCGCCGACAACGGCGCTACCGGGTTGAAATTAGCGAAAGAAAAAGCGCCGGATTTGATTTTATTAGACGTGCTGTTGCCGAAAATGAGCGGGTTTGAAGTGTTGCAAGAGCTTAATAAAGACCAGCGCGCCAAAAATATCCCGGTTATTTTATTGACTAACTTAAGCCAGAAAGAAGAGGTAACCAAGGGCCTGGAATTGGGAGCTAAAGATTTTTTGATTAAAGCGCACTTTATGCCGCAGGAGGTGGTAGCTAAAGTAAAATCAGTGTTGAAAATATAACTCGGTTTTTTATGGAAGTTTATAACATCTTATTCAATCGTTTACTGGCGGAAACGGCCAAACAGCAGGCGTCAGAGCTGCATTTGTCAGTCGGCAGTATTCCGGTAATTCGCAAAGACGGCCGTTTACTGAAACTAGCCGAAGAAAAACTTATTGAGCAGGAGCTGCTGGCGCAGGTAGTTAATTCTTTTTTAGAGGAGGAAGAGAAAAAAATTTTGGAGGACAGGCGGGAGTTGACGACGGTAAAAACTTTAGGGGGGCACTGGCGCTTTAAGATAAATATTTATTACCAAAAAAATCTTCTCGCCGTTTCTTTTCGCCTCATTGCGGGAGAAACTCGCAGCTTAGACGCTATCGCCGTCCCCAAAGCGGTAGCTGACTTTAGCTCTTTAAACTCTGGTTTAGTGGTAGTCGCCGGTCCCTACGGCAGCGGTAAAACCACCACTATCGGAGCGATGCTGGAGTATGCCAACCAGCGCCAGCGCAAGCGCATTTTAACCTTAGAAAACCCCATTGAAATGTTTCTAATCAGCAAAGAAAGCGTGATTGAGCAGCGCCTTATCGGCCGGGACGTAAAATCCCTGCTGGACGGCTTACGGTATTGCCAGCAAGAGGACATTGATATTTTAGCGGTGGCTGATGCCAAGGAGCAGTTTACCGATGCCTTGCCTTTGGTTTTAGAAATCGCCTCTACTAATTGTTTAGTGTTGTTGGAGATGAGCGCCGATACCGCGACCAGAGTGATAGAGAAGATACTTAATTGTTACGCTAGCGCCAAGATTGATTCGGCGCGGATGTTATTAGCCGATGTTTTGGAAGGAATCATTATCCAAAAACTTCTGCCGAAAAACGGCGGCGGGACGGTATTAGCGACGGAAGTATTGATAGGCGCGTCCGCCATAAAATCAGTCATCCGCGAAGGAAAATTAAAACAAATCGAAACCATTATCCAGACTTCAGGCGACCAGGGGATGATTAGCATGACGCAGGCGCTGGTCAATTTAGTGCGCGCCGGTCAGGTGAGCCAGGAAGACGCTTTAGCCGCCGCTCCGCGCAAAGATGATTTTAAAATAATAATCAAATAGCGGGACGTTTTCTTATGCCAATTTTTACTTACCAAGCTAAAGATGCCGACGGCCATATTAAACAGGGCATGATTGACGCCGGCAACGAACAATTGGCGGTTAGTCTGCTGGTTGACCATAATCTTAAAGTGGTGGCCATTAAACGAAAAAGAGGGTTGAATTTTAATTTAAACTTTTTAAACCGGATAAAAGCAAAAGATGTGGTGATATTTTCCCGTCAGTTTTCGGTGATGATTTCGGCCAGCATCCCGGTAGTGCAGGCGCTAAAAGTATTAATAGACCAAACAGTCAGCCCGGCTTTAAAGGCAGTGGTGTCGGAAATAGCGGACGAAGTGAACGGCGGCTCAAAACTTTCGGACGCGCTGGCGGCGCGGCCGAAAGTATTTAGCGAATTTTACGTGAGCGTAGTGCGCGCGGGGGAAACGAGCGGAAAATTAGACGAAGTGTTAAATTATTTGGCGGATGAGATGGAAAAAGACTATGACATGATGCATAAAATCCGCGGGGCGATGATTTACCCGGTATTCGTGTTGGTCGGTTTAACCGGAGTAGGCGGAGTGATGGTCGTCTGGGTAGTGCCGAAATTGACGGCCGTTATTGCCGAGTCGGGCGGGCAGTTGCCCTTGGCCACGAGAATTTTAATGGCCGTTTCTGACGCCGCCGCCAGTTATTGGTGGCTCGTAATTTTAGCAGCCGCCGGATTAGCAGCCGCCGTAAAATATTACGGCAAAACAGCGGTTGGCCGCTGGCAAATTGATTATCTAAAATTGAAAATGCCGATTTTCGGCCAACTTTTTCAAAAAATCGCTCTCGTGCGTTTTACGCGCTCAATGAATACTCTGATTGCCGGCGGCGTAGCGATTGCGAGCAGCTTAAAAATAGCGGCGGATGTGGTCGGCAACAGCGTTTACCACGATTTAATTATAAGGACTAAACAGGAAGTGGAAGGAGGAAGCTCAATTTCAAGCGTTTTTAGCGCCAGCAAGGCAATACCGTCGATGGTTGCCCAGATGTTAGCCGTGGGAGAAAAGACGGGTAAATTAGACGTCATTTTAGAGCGCATCACGGATTTTTACGCGCGCGAAGTTAATAATTTAGTCGCTAATTTAGTTACTTTGATGGAACCGCTGATTATGGTACTGATGGGCATTGGAGTCGGCATTATGGTCGCCGCCATTATTATGCCGATGTATAACCTGGCGAATCAATTCTAACGGCAATTTTCAATTAAAAATTATCAATTATTAATAAAAGAATAAAAGGGAGGAGAATTATGAAAAAATTAAGGCGCGATGTTAGAGGTTTTACGCTGATTGAACTTTTGATAGTAATCAGCATCATCGGCATTTTATCGTCAATGGTAGTAGTGTCCTTAAACGACGCCCGCGCTAAAGCGCGCGATGCCAAGCGCTTAAGCGACGTGCGGCAAATGGCTAATGTTTTAGCTATTGCCGCTACGGAAGGCACGCGGCCGTTAGAGTTAGCGGGCTGCAATGCCGCCTCGGCCGAAAAGAACGTTCGCTCCTGTACTAGCCCGGAATCCGTTGCCAAAGCCTTAAAGCTGTTTAGCGACCCGAGCGTAATTAATCCCGATGACCCGAGCGCTATTTGCCGGGCTGGAGCTAGTTCGCCTTGCCAGTACTCGCTGAATATCGGCAGCACCAATGTGGCTAACGCGCAGATTTATTTTTATTTAGAAACAAACATTGCCGGCTGGACCTCCAGATTGCACGCCATTGATATTGAGGGGCAAGTTTATTAATAAGCCAAAGTTAGCAGGGGGCGGTTATTTATGGTATAATGTGGATAAGCCTAATGAAATTAATTTAAAGATTAATTTAATAACATAATTTTATAATTTAACTTTGTGGGTTACGTAACAGTATCCACATAAAGTTAGGAGGTGAGATATGAAAACCACACAAAAAGGTTTTACCCTCATTGAATTGCTGGTGGTGATTGCCATCATCGGCCTGCTTTCCACGATGGCGGTAGTTTCGCTCAACAGCGCCCGCGGCAAAGCGCGCGACGCCAAGCGCGTTTCTGACGTTAAGCAATTGAGCAACGTGATTGAAATGGAAGCGGCTAACACGGCGAGCGGCGGCTATAACATATTGCCGGACGGATGCGACGCGGTGGGAGAGTTAACGACCGCTTGCGGCACATTCGGCGGAGTTGATTGGAGCAAAATTGCCGACTCGAGCGGAACCGCGGCTTGCAGTGCGGCTAGCGCCGCTACTTGCGCTTATGCCATGACTAAGGCGGAAAGCACGAGCGATTACGAAATTTGTTTTTACCTGGAAGAAGGAGTGGGCGGATTGACTAAGGGCTTGAATCATATTAATGCCGGCGGCACCATCACTCCCGGCGCCTGCGCTAACTAGGCATAAAGTTAAAATTTTTTATAAAAAATTTCTCCTTAACGGCTTAGACCAAAGAGGAGAAGTTTTTTATATTACGGCGGTTTATGGTATACTAAAGGCAGGCTAAATTAAACATTAACTAAAAATATGGGTGCTAAATTATTAAATTACCAACGCCAGGGCTTTACTTTAATTGAGATGTTAGTAGTGATATTTATTTTGGGCGTACTGCTGACGCTGACGGTCGCTTCTTTAGCTAACAGCCGCGCTACCACAAGAGACATTATTCGGGTATCGGATGTCCGGCAGCTACAGAGCGCGCTGGAGCTTTATTTTTATAATAAGAACGCTTTCCCCGTCGCGGCGGAAATAGTTTTAGGCAGCGCCGATTATGAAGTATTCTGCGATACGGCCAGCGGCTTTCAAGGGTCGGAAGAAGGCTGTTCCGCCGTTTATTTTAAAAAATTGCCTTCGGCGCCGACCCCGCCGGCGGACAATTCCTATATTTATAACTCGGCGGACGGCAAGAATTACACGCTCACGTTTACTTTAGAAAAAGAAACCGGGACGCTGGCCGCGGGGCAGCGCACGGCGACGCCGGAAGGGATAGAATAAAATTTCTAATTATTCTAATTGACCTAATGTCTAAATAAATCCCAATTAATAAATGTCCAATGTTTAACTATGATAATTAATCGTTAATCCATTGGGTATTGGTCATTATTTAGAAACTATCACCGCTATGGCGGGATCCCGCTGCGGCGGGAAAATAATTAGGTTAATTAGAAATTAAAGTGATTATTATTCACAACTTTAAGTTACAATTATAATTTTTTAATGTTATTTTTATATTTTTTCATCTTTATCTTGGGTCTCTGTCTCGGCAGTTTCCTTAATTGTTTTATTTACCGCCTACATGAGCGCCAAACAGTTCTCGGCCGTTCGTACTGTCCGCATTGCAAACATCTAATCGCCTGGTACGATAATATTCCGCTCATAAGTTTTATGTTGTTAAAGGGAGAGTGCCGGCATTGCAAGCGTCAAATATCTTGGCAATATCCATTGGTAGAATTAGTAACGGCAGTTTTATTTATTGTAGTTTGGCAAAAATATCAGGTTAATATTGATATTACTAATGTTACTGGTTACTGGTTACTGGTTACTGGTTGCTCAAAGGTTATCCGCGATTGGTTGTTTGTTTGCATATTGATCGTTGTTTTCATCTATGACCTTCGCTGGCAGTTGATTTTAGACAAAGTAACGGCGCCCGCGATAATTGTCGCTTTTGGCTTAAATTTATGGTTAGGAATGAATTGGCTGAACTTGTTGGCGGCGGCCGGAATCGGCGGCGGATTTTTTTTGGCGCAATATTTAATTTCGCGCGGCCGCTGGATTGGCGGCGGCGACATCCGGCTGGGGGTTTTAATGGGGCTGATGCTGGGCTGGCCGCAGATTTTCGCGGCATTGATATTGGCTTATGTCAGCGGCGCTGTCGTGGGGGTAGGGTTGCTGCTGACGCGTAAAAAACAACTGTCTTCCCGCTTGCCTTTCGGAACTTTTTTAAGCGCGGCTACAATAGCAGCAATGTTTTGGGGAGAAGAGATAATGAGTTGGTGGGAGCGTTAAAAAATTAAACCAATGTTTTTCCTAAAAAAATCAAATTTTATATTGTTTTTCTCTCTGTTGGCAATTGTGGCAACTGCCAGTTTGCTATTTATCATTAATTCATCGCCAACTGGTACGGCGCAAGCCGGCAGCGAACACAACATCAGCGGCTGGGCTTGGGCGGATGCGACCGGCTGGGTTAGTTTTAATTGCACCAATAAAGCTTGCCGCAACGCTGGCTGGCAGGGCCAATTTTGTTCAACCGACGCGGACTGCGGCGGCCAGGCCGCGAGCTGCTTAAACGACTGCACGATTACGGGAAAAAATTACGGCGTTAACCTTGATTTAAATACCGGCATTTTTTCCGGCTACGCGTACAGCGCCAATTCCGGCTGGGTTAGTTTTCAGGAAACTCCGCCCGAAACAACTTGGCGGGCTTCTTGCCAGAATCCGGGCGACTGCACCGGCGCCTGTTCCGCCTGCTTTAATAATAGTACGAGCAAAGTTTACGGCTGGGCAAACATCATTAATTTAGGCGGCAACGGCTGGATTAAATTAAGCGATGACAGTAACCCGCTTTGGGCGGACAAAGGCGTAAAGATAGCCAGCGACGGCGCTTTTTCCGGTTGGGCCTGGCATAACAATGACGCGGGTTCAGGCACTGGCTGGCTTAGTTTTAATTGCGCCGATGCGGGAGCGGGCGGTTGCAGCGGCCGTGATTATCGCGTGCAAGGAAACATTATCGGGCAGCCGCAAGCCGTCAGCGTAACGCAGGCGTTGGATAATAAATGCTCTGGTTTGAAAGTGCAATGGGACGTGCCGGTATGGGGCGCGGCCGGTTTTCAAATAATTAGGGACGGGACGCAGATAACTACCGGCGCCGGCACCTGCAAAGAGTGGCCGTTAGCCGGCGGCGTCTGCACTGATTTAGGCTTATCGCCCGGCACGACTTATCAGTACGTTGTCCGAGCTTGCAACGACGCCAACTGCGCTTTATATAGCGATTCCGCCCCTGCTAACGGCAAAACCAACGCCGTTTGCGAGGTTAGTTTTAGCACCCCAGCGACTGGTATTTGCCCTAATAAAATAAATTTATCTTGGAACACGCCGGCGGGCACAGTAACCAGCTATCACATTTATCGTTGCGACGCAACCGCTCAAATAGCCGCTTACTGCGATGATAACTTAAATTATGCTCAAGCGGGCGGCGATTGCTGGGATACGACTAACACTAACTGCACCGACGAAGTCCCGCTCGCTGATAAAAGCCACCGTTTTTACTACAAAGTCGCCGGTTATAACAGCGCTGTGCCGGAAGAAGGCGATTGGTCCGATAAAACCGGCCCGGATGTCGCTTGCCCTAAAAGTCCGATTTGGGAAGAAGTGAAGCCGTGAAACCGTTAAAACATTAAAACACCAGAACATTAAAACATAAATTTTAACTCCTAATTAATCTAATTATTTTCCCGCCGCAGCGGGATCCCGCCATAGCGGTGATAGTTTTTAAATAATGACCAATGCCTAATGAGTTAATGACTAATTTATTATCATTAAACATTTATAATTGAGGTTTATTTAGATTAATTAGGTCAATTAGAATAATTAGAAATTTTAGCGTTTTTATGTTTTCATGTTTTAATGACAAAGGGTTTACCCTAATTGAATTAATAGTGTCAATCGCTATTATCGGTTTTGTTACTACCATCGGCGTAGTTAACTATCGCAGCGCCAATAAAAGTTCGGTTCTGCAGCTGGAAGCGTATAAAGCGGCGACTGACATCCGGCGCGCGCAAAACATGGCACTCGGGGCGATTGAATTTAATGGCGCTGTTCCGGCAGCTTGGGGAGCGCATTTTAATATCGCCAGCCCAGACCAATACTTGATTTTTGCGGATATAAATGATGATAAAGTTTATAATGCTTCTGACGGCGTGTTGGCGACTATTATGTTAAAAAATAACGTCACCTTAGACATCGCGGGTGCCATTAACGTCGCTTTTGTGCCGCCTGACCCGACGACTTATTTGAACGGGTTGAGCGGCGGAGAAGTCAGCATTAATTTAAAAGACCAAGCCGGCAATAAATACGAGATTAAAGTAAATGTTTTGGGATTGATTGACGTCAATAAACTATGAAAATAAATTTAAAAAAAATAAAAAGACGAAAGAATTGCTTTAATGTTTTAATGTTTTTATGTTTTAATGACAGAGGTTTTGGCGTTTTGGAAGTAGTGGTTGTTGCCGGCATCATCGTCATTGGCTTATTG
>Ga0210057_1010085_pt1 | contig 10782 bp, 6 predicted proteins | sample CryGeyCG2114_010_2_FD_183968 | JGI IMG/M metagenome (GOLD analysis project Ga0210057, IMG submission 183968) | Groundwater microbial communities from aquifer - Crystal Geyser CG10_big_fil_rev_8/21/14_0.10 (SPAdes) (version 2) | ecosystem: Environmental > Aquatic > Deep subsurface > Groundwater ...
TTGCGCCTCTCTGTCGGTCTAATCTTTCTCATGCAAGGGTGGGGCAAACTCAATGCTATCGAGATGCCAACAGCATTGCTCGATGGTATTGGCTTCCCGGCTGCCGGATTTTTTGCCTGGCTCCTGGCTGTCACGGAATTCCTCGGTGGAATCGGACTCATCCTCGGCATCTGGGTGCGATGCTTTGCAAAGCTCCTCTTCGTTGTGATGCTCGTCGCGCTCTTCACCGTACATATCCCTGGTTCATTTGCCGGTGCTATGACACCGATCGCACTGCTCGGCAGCACGCTTGCAGTGGCACTGCTCGGCGGTGGAGCATGGCAGCTGATGAAGGACAGAGAATGTCTGCCGTTTTGTAGAATGGGGAAGAAATAAGCAAAGAAAGGAAATCGAATAGTGGTTGTAATCCACAGACTACTGTTGACATATCCCTATTGTTGTGGTAGTCTATACACAGATATCAAACAGTGAACTGCATACGCAAGTTCGTACACAAACATCTCTTTTTGAGGTGTTTTTGTATATTGTGTATGTGATATACTGTCATTCGGCGGAAGCTCGGAGAGTAAATTCCGAAGGTCGGAACACTGTTTGATATCCAGATGGTACGACTTTGTTGTATGTGGTTCGACTCCACTGCTCTCCGCCAATAAAGGCAATCACAGATAAAATGTGGTTGTTTTTTTTGACAGAGCAGACATCCTTTCATCAGTGTCTGAGCATGAGTATTCTGGGAGGGATATCAGGATAAAAGACCCTTCGCTGCGCTCAGGGTGACGGCAAAGCCGTCACTTCAGCTCCCCCCACCGCTTCCCCACATGGACCTCTACCGCAACCGGCACATCGAGTTTCAGAACATGTATCATTTCTCTTTTCACAAGCTCTGATACCTCATCTTCCAATCCTTCTTTCACTTCCAACACCAATTCATCGTGTACTTGCAAGAGCATCCGAACGGAATCAGTGTACTTTGTTTCTTGTAATTTGTTTCTTGTCGCAATCATCGCCAATTTCATCATATCTGCCGCCGTGCCCTGCACAGGCATATTGATCGCCATGCGCTCACTGGAAGCGCGAATCTGGTAATTCTGTGATTCGAGCTCTGGAATATACCTTCTTCGCCCAAACAGGGTCTCGACATAGCCATCCTTTTTTGCTTGCTCGAGAATCCTATCCATATATGCTTTCACATCTTGGAACGCATTAAAATATGTATCAATAAATATCTTTGATTCTGCAGGAGAAATACCCGTGCGCATAGACATCCCAAACGCCCCCATACCGTAGAGAATACCAAAATTGATCGCTTTGGCAGCACTGCGCTGCTTCGGAGTCACGTCTTCCAACAATACGCCATTCACCGTTGCAGCTGTCGCGGTATGGATGTCTTGTCCTGATTCAAAAATGTGAATCATTTTTTTGTCTCCTGCCAAGTGGGCGACAATCCGAAGCTCAATTTGTGAATAATCCGCTGCGATTAAAGAATACCCATCCTCGGCGATAAAGGCGTTGCGAACTTCTTTGCCAAGGTCTGTCCGAATTGGGATATTTTGTAAATTGGGATCAGAAGAACTCAGCCGCCCCGTAGATGCCACCGCTTGATTGAAGCTGGTATGAATTCGTCCTGTTTTTTTATTCCGGAGTGTCGGCAACACGTCGATATATGTATTGCGTAATTTTTCTATTTCCCGATACTCCTCTATGAGAGGAATGATATCGTGATACTCACGCAGTTTCTCAAGCTCGCTCGCAGCCGTTGAAAAGCCGGTTTTTCCTTTTTTTATAAAGTCGGTTGGCACATCCATCTTTTCAAACAACACCTCTCGAAGCTGTACAGATGATGAAATATTAAATTCTTCTCCCGCTTCCTTCCAAATCTTTTTTTCAAGCCCAGCGATTGTCTTATGTGCATCTTTTGAAAGCGTCTCAAACATCTGTTCGTCAATAGCGATCCCATTCAATTCCATGTCTGCGAGCACAGAAATCAGTGGCATTTCGATGGTCTCAAACACGTTTCGACTATTCTCCTCGTCAAGCTTCTCATCATATATTGTTGCCACTCGCCATACGGCTCGAAGCTCGTCTGCAATCTGCTGTGGATCCACGCCAAAAAGTGTACCCTGGGAGTCGCTTGTTGTCATCTCTTCTCCCAGTTCGCGTAGAACAATCTGCTTGAGGTCATGCGTGCGAGTACCGGAGTTCAGAAGGTATGATGCTATCATGATGTCGAATAGTTGGATTATTGGTTGATTTGTTGATTGGATTATTAGAACCTTTACAAGCTGTTTTATATCATGACCAACGACTGTGATCTTTTCATCTTCAAACAATCCAAATAGGTCCGTTTTTTCTTTATCCTTTAATTTCTTGAAATCAACATACGAGTTCACACTGCCCGAAACAAACACAAACCCAAACAAATCAGCATTCAACACATCATCTTCTGACAGCACAGCTTTGCACGCAAACCGCCGCTCTTTCTTCAGTGTGCTGAGCACCTCTGCAACGTCTTTTGGCTCAACAACCGAAACGTTCTTCTTCGCCCATTTGTTTTTTTGCTTTTTCGCTTTTTCGCTTTCTTGCATTTCAACTCCCGGTATCCTCTTGATCAACGAATAAAATTCAAACTTCCGAAACAGCGCGACAACTGCTTCTCTATCAAACTCATGGGTCACGGCTTCTTCCAAATGAAAATCCAAATCTTGCACATCCCGCCGAATCGTTGCCAATTCATGGCTCATTTTCGCGTCAGCCTCCCCCTCTTCCAATTTCTTGATAACCAACGCAGAAAAAAGATCGTTGATCGTTGATCGTTGATCGTTTAGTTCTTTGTAAATCTCATCCAATCCCCCAACCTCAATAATTAGCTTCGTTGCGGTTTTTTCCCCAATCCCTTTCACTCCTGGAATATTGTCAGATGCGTCCCCTCGAAACGCCTTGTAATCAACAATTCTGTCCGGTCCAAATCCAAATTTCTCTTTTACCTTTTCCTCGTTGTACAGCTCAAAATCCGACATACCTTTTTTAAGTAGGTACACCTCGGTCACATCATCATCGACCAACTGGAGCAAGTCTTTATCCCCTGTCACAATAATCGTGGTCACACCATGCTTCTTTGTTTTATTCAATTCTGCAATCGTGCCGATAACATCGTCTGCTTCAAATCCTTCCTGCTCATATACAGGAATGCCAAACGCGTGTACCAGATCGTGTACCAGGGGAATCTGCGCGTAGAGATCATCATCCGCCTTGATCCGAGTTGCCTTGTATGCCTCATATATCTCATCCCGAAATGTCCCGCCTGCCATGTCAAAACTCACCGCGAGATAGTCCGGCTTGATATCATGCATGATTTTGAGAAGCATCGAGGCAAATCCGTACACGGCATGCACACTCGTGCCGTCCGATGCGCTCATGGGTGGAAGAGCATGATACGCGCGATGAATAATGGCGTTCCCGTCGATGATAACAAAAGTTTTATTCGGCATAGTACATCCATTGTAGCATGCAGGGCAAATAAAAAAAGCCCAAAGGCTTTTTTGAGGTACCGGTGGGAATCGAACCCGCGATAAAGGTTTTGCAGACCTCTGCCTTACCACTTGGCTACGGTACCGGATGTTTCTTATGCAAAGGCAGGGTACCACACACAGGCAGGTATTTCAAGACTCAACGTACACAAAAACACTCCCATTCTCAGGAGTGTTTTTGCGCAATGCTTATTGCTTATTGATATTTATTTATGACCCCTTATTTTGAATAGATTTCCATCTTTACTTTCTGTACACCAAATCCTCGAGCTTTTGACTTTGCAGTTGCAATAATCTCTTTGCTCGTCGGGTGCACTGATCCTACCCAAAAGTCAATTCTATATTGTCCATTATATCGAGCATTCATACGATCACGAACCGTGAACACCTTGTCACCGTAGAGATCAGGAAACTTTACCTGTGTTCCAAGGGGAAGAAAGTTTGCGGCAATCGTATCCTCAATGCCATATTCCTCAAAATACTGACATAAATCAAACTTCATGGCAGGGAGACACGGTGTTGCGTCTGTCTGATATGGATCACTTGAATAGGCAGTCGCCACGACTGTGATCGTTCGTGCAGGGGTGCGATCTTCACTCACAGGAAACACACGATCTTCTGTTGTTTCAGTCTTTTCTTCGTCTTGTGCAAATACAGGACCAATAGAAGGTATGGAAGAAATAATAAGCAAGATACCCACAAAGAGCACAATACCCTGCTTCATATACTGTTGTATTTTTGTGTACGTGGTACAAAACATATTTTTTGTCTATTCCGAAATACATCGAAATGTCCATTTTGTGCCAGCTCTCTCGCATGAGAAGGCAGTACACACCACAAGTCCTTTTAAAATAGAAAACCCTAGTATGATCTAGAGCCTTAGGTCTTGTGTTTTAGACTGCGCAATAGTATCATAAAAGTACCATTTTGTCAAGGTAAAGGAGACCTTACTAAAGGTAATACATGTAATTTATTTGCTAAAATAAGCAATTTTCTTCTATATATGCCAAATGGGGATAACCATCGTCGGAGCTACGGATATACCAATAAAAAAGAGCCAGGGAGACAACGGAGCTACGAAACAAAACCACTCACCCAATCCAGAGCAAGACAAGAGCCAACCGAAGTACAACGGCCGTTTGACTGGATACGGGCGCTTCTTTTTCCGTTTCGTATCTTTGGTATGCTTGTATTTCGTGTGTTTCAGCTCCTCGGCTGGATACTAAAAAAAATTCCCTGGGGTATTCCATTCAAAAAAGGAAACAGGGGAAAAACAGGCAAGACAATCCTTATTGTGTGTGTCATTGGTTTTTTTTGTCTTGTCGGCCTTTTCGTCTGGGCCAGTAAAGACTTGCCAGATCCGAATAAATTGACAGACCGACAGGTAGCACAAAGTACAAAAATCTATGACCAAACCGGTCAACACATTTTATACGAAGTCTTTGCAGACAAAAAACGAACACTCATCACACTCGACGAACTTCCAAAAGACCTCATCCACGGTGTTATTGCAACAGAAGATACAACCTTTTACGAACATCATGGCATCAGACCGCTTAGCCTCTTACGTTCTATCGTGTACGGCGTTTTTGGTGAAGGACGAATTGGAGGAGGTGCGTCAACATTAACACAACAATTGGTAAAGAACGCCATCCTGACAAATGAACGGCGTATCAGCAGAAAAATAAAAGAAATTATTCTCTCTGTACGACTTGAACAAGCATACTCAAAAGACCAAATCCTCCAAATTTATTTTAACGAAATTCCATACGGGTCAACAAATTATGGGGTAGAATCAGCAGCACAAAGTTATTTTGGAAAACCAGCATCTGAACTCTCCCTCGCAGAGTCTGCAACTCTTGCCGGCATGCCAAAACAACCAAGTGCATACATTGCAAATACCACACTCTTAAAGGAGCGAAGGAACTTTGTTCTTCGGCGTATGGCAGAAGAAAGTTATATCACCGACGAACAAAAAACAACTGCACAACAAGAACCACTTGGATTCAGTACCTCCTTCGGGAACATCGATGCCCCACATTTTGTGTTGTACGTAAAACAAAAGCTCGTGGAACAATATGGCGAACAAACTGTTGATACAGGTGGACTAAACGTAATTACATCACTTGACTGGGAGAAACAGCAAATTGCAGAAAAGGTCGTAGACGAAGTCGGTACACCAGCGCTCGAAGCAGCGGGGGCAAACAACACGGCGCTCGTTGCACTTGATCCAAAAACCGGTCAAATTCTTGCTATGGTTGGATCAAAAGATTTTTATGATGAACAGATCCAAGGACAATTTAATGTCGCTACATTAGCAAAACGTCAACCAGGGTCTTCATTCAAACCTATTATATACGCAGCAGCATTTGAAAAAGGATACACCCCAAACACGATTCTTTTTGACGTCATCACAGACTTTGGGCATAACAGTGGCTCCTCCTACAAACCACTGAACTATGACCTCTCAGAACATGGCCCAGTGACAATCCGTCAGGCACTCCAAGGATCGCTCAACATTCCGGCAGTAAAAGCACTCTATCTTGTAGGGGATAAAGAGGGGGTCGATTTTGCTGAGCGTCTTGGCTATTCCACACTTGGCGCGGATAACTTTGGTCTCTCACTCGTCCTCGGTGGTGGCGAAGTGACACCACTCGACCATGTCTCTGCATACGCAACTTTTGCCAATGATGGCGTGCGACATGCACCGGTGAGTATTCTAAAAGTCGAAGATAACAACGGTGATGTGCTCTTTGAATGGAAACAAAACAAAGGTGACCGCGTTCTTGAAAAAAATATCACTGACACGCTCTCAAACATTCTGAGTGATGACCCGGCACGGGCATACGCATTTGGCGCAGGTGGTATTCTGACACTAAAAGATCGTCCTGTTGCTACAAAAACAGGGACCACCAATAACTACGTCGATGCCTGGACCGTGGGCTATACCCCGTCGCTTGTTGCCGGAGTATGGGTAGGAAATACGAACAACACGACGATGAAACGAGGATACGGCGGAAGTAAAGTTGCAGCTCCAATCTGGAACGCATTCATGACAAAAGCACTTGAAGGAAGTACAGTAGAACAATTTGATCCATTGCCAGAAATCGACACAGACAAAGCAATTCTCAATGGCTCGACAGGTGGTGGTATCACCATGAAGGTGGACAAGGTAACGGAAAAAATTGCAACGAGTTCAACACCAGAACAATATATTGAAGAAAGAACATTCATTCAGGCACACTCTGTTCTTCATTATGTTGATAAGGATGATCCACGCGGGGCTGTGCCAGAACACCCAGAATTAGATCCACAATATCAAATTTGGGAAGATGCTATCCAAGATTGGATTTCACGAAAAAAAGAAAGTGACCCAACGTGGAATATTGATTTTGGCGATCCTCCAACAGAATACGATGATCTCCACTCTCTCGAACTCATCCCAACACTCAGCGTAGTCTACCCGGCACCAAGCTCTACTATCTATTCGCGTCAGATTGACACAGACATTCGTGTCTCAGCCCCTCGTGGTGTTACAAAAGTGACGTATCAACTAGATGGTGTATTTGTCGGTGTACTTCGCAATTATCCATTCAATCTCAATTATTATGCACAGGGACTCGCACCTGGAAACCATATAATGACAATCGTTGTTGAAGATGATGTTGGGAATAGATTGGGAAAAGACATTCCCTTTGTCCTCAGTACTACTGTCAGCGCAGAAAAACCCATGTTCGTATGGGCAGACACAGAGCTAGCAGTCTCACAAAATAATTTCCCTCGTACCTTGTTTTTGAACCCTTTTAAGCCGGAGGATGCCACTTCCCTGGAAATTACCGCACAAAAAGGATCTCAATCTCTTTTGCTCGCGACCATCACAGACTTTTCAAACATGTTCAACGGACAAATTGCTTTTACATGGAACACAGCCCCTGAAACAGGGACATGGACGCTCACAGCAAAAACCATTACCAACGATTCAGAGCAGACTGACACACTACAGGTGGTGGTGGAGTAGGATGTCGAATATACTAATCAAAAAAAAAGCCCCCTTCCCTTTTTCCACCAGAGAGTGGATCCGTCCTTTGGCGGATAAGGGAAGGGAGTTGGGGGATAGGTTGCCGGTAGTAATCAAACAAACGCTTTATGGACAAACCACTCAAAACCGCCATCGGCAAACTCTTCATGTATTCTGCGTTTTTTCACATGGCAGTACTCTCACTGCAAGCAATTTATGAAGGGTCGCTGACGCCTATCAATTACTTTAAAGTACTTAGTCTCAACTATTTTTTTCCAGGACTGGAGTACGGTGGACGTTACCACGCACTGTCCGCCGTGCTCGCAGGACTGATTCTCTGGTATTTGTACGTGCGAGAAAAAGAAAAAATATCCGAGTAACTTCGGATATTTTTTATGTGCTCGATTCTTCTTGTTTTTTACTTCCACTCACGTCCTTTATTTATTTCTATTTTTTTTACAATCTTTTTCTCGATATCAACACCATAAATCCCTGCTAAGTGGAGGACTCTCATAATAATATCTCCCAACTCTTCGTAAAAACCATCTTTTCCATCAATGTTATTATGTCTATACGCCTGGAGTGCTTCGGACACCTCTGAATGAACCAAGGCGAGCTTTTCCAGCACAGACACATCTTCCGGCACAGTTCCCCATCTTTTTTCCTTTGCTTGCGCCATAATGAGTTTTTGTAGTTCTGATATGTTCATGAAAAAAGCTTTACTGCCGTATCGGCATCACAATATAGAGATAGCTTGAATCTTCTGCCGGACGAAAAAGACACGGCGCATCACTATTATTCACGCAAAATTGAACGGTGTTTCCTTCTATGTACTGTAACCCATCGAGTACGTATCGATGATTCAAAAGTGTGGAATTTTCTTCTCCCACTATTTCACCATCAACGTCTGACGTATGTTCTCCTGCTTGCGTACTTGTCGACGACACGGCAAGTGTTTGTTGTTCGCTATTTAGATCAAACGAAACCGCATTGACTCCATCTGTTGTAAAAAGGCTTGCTGCTTTGATCCGCTTTGTGAGCTCATCAACAGAAACAGTAGCAACGGTATTAAATTTTTCAGGAATAATTTGTGTATAGTCCGGATATGTGCCTTCTACCAGCCTGCTCGTCATTTCGACATTCCCATATCGCACTGCCACTTGGTTCTCACTAAACCATAAGCGTGCGTTTGTTTCTTCCGCATGAGGAACACCAAATAGTCGAATCATTTCGTATGCAGTCCGTGCCGGAATAATACACGTTACAGGGTCGGTGCCTTGCGCTACAGGTGTCTTCTTTTCTGCGAGACGATATGAATCTGTGGCGGCAAGTACGAGCCCTTTATACCGTTCTGAAAAGAGGTTACACGCGATTCCTGCAAGCTCTGGGCGTATTTCATTTTTTGAAGCAGCAATCACTACTTTTTGCAGTGCGGATTTTAATTCATGAACATTCATCGCGTATGCGTGCTCTTCTACGATATCCGGAATAACAGGAAAATCGTCTGATGGGATGCCTTTTATTTTTGTATGTGATGAACCACAGGATACGAGCAATTCACTGCCCTCAAGTAAGCAGGTAATTTGCTGATCAGGCAAAAGGTGAATGTAATCTGCAAGCATTTTTGCGGGAACAGTAAAGCTTCCTGTTGTTTCTACTTTTGCTCGAAGGTATGCTTTTATGGCAATTTCAAGATTGGTTCCTATTATCTCTACTCCTGACTCTTTTGCAAGTATTTGTACGTTGTTTAATATAGGGAGACTCGTTTGTCTGCCCGCTATCCCTCCGACGAGTCCAAGTACTTGAGAGATGTTCTCTTTTGTACATGTAAATTTCATATCCCTTTTATTTAATTTATATATATATAATCTAATAGTAATAGTAAGGGGTGTGGACAGTGTGGAAAACCTTATATTTGTGCATTGTTGTCATGTTTTTTTGGAACATACATACACAGGTGTACTGTGCAAGGAATTTGGATAGTATGTGTATACCTTTTTTTTGTATTATTTTTTGATTGGATGTGTTGATAACCATTTGTATTATCCACACTATTTTTTTGTTTTTGTGTTGTTTTCCATACGTTATACACCTATTTATACAATATCTGCATAGAGTCGTTGTTTAATATTCGCAATGTCTTGCTTTAATTTTAAATCATTTTCAAGCCCTATTTGTATTTTTGTGTGCGCGTGCATGGCCGTTGTGTGGTCTCTCCCACCAAGCTCTCCTCCAATTGCAGGATAAGACATTTTTAATTCTTCTCGTAAGAGATACATGACAATCTGTCTTGGAAAGGAAAGTCTTTTCTCCCTACTCTTTCCTAAGAGGTCTTCTATTGGAATGTCGAAAAATGATGCAACCATGGTGAGCGTCTCTCTCGGTGTTACTGCTTTTCGCGTTCCCTGTGATTCAAAACTTGCGAGGACATACTTTATGGATTCTTTTGTTGGGAGAATATTCTTTAGTTCATGGTAGGCAACCAGTTTGTTGAGCGCTCCCTCGAGCTCACGAATGTTACTCTGAATGGTGGTGGCAATTGTGTTGATGAGAGATGCGTCGAGTGGAAAGTTTTTTTCCTGGCTCTTTGATTGGAGAATTGCCATTCGTGTCTCTAGATCAGGGTTTGCAATGTCTGTAATCATCCCCCATTCAAAACGACTTTTGAGACGATCGTCGAGTCCGGGAATTGCTTTTGGTGGGCGATCACAGGTCATTACAACCTGCTTTCCTTGTTGGTGGAGTTCGTTGAATGTATGAAAAAATTCTTCTTGTGTTTGTTCTTTTCCTCCAATAAATTGGATATCATCGATAAGGAGAAGATCCACATTTCTATACCGGTCTTTAAATTCTTTTGCTTTTCCTGCTTTTACAGAACTGACAAACTCGTTCGTAAATTTTTCAGAGCTGACATATAGAATACGTATAGACGGATTTTCTGCAAGCATTGCCTGACCAATTGCCTGGAGCAAGTGAGTTTTTCCCAATCCAACACCTCCGTAGATAAAGAGTGGATTGTACGCGTCGCCGGGTCTGTTCGCAACTGCTTGCGCCGCGGCATGTGCAAGCTCATTCCCTTTGCCAACGATAAAGGTGTCAAAGGTGTATTTTTGGTTGAGACCAAACACCGTGCCTGCAGAAAATTTTGGATTGGAATGAATTGGGGTTTTGGGGGTTGAAACTGTTGGAACAGCAGAAAGCGTACATTCTTGTTCTTCAATATTTTTTATACTTTCA
>Ga0210057_1010086_pt1 | contig 10782 bp, 7 predicted proteins | sample CryGeyCG2114_010_2_FD_183968 | JGI IMG/M metagenome (GOLD analysis project Ga0210057, IMG submission 183968) | Groundwater microbial communities from aquifer - Crystal Geyser CG10_big_fil_rev_8/21/14_0.10 (SPAdes) (version 2) | ecosystem: Environmental > Aquatic > Deep subsurface > Groundwater ...
TGAAGAAATTTTTTAAAATGATTTTGATTTTTTTAGGAATATTCGTTCTCTTCATTGCCAGTTATTTTTTTGTAGGAAAAGTTCCTCAGGCAAAAGAAATTGAATGGGGAGTCAATTTTTCACAAAAACACGCCCAAAATTTAGGCCTGAATTGGAAAGAAGTTTATTTAGCACTACTTGATGATTTGAAAGTGAAAAATATAAAATTAATTACCCATTGGGATTTAATAGAACCAAAGAAAGATCAATATTTTTTTGATGATTTGGATTGGCAAATAAAAACAGCCGAGGAAAAAGAAGCTAAACTCCTTTTGGTAATTGGAATGAAAACCGGTCGCTGGCCAGAGTGCCATATTCCAGAATGGGCTAAAAATTTATCAAAAGAAGAACAACAAAAAGAAATTTTAGAAATACTTGAAGAAGTAGTTTTAAGATATAGAAATTCTGAGGCTATCAAATATTGGCAGGTTGAAAATGAGCCATTTTTTCCTTTTGGCGAGTGTCCCCGGGTTGATAAAAAATTTTTGAAAAGGGAAATTGGACGGGTCCAGTCTCTCGATAATAAAAAGAGGCCGATTGTAATCTCTGACAGTGGCGAAGGTTCTTTTTGGATTCAGGCAGCAAGACTCGGCGATATTGTAGGAACAACAATGTATAAAAAAGTCTGGTTTCACCAACTCGGAATTTACATTCATTATCCCTTTCCACCAATTTTTTACTGGCGAAAAGCCCAAATTATAAAAAAATTATTTGGCAAAAAAGTAATTTCCATTGAACTTCAGGCTGAACCCTGGGGGCCAACATTACTTTACACTTCGCCACTCAAAGAACAAGAGAAAACAATGAATTTGGAACAATTTAGGCAAAATATTGAATTTGCCAAAAAAACCGGTTTAGATACATTTTATCTCTGGGGAGGGGAGTGGTGGTACTGGATGAAAGAAAAGCAAGGAAAACCAGAAATATGGAATGAAGCAAAAAATCTTATTTCTAAATAAAATGATAATAGTGAAACTGTTGAATAATTATGATTGCTCGGTCGCCCTGCCTCGCTCTAAATTTGTCAATTATTCAACACTCTCAATAATATGGATTATCAAAAAGGTTTAAGCCAGCTTGAGGCTAAAGAGAGGCTCTTAAAATTTGGGCCAAATCAAATTTTTAAGCCAAAAAGAGTTAGTTTTTTTGATATTACCCTTGAGGAAATTAGGGAGCCGATGATTTTGGTTTTATTGGCGGTCGGCTTTTTTTATAGTTTAGGGGGGAAATTGGAAGATGCGCTTACTATTTTTGGAATAATTGTCATTTTAGTATTGGCCGAAGTCTATAATGAATTTCGGGCAAAAAAGGCAATTTCATCTTTGGAAAAAATTGCTGCCTTAAAAACAAAAGTTTTTAGGGGGGAAGAAATTTTGGAAATTGATTCTGAAAATGTAGTTCCAGGGGATATTTTGGTTTTGACACCCGGAACAAAAGTGGCAGCCGATGCTATTTCGAAAAAGGCAATTAATGTTCAAGTTGATGAATCAATTCTCACCGGAGAAGCCTTTCCTAAAGAAAAAGAGATAGGGGATGAAATTTTTGCCGGGACAATTGTTGTTTCCGGTCAAGGAGAAGCCGAGGTAGTTTCGACTGGCAAAAATACAAAATTTGGTCAAATTACTGAAACTCTAAAAGAAATAAAAACACCAAAAACTCCTCTCCAATTAGCAATGAAAGATTTGGCTGGAAAATTAGTTTGGGTGGCTTTATTTTTTTCGATTTTAATTCCAGTCATTGGTTTTTTGCGTGGTCAAAATCTAAAAACAATGTTTTTAACCGGTCTCGCCCTCTCTTTTGTAACCGTGCCCGAAGAATTGCCAATTATTATTACCATGGTTTTAGGTTTGGGAACTTTTTCTCTTTCTAAAAGAAATTTTCTGATTAAAAAAATAAAATCGGCTGAAGTTTTAGGAAATGCTACTTGTATTATTGCCGATAAAACCGGAACTTTAACCGAAGGCAAAATGAAAGTCAGCGAGATTTATCCGAAAGAAAAAGAAAGAGAAATTTTAAAAACCGCCCTGAATACTATCTCCGAATATTCACTCTCGCCAATAGATAAAGAAATAAAAAGCAAGGCAAAAGAAATGAATTTGGGATTACCTTTTTTTGAAATATTTAGGCAAAGGAATTTTGGTGCAGGCCAAAAAACAAAGGCAGTTATAAAAAAATTGGAGAAAGGTTTAAAATTATTCGTCAGTGGTGCTCCGGAGGAGGTTTTTGCTAAATGCAAAGATGTCTCTGCGAAAATCAAAGAAGAACTGGAAAGAGAAACAAAAAATGGGAAAAGGGTAATAGCCCTATCTTCAAAAAATTTAAAAGCAGGCCAAGAAAATTTGGATTTTGAAAAAATCGAAAAAGAAATGGAATTTTTGGGGTTGATTAGTTTTGAAGACCCTCCAAGAAAAGGGGTGAGAGAAACAATTGAAAATGCTAAAAAAGCCGGAATCAAAACGATAATGTTTACTGGAGATCATCCGGCAACTGCCCATTATATTGCCCAAAAAGTCGGAATTGAACATTCGGAAAGAGTATTAACCGGCAAAGATTTAGATAAATTAGATGATGCAAAATTAAAAGAAACTGTCAAAGAGGTTTCAATTTTTGCCAGAACTAATCCTCAAGACAAATATCGGATTGTTAGAGCCTTAAAAGAAAATGGAGAAATTGTGGCGGTGACCGGAGACGGAGTAAATGATGTTTTGGCCTTAAAATCTTCGGATATTGGAATTGCTATGGGAATTAAAGGAACTGATGTGGCAAAAGAAGCGGCAGAAATTGTTTTGGCCGACGATAATTATACCACCTTGGCTCAGGGGATTTTTGAAGGAAGAAAATTTTTTGATAACTTACAAAAGGGCATTAAATATTATCTTTCAGCAAAGCTGGCCATCGTTTTAATTTTTCTTTTGCCAGTTTTAATAGGAACTCCAATGCCATTTTCTCCAATTCAAATTATTGTCTTGGAACTATTTATGGATTTGGCTGCTTCAATGGGTTTTGTTTCAGAGCCCCCAGAAAAAGATATTTATTTTAGAAAACCCAGAAATCCAAAGCTCCCTCTCTTCAATAAAGAATTGCTAAAAGATATTTTTGCTAAGGGAGTGAGTTTGTTTTTAGCCGTAATGATTGCTTATTTTTGGGCGCTCTCACAAAAATTGAGTTTTAGAGAAATTCAAACCTTTGCCTTTTCAGCCTGGATGGTGGGTCATATTGCCTTAGCTTTTGTCTCCCGCTCAGATAAAGAGAACCTTTTTTCTCAGGGAATATTCACTAATCGATTAATAAACCTCTGGGCAATTTCAGTTTTTGGATTTCTTATTTTAGGAATTTATTTTCCCACTGTGGCCGAGAGATTTAATTTAGTCCCAATTGGTATTGCCCAATTCTTTTCAATTATTTTAATCACTAATTTGCTCATAGGAATTTTGGAGATTAAAAAATATTTAAATCAGCAACATTCCCATCCTTCATGATTGCTTGCAAACTTCCTTAATCTTGCCTAAAATATTAGAGAATCTTAAAAAAGAAGGTTATGTTTTTAAAAAATTGTGGGTGATGGATTAATTACATAACATCCTACATCGGAAGGGGGTCGGGGAAACCCTTCGGTTGCCGAGTTGCTAAGCAACGAGGCGAGAGAAGAAGCGATAGCTTCTTCGAACTCCCCGTATAGGAAAAGATTAAAAACCGAGGGTTTTTAAAGAGCGAGCCCGAAGTGAGGCGAAGCCGAGCGCTGGCACGAAGTGCCAGAGAGGGCGAGCGACTAACTTTGTATGTTATCTATTATCATTCCAACTTTAAACGAGGAAAAATATTTGTCAATTTTACTTTCTCAAATTAGAAAGCAAAAATTTTCTGGAGGCGAAGAGGATAAATCCTCTTCTTCACCTTCGCTTTCCCGAGCGATAGCAAAGGAGGAAGAAGAAAGTTTACTTTCTTCGCCCTCGCAAGGCGAAAGCTCGGTTTATGAAATAATTGTGGCTGATGCTGGTTCTCAAGATAAAACAGTTGAGATTGCCAAAAGTTTTGATTGCAAAATTGCAAAAGGAGGTTTGCCGGCAAAGGGAAGAAATGAAGGGGCAAAAATAGCCAAGGGAGATATTTTTTTATTTATGGATGCCGATAATACCTATTTGCCAGAAAAGTTTTTAGAAAAATTAATTTTTGAATTTAAAAAAAGAAATTTAGGAGTGGCCTCTTTCCCAATCTATCCAAATGGAAAAAAAATTGATAAAATTCTTTACGGAATTTATAATAACTTTGTCAACTTTACTCAAATTCCCTTTGCCACAAACGTGGTTTTGGTAAAAAAAGAAATTTTTGAAAAGGTTGGAGGGTTTGATGAAAAAATTACAATTGGTGAAGATCACTATTTTGCAAAACAGGCAGCAAAATATGGAAAATTCGGTTTTATAAAAATGAAACCTATTTTAACCTCTTCTCGTCGTTTTGAAAAAGAGGGAAGGTTAAAAACATATTTAAGTTACATTTTGGCCGGAGTTTTAATATTTTTTGGTCCGGTGAAATCAAAAATATTTAATTACTATCATAAAGAACATCTTGACAAATAAAAAAAATAAGAGAAAATAAAATATGAAAATGCCGGAGTTACCAAAAATTGAATTACCGAAATTGAAAGCACCGAAATTTAGATTCCCTCGATTTTGGCAAAATCGAGTTTTTTGGTTATTGCTCTTAACCATCTTTCTCTCTTCCATTTTTGGTTTCATATCGGGAGCAATTTCCAGCACCTATTTTTATCCTGAAATCAAAGATTATCTCTCAAAACTAAATATTACAATTCCCGAACCCCGGGTAGGAAAAGGCATTGAAAAAACACCAATTTATCTTCCCCAAACCTCCCAGGAGGAAGCGACAATTAAAGTGGTTAATGAAGTTTCACCAGCCGTAGTTTCAATTATTATCACCAAAGATCTTCCAGTTTTTGAAGAATATTATATTTCACCATTTGAGGAATTTTTTGGCCAGCCATTTTTTGAATTCAAAATTCCCCAATATAAACAAAAAGGAACCCAGAAACAGGAAATTGGTGGAGGAACCGGTTTTATTGTTTCCGAAGATGGAATGATTTTGACCAATGCCCACGTTGTTTCAGATAAAGAAGCCGATTACACCGTTTTGACCAATGATGGAAAAAAATATCCAGCCAAGGTCTTGGCTCTGGATTCAATTAGAGATTTAGCAGTAATAAAAATTGAGGGAGATTTAAAACCTTTCCCAACTGTTAAACTGGGCGACTCCGATAAATTACAAATTGGCCAATCGGTCATCGCTATTGGCAATGTTTTGGGCGAATTTCGAAATTCGGTTTCGGTTGGAGTGATTTCTGGTCTGGGAAGAACTGTCACTGCTTCTGGAGGAGGAATGGTCGAGACGCAAGAAGATGTCATTCAAACCGATGCGGCAATCAATAGGGGAAATTCCGGGGGACCAATTTTGAACTTGAAAGGCGAGGTCATTGGGGTTAATTTTGCCATGGCCGAAGCCGCTGAAAATATTGGCTTTGCTATTCCAATTAACAAAGCCAAAAAAGACATTGAGCAGGTCAAAACCTTAGGAAAAATTGTCTACCCATTTTTGGGAGTAAGATATGTTTTGATTACCGAAAACATTCAAAAGGAAAACAATTTGTCAGTTGACTACGGGGCCTGGGTTCGAAAAGGAGAGGGAGGAGAAGCAGCCATTTTCCCTGGCTCAGCCGCTGAAAAAATTGGGTTAAAAGAGGGAGATATAATTTTGGAATTCAATGGAGAAAAAATCACCACTGAAAATAGCTTGGCAAAAATCATAATGAAATATAATCCGGGAGATAAGGTGACTTTAAAAATTTTAAGAGAAGGAAAAGAAAAAATCTTTGAAGTAATTTTAGAAGAAAGAAGCGAGTAGCCCCCCACCACTTTAAACGGATTCCAGAAAAGTTTATAAATTTAAATTGGAAAATAAAAGTTAAAAGTACTTTTGGATGTTCATATAAAGTGGTGGGGGGTTGATTTTTAAAAAAATTTGTGATAAAAAGAAATATATGCCCCGTAGAGAAATTTCGACTGGTTTTTCCCGGGGAAAAACCAACAAAATTAACGCGGGACATATCTCCAAACAATTTATTAAATCAATTATAAGATAGAATTTCGATAATCTGACTATTTAATTGTCGAAATTCTTCTACGGGGTATGAATAGCGCTGCTAATTTCACACACAAAGCCCAAGAGGCAATATTGGCCGCCCAGGATTTAGCCAGGGAAAAAGGCCAGCAACAGATTGATGCCTTGCATTTGCTTTATGCTTTATTATCGCAAGAAGAAAGCATTGTTTTGAATTTGCTTGAAAGAATAGGAGCAGATATTGAGGGATTAAAAAAGAAAACTAAAATGGCTTTAGACAGAATTCCGGTCATTGCCACCCCCCAAACTTTCGGCCAATTTTATTTAACCCAAGACATGGCTAAGGTTTTGGATCGGGCAAGACAAGAATCAATTAAGATGGGAGATGAATATATTTCTGTTGAACATTTGTTTTTGGCCCTTTTGGATACTGAAACCAAAGCGAAAGAAATTTTGGATCGGGCCACTTTTTTGCAACCTGGTGGGAGTGGTGGCGCCCCCGTGAGTGCCTTGGAATTTGGAAAATTGGGTTACGAGACAGTTTTAAAAGAATTGGCAAAAATTAGGGGAGGTCAAAGAATCACTGACCCTGAACCCGAATCAAAATATCAGGTGATTGAAAAATATGCCAGAAATTTGACTCAATTGGCAAGGAAAGGGAAATTAGACCCGGTCATAGGCAGGGAAAATGAAATTAGAAGATTAATGCATATTCTTTCCCGGAGGACAAAAAATAATCCAGTTTTAATTGGAGAGGCCGGGGTTGGGAAAACGGCCATTGTTGAGGGTTTAGCCCAGAAAATTACCTCAGGCCAGGTTCCCGAAAGTTTAAAAGAAAAAGAAATTATTTCCCTGGATTTAGGAGCCATCATTGCCGGAACAAAATATCGTGGAGAATTTGAAGATAGAATAAAAGCCCTTTTAAAAGAAATCAACCGGGCCGGCGGCAGATATTTATTATCTATTGATGAATTGCATACTTTGGTCGGGGCAGGAGCAGCTGAAGGAGCGATTGATGCCTCCAATTTATTAAAACCGGCTTTGGCCAGAGGAGAACTGAGAGCAATTGGCGCCACCACTTTAAAAGATTATCAAAAATATATTGAAAGAGATCCGGCTCTTGAAAGGAGATTCCAGCCAATTTATGTTCAAGAGCCCTCAATTGAAGACACCGTCGCCATTTTAAGAGGGATAAAAGAAAAATACGAATTGCACCACGGAGTAAAAATCAAAGATTCGGCTTTAGTTGCCTGCTCCCAATTGGCTGCCAGATACATCACTGATAGATTTTTACCTGACAAAGCAGTTGATTTGATGGATGAGGCCATGTCGGCCTTGAGGTTGGAAATTGAGTCGGAACCAGCCGAATTAGATGTTTTGAGAAAAGAAATTAAAAAACTGGAAATTGAAATGGAAGCGATCAAGAAAGAAAAGGGTTATCAAAAAAGACAAAGGGTAATTTTGAGGCAACTGGCCGATTTAAATGAAAAGGCAAAAGAAATTGAAGCCAAATGGCAAACGGAAAAAGAATTAATTTCAAAAATCAAAAATCTTAAAAAAGAGATTGAAAATTTGAGATTTGAGGCCGAAAGAGCAGTTTCTGAGGCAAATTTACAAAAAGTGGCCGAAATAAAATATGGCAAAATTCCGGCCTTTTTGAAGGAGTTAAATGCGGTTGAGAAAAAATTAGCCAAAATCCAAAAAGGTCACCCCCTTTTAAAAAGTGAAATAGCCGAAGAAGATGTGGCAAATGTGGTTTCGAAATGGACAGGAATTCCGATTACCAGGTTGTTGGAAGCAGAGGCCAAAAAGTTGGAAAAAATGGAAGCGATTTTGTCAAGAAGGGTTATTGGCCAGGAGGAAGCAATTAAAGTAATTTCCAACGCTGTTCGTCGAGCCAGGGCCGGAATTTCAGAAGAAAATCGTCCCTTAGGGTCCTTTATGTTTTTAGGACCAACCGGGGTTGGAAAAACTGAAACCGCCCGGGCTTTGGCTGAATTTTTATTCAACGATGAAAATGCCTTAATCCGCCTTGATATGTCAGAATATATGGAAAAGTATTCTGTCTCAAAAATGATTGGCAGTCCGCCCGGTTATGTTGGTTATGAAGAAGGAGGTCAATTAACTGAAAAAATTAGGAGAAGGCCATATAGTGTTGTTTTGTTAGATGAAATTGAAAAAGCCCATCCCGAAGTCTTCAATATTTTACTCCAAATTTTAGAAGATGGCAGATTAACCGATGCTAAAGGCAGAACCGCTTCTTTCAAAAATGCCATTTTGATTATGACCTCAAATGTTGGTTCAGATATTATTGCCAGAGAATCCTCTTTAGGGTTTATTGGCGGAGATGAAAAGAAATCTCAAAGAGAGGCCTTAAGAGAAAAGGTGATAGGAGCTTTGAAAGAGAATTTTCGACCCGAGTTTTTAAATCGAGTTGATGAAATCGTTATCTTCGATTATCTTGGAAAACCGGAAATTAAGAAAATAGTTGATTTGGAACTCCAAAAAGTGGCTGAAAGATTAGGAAAAAAGAAAATTGAGATAAAGGTCACTGAGAAAGCCAAAGAATTTTTGGCGGAAAAAGGGTTTGACCCCAATTTAGGAGCCAGACCATTAAAAAGGGTGATTCAGAGAGAAGTTTTGGATCCCCTTTCTCTGAAAATTGTTTCTGGAGAAATCAAAGAAGGGGAGAGGGTGATTGTTGATTTTGAGAATGGAAAAATAATTTTCCAAACTTCTAAAGATTTATTTAAAACTGCTCGTAAAAGAGAAAAAGTTACCGTTTAATGAAAACTCTTTTGAAAATTTTAGGCGTTTTTATTTTGGGAATTTTTGGTGGAATTTTTGCTGATCAGATTTTGTGGCCCTATTTTATTGAAAGGCCACTTTTTTATCAGTATAGGTTGGAGAAAAATCCAATTTATTTAACTGAAAGAAAAGAAATTACAATTCAAGAAAATGTTGCCTTAAAAAATGCAATAGAAAAAGTAGAGAAAACAGTCATTGGGGTAAAAACTAAAACAAAAGCAGGGAAAACTTTAGAAGGTTCGGGCCTTATCGTTACTTCGGATGGTTTATTAGTTACTCTGGCTGATTTAGTTCCCCAGGGCTCTAATTTCAGTTTTTTTGTTGATGGTGAAATAGCTTCTTTTCAAATTCTCAAAAGAGATTTGAAAGAAAATTTGGTTTTAATAAAAATTGAAAAAACCAATTTACCAACGGTTAGTTTTTTTGATTTCGAAAAATTAAAATTGGGAGAAAGAGTTTTTCTGGTCGGAGTAGCCCAGCCTCCATTTGGAGGCTGGGTAGTCAACGAAGGAATTGTAAAAAGTTTTGATGAAGATAAAATCGAAACAAATATCTCTGAAAACGAAAATTTATCTGGTAGCCCATTATTTGACATCGAAGGAAATTTTTTAGGACTAAACGAAATCAATTCTGATGGGAAAGTAATTTCCATCCCCGTTACAAAAATAAAATCCTTCGCCGGTTTCTAAATCCGAATTAAAATGGAAAAAGAGAAATTACCAAAATTTAATATTCCATTTAATGGGAATGAAAAACTGGAGAAATTAATTTCTAAGGTAAAGAGAGATAGGGTTTTGAATACTCTTTTAAGGATGTCAAATATCAATGCTATCGATAGAATGGGTTATAATGACCACGGCCCAATTCATATTAGAATCATAGCCAATTCCGCCTTAAAGATATTGAGGATTTTGATTAAAAGGGGAGTGGTGCCGAGCATAGTTAAAAATTACGGTCTAAAAAATGAAAATGCTGAAATAGTGGTAGTTTTGGCAGCGATATTGCACGATATTGGTCACGCCGTCCATCGAGAGGGGCATGAAACTTTATCAACACTCTTTGCTGCTTCAATAATTGATAAATTGCTCGACGACATATATAAAAAAGAGGAAGAAAAGGCGATTGTTAAATTCGAAACACTTCATGCCATTTACTCTCATGAATCGGAAATTATACCTTTGACAATCGAAGGCGGAGTGATGAAAGTTGCCGATGCTTTGGATATGGAAAAGGGTAGGGCGAGAATTCCATATCAAATTGGGAGCATTAATATTCATTCGGTATCGGCAATGGCAATTGAGAAAGTTGAAATTTTAGAGGGAAAAGAGAAACCAGTAAAAATAATCATTTTGATGTCAAATCCGGCCGGAATCTTTCAAGTAGATGAATTATTAAAGAAAAAAATAAAAACTTCTGGAATTGAGAAAATGCTGGAAGTGGAAGTTAGATTGATAAAAGACAGAAAAGAAAAATTATTTAAAGAATACGAGTGATTCTTATTTAATCAACACCCGGTGTTAATTAAAAATCAATTTTTATAAATAATGAAGAATTTATCTATCGATTTACGAAATCAATAGGGTTCCTTGCTTATTGGACACACAATAGGACACACAATAGGTCATTGTCCTATCTTTGACTAGGTTAACTCTATTGATTTACGAAATCAATAGATTGATTTATTCTAAGAGTAATTGTTTCATTTTTACCAAATTCATTTCCTTCAGCCAATTTTCAATTCCTCTTTTATAATTTTCACTTCCACCAAAGATTTTTAAAAGGAATTCTCTCTGTGTCACCGAAGGA
>Ga0210057_1010088_pt1 | contig 10780 bp, 9 predicted proteins | sample CryGeyCG2114_010_2_FD_183968 | JGI IMG/M metagenome (GOLD analysis project Ga0210057, IMG submission 183968) | Groundwater microbial communities from aquifer - Crystal Geyser CG10_big_fil_rev_8/21/14_0.10 (SPAdes) (version 2) | ecosystem: Environmental > Aquatic > Deep subsurface > Groundwater ...
GAGTGGGGTTATCATGTTCACTTCGTTCACACCAACCCCATGAGTGGGGTTATCATGTTCACTTCGTTCACACCAACCCCATGAGTGGGGTTATCATGTTCACTTCGTTCACACCAACCCCATGAGTATATAAAAAGAGAGATTTAAGTTTTTAATTGAGAATTATTATTTATTAACGAATTAACGGATTTTAAAATTGTCCCGCCACAGCGGGATCCCAACCTGGGCGGGAAAAATTCAATAAAAATTGACAAGTTTAGCCTCGCAAGGAGTCACCTTGCGAGGCTAATGACGGCGATGATTTAGCAATGTAACAATATAACAATTTAACAATTTAACAATGTTCTTTTGGACTTTTAACTTTTAACTGTATTTTTGTTCTCTTTACTTTTAACTTTTAACTTTGGACTTTTAACTTATCTTATCATACCACCATACCTTTAAGATGGAAATGATTTTTTGGAAAAAGTTAGTTTTGTAAGAACTAATATTGACAGGGTTAAAACAAACAATATTTATGTTTTGGTCTATATTTTCCCAGGAAAGATGGATTTCTTTTGGCATGTTTGGGCCTTGAATGGCGAATTCGAATTGGTATATCTCTCCTGGATTAATCCTTATATCTTTTGGCAATTTTAGATCGGTGATGGCAGGTGAGTTGGAAGGAAAAGAAAAGATTTTTTCTCCCCAAATTGATTGCCCGGTGTTTTTTAATATTATTTCTCCTTGATATTTAGAGTTTATCGGCATAAATTGAGGATATTTTATATTCATAATTTCCCATTTTTCTTCCTGTTGGGGCCACCATGATTTTTTGGGTAAATTTTTTATTCGTTCGTATTGAGGATGAGGCTGACCGTTGCTGTCTATCCAAGAAAAAACACTTAATGGCTCGGCGTGATAATTAAGAGTAAAGGGGGTAACGGCGATTATTCTTTTATCTTTCAGCCAAACATTTTTGTAGGCTACTTCAATATATTGAGCAGTAATTTCTGGGTCGTAGTATTTTGGACTTTGAACTTTTGACTTTGGACTATTATGCGGCCAGCCGGTTTCGGTGATAAAAACAGGTAATTCCTTTTTTATCCCAAAATAATTTTTAAGAATAGATAGTTCCCATTGGTAGCCACGGATGCTGGTGCGACCGATTTCATTGGGTTTCCCTATAAAGCCATGGTTGGGGTAAGAATGAGAAGCCCAACCGTCTAATTGGTTAAAAATTCCCGGAATTTCCCGATTCATTTCTTGCCAAAAATAGTAGGCATCCATAGTTGTTTTAGAATTGGGGGCGGCCAAGTCAAAACCGGCGGAGAGGATTTGGAAGTTTTCGTTCTTTTGCTTTAGTTCTTTAATAAATTCTGCCAGGATTTGGGTGTATTCTTGAGGGTTTATTTCTTTGCCCCATTCTTTGGTATGATTGGGTTCATTAAAGATAATCACATATCGTTTTTTAACTGGCCAGTTAAGATTGTTTAAAAAATTTACCCAACGGTCGATATTCTCTTTTTTAGGTGCTGCCCAAGATTCGTTTTCGTTGTGGGTGGCTAAGCGGACAAGAGGAACTAAGTGTTGTTGCCGGCATTGATCAAAAAAGCTTTGCCATTTTTGGGGATTTTGATCGTCATCGCGAATAACAATAGTTACAAAGCCCCAATCGCCGCCATTACTGTTAATTAAATCTGCAGCTTGGTTAATTTCATTGGGCTCCAAAATATGAATGCCAAATTGATTAGTTTCTTGGGCAGCAACAGGAAGGGCAGAAGCGAGTAATGATAAAATAAGAGCAAGGATAAAAGTTGTTTTTTTCATATATGTTCTACTTACTATTTATTATATCAGCTAATGGTTAATCAGAAAATTGTTGATCAAATTGGTAAAATTCGCCAAGAGATTATTACCATTCCCTATCATAAAGGAACGGAGCATCATATTGGTCGTTTGCGGGCACGGATTGCTTGTTTAGAGGATCAGCTATTACAAGAGAGGTTGCGAGGGGGTCGGGGTGGTGGCGGCGGTTATGCTATTCCTAAAAGTGGGGATGCGACGGTGGTTTTAGTAGGCTTCCCTTCGGTGGGGAAATCAACTCTTTTAAATATTCTTGCTAAGGCTCAATCTAAAATAGGTAGCTATCCGTTTACTACCATAGGAGTTGTCCCGGGAATGATGAGCTATCAAGGGGCAAAGATCCAAATTTTAGATGTACCGGGATTAATTTTGGGAGCGGCAAAAGGGAGAGGCAGAGGGAAAGAAGTTCTTTCCGTGGTAAGAACGGCTGATTTAATTATTTTATTAATTGACTATAAAGGCTTTGGTCAGCAGGAAACGATATTAAAAGAGTTGGAAGATGCCGCTATCAAGGTAAATAAGGAAAAACCGGCGGTGATTGTTAATAAAAAGAGTAAGGGAGGGATTTTGATTAAAAATAGTCAGGCGATGAAAGATTTTAGTAGTCGGGTAGCGGTAGGAATTGCCGAGGAATTAGGGTTGAAAAATGCCGAGATTTTTATTAAGGGAAAAAATATTACACAAGAGGAGTTTATTGATGTTTTATTAGATAATCGGGTTTATGTTCCCAGTATCACTATAATAGGTAAAAGCGATTTACTACATCCTGATGAAGTAGAGATAATTAAAAGGAAATTACCTCAAGCTCTTTTAGTCAGCCCTCGAACAGGAAAAGGAATAGATAATCTTAAAAAAGAGATTTTTAAAAAATTAGCTTTGATAAGGATATTTTTAAAACCAAAGAATGGTAAAATAGGTTTTAATGAACCATTAATTATGAAGGAGGGAGTTAATGTTGCTGGTGTGGCAGAAAAAATCGGTAGAGTTTTAACAAATCAAAAGGGCGCTCGTGTTTGGGGAAAATCGGTAAAATATCCGGGACAGTTAGTGGGAATGAATCATATTTTAGAAGAGGAAGATATTGTTTCTTTTTAATAAATAAAAAGAAGACTAATTGCAAGATCCGGAGGCATTATTGGTTGTTTCTCCTAAAACAGTAGTGCATTCTTCCGGCTTACTACTGAAGGCTGAACAAAGAGCATTTTTATAATCTTCCGGGTTGCGGCCGCCTTGGTATTGGGTTTCATTAATTAAAAGATCTGGCGATCCCTGGACATTATATTTTTTATTTAGGTCTACTTCCTTGGCTAATAATGAGTAAGCTTCAGCTTTTTGACATTGAGATATTTTGTTAGTGTTTACCCCGGTAGTTTTAGCTGATTTTGTCCAGCAAGTGTCAACATTTTCTGCAGTGCAATCCTTATTAATTTGTTGGATAAATTGCCAGTATTTTTCCGGTTGATATTTGTAAACGCAAAGTTCGCGAACATCTTGATTGACCTCACTAACACCATGCATTGAACAATATTTATTTTCTTTATCAAGACAATAGTCAGGGTAGCCGGAAGCATAATCACTATAGATCACATAATGGGGCTCAACGGTGATATTTTCTTTAAGTAAAGAAACAGCGGGAGCTATTCCCTCTTCGGCTTGGTTGCCATAGGGACAGAAGCTCATTATAAAAAGGAGAGCGGTGGGTTGATCGGATTGGGGAATTGCGGTGGCCGGACTGGGTTGAGCTTGTTTTTCCTGTTCTGCCTGAATTTTAGGTAAATCATATCCGCTAGGGAAAATAAAGCGGCCGTCTTTGGTGATATAAGAGGTAAAAGTGCCCTGATCGGGAACTTCTATTTTAAAGCTTAAAATATTCCCTTCATCTTTAACATCACTAATTTTTACGTCTTGGCCATCTAAAATTGTTTGGCCGATAAAGTCTTGGGATTTTTGAGCGGCTTCATTTTGGGAAAGACGATTTTTAGTAAAAGAAAATGCTAAGTGGCCAATTTTTATTTCCTTGGCGAAATAGGCAATGGCAGGAACAGTAAATAGCCCTGCTATAAAAATCAGCAAAAATTTTAAGGAAGCTTTCTTAAAGATTTTGGTGATTTTAAATTTTTTATTCTTTTCCTTTTTAGTAATCATAGTAAAGAGTTTATAGTTTTAATTGGTTTTTGTCAATGACTTTGCCTTGTGAGGGTGGCTGACCGGGCTCGGACCGGCAACATCCTGCTCCACAAGCAGACGCTCTGCCATTGAGCTACAGCCACCGGAAAATAAATCTCAAATTACAAATTTCAAAACCCAAATAAATTTCAAATTACAAAATTTAAAATAAAAGTTAAAAGTTAAAAGTTAAAATAACATGCCTTCTGTTTTTATTTTATTCTAACAACCAAAGACTATCAACCAATGACTAATTTTGTGCACCCAGAGAGATTCGAACTCTCGACCTGCCGCTTAAGAGGCGGATGCTCTGCCAACTGAGCTATGGGTGCAGATATATTCTTTAATAAACTTTCTTCCTTGGGCGCTTTTTAATTGTTTTTCTCTTTTAGTGGCGTCTTTTCGTTCAGAAAATATTTCTTTGTAAACTAAAATCCAGGGTCCTTTGTTTTTATAGGTGTAACTTGTTTTTTTGATGTTAATAATTTTATTATGTCTTTTAAGCCTTTTTTCTAAATCGCTGGTTTGGCCGATATAAATTTTACCACTAGACTGACTTTTTATAACATAAACATAATACATTTCTGTTTTGCCGCTTAAGAGTCCGCCGGCTGGCGGATCTGCCAACTGAGCTATGGGTGCGAAAAAGTTAAAAATCCAAAGTTAAAAATCAAAAATTGAAAGGCGAAAACAAATTATTAAAACTTGTCATTCTGACGAAAGTCAGAATCGGTCCTTTAAATTAAAAATTCCAAATTTCAAATTATAAATCCCAAATAAGTTTCAAATTACAAATCCCAAATTACAAACAGATTCTGAATCCCGCCTATGGCAGGATAATTCCTTAATTTCTCTTTACTTTTAACTTTTTACTTTTAATTTTTAATTAGTTTATTCTTGTGTCCCTGAGAGGATTCGAACCTCTAACCTACTCCTTAGAAGGGAGTTGCTCTATCCATTAAGCTACAGGGACAATTTCAACTGTAATTTTAGCAAAATACGGGCTTGATTACAATAATTCTGTTATTTGACAATGGTTTTTTAAAAAGATAAATTTAAAGGGAGTATAATTTTCTAAAATAGAGATGATGTTTAAAGGCATTAAAGCGAGAAAGATATTGGGAATTTTTTCTGTCCTGCTTATTTTTGGGGGTGGGTTAGCAGGAGGGTATTTTTATGCCCAAAAGATTAATAGCCCAACTAAAGAAGAAGCCTTTTCTTTTAAGGAGAACACTTATAGTCCCTTTCTAAGCGAGGTTTATGACAAGATTAAAGAAAATTATTGGAAAAGTTTAAGTGATGAGGAATTAACCCATTTATTTGTTTTGGGGATAGAAAAGTTGGTTGGCCAACCCCAGTCTTTGAAGAAAGAGAATAAAGAGGAGCTTTTAAAGACAGCTGATACGATATTAAAAGAAATTGATTCTCAGGAGAAGAAAAAAGAATTCGTCGCTCAATTAGCCGATATTGTTTTGGCTAATTTGGAGCCTTTTGGCCGTAGCCGGCTTTATAGTAAAAAAGACGAAACAGCTTTGAAAAATAATGTGGAAAACAAGAATCCCAGCGTTGATCAGTATGAAATTTTAGGAGTTTTGGAAAACGATTCTCAAGAGAAAATTAAAGAGGCTTATCGGGTTAAAGAACAGGAATTGGTTGTTGAGGCAAAAACTTCAACAGAAGCAGCTCAGAAATTATCCCAAATTGAAAATTCTTTTCGAGTTTTAGGCGATGAAGAAAGCCGTCAGCTTTATGATACGACGGGAGTTGAGCCGACGATTACCTACAGATTGCTTCGTTCTAATATTTTTTATCTTTACTTTTCCAAGATATCGCCGACTACTTTTGATGAATTACAACGAGTAACCAAAAAAGTAGATAGTGGCGAAGATTTGGATACTTTAATTCTGGATTTGCGGGGGAATATCGGCGGTTCTATTGATATTCTCCCCTACCTCTTAGGCCCTTTTATCGGTGAAGATAGTTATGCTTATCAGTTTTTTCATCAAGGAGAAAGGACGGATTTTAAGACAAGGGTTGGTTGGTTGCCTTCGCTGGTAAGATATAAAAGAGTAGTTGTTTTGATTGATAAAGAGACACAGTCTTCGGCGGAAGTGATCGCGGCTACTTTGAAAAAATATAATGTGGGAGTGTTGGTTGGTGTTACCACCCGTGGTTGGGGGACGATTGAAAGGGTGTTTAAATTAGATAGTCAATTTGATGATAAAGAGGAATATTCAATGTTTTTGGTTCATAGCCTAACTTTGCGCGACGATGGCCAGCCGATTGAAGGGCAGGGTGTGGAACCGACAGTGAACATTAATAATCTCGGTTGGGAGAATGAGCTTTATAAATATTTTCGTTGTGAAGAGTTAACTGAAGTGGTGAAAGAGCTAATTTAGCCTCGCAAGGAGTCACCTTGCGAGGCTAAAGCCGGGAAGGGTGGGAAAGGAGAATACCTGAGAGCACAATTTTACTGTGACTGTGGTATAGCTCATCGTCCTTAATTTGTTTCAGTATCTTATATATAGAGAGAGCAAGACACCTCTTTTCAGAATAGAAAAAGTACTTCAATATATTAAAGTGAAATTAGGACATACGGTACCGTATGTCAGAAATGTTTCCTTTCCTTTTATTTCTATCGCCAATACAATTTAGTTATTTCTATGCCCGGAATATAAGATGTTATGTCTCACTATAGCTGGGACATAATTTGGTTATCAGTGTCATTCTGAACCCTGATATTCATCAGGGCAGGTTTTATTTCAGGAATGACGAAAACTTAAAGATGTGCTCGAGCTGGTATTTATGTCCCAGCTATAGTTTTACTGTATAATTAAGGGGATTATGAGTAAGGTTCTGCTGGCGCTGGTGGTAATCTTTTTATCTTTAGGCGGAGGGTTTTTTATTTGGTTCGTAGCCGGCGATAAATTACCGGAGAAGGGAATAATCGCTCCATCCCCCACTCCTAAGCCTCTCCTGGTTTTTACTTTTGACAATCTGGCCCAAAGAAAATATGAGGGTAGCTCAATAGAAATTGGCGAAATTATAAACGATAAAAATGAAGATTATATCGCTCATTTGTTCACTTTTTGGTCCGATAAAAAAAAGGTCACTGGCCAAATTAATTTTCCCCTAACAGAAAAGTCGAAAAAAATGCCGGTAATTGTTTTGTTAAGAGGTTATGTCAATCAGGAAGATTACCAAACCGGAATTGGCACCGAAAAAGCGGCCGGCGTTTTTGCTCAAAATGGCTATATTACCTTAGCGCCAGATTTTTTAGGTTATGGGGGATCGGATAACCCGGAAAATGATGTTTGGTGGGAAAGATTTAATAACCCGGTAGTGGTTTTGAATTTATTATCATCAATTAAGAACTTACCCCAGGCTGATCCGGATAAAATCGGTCTTTGGGGTCATAGCAATGGCGGCCAAATTGCCTTATCAGTTTTGGCGATTTCCCAAAAAGAAATTCCCACCACTCTTTGGGCACCGGTCACCAAGCCTTTTCCTTATTCAATTCTATATTTTACCGATGAATTTGAAGATGAGGGCAAGGCTCTAAGAGCCGAGCTTTACCGGCTGGAAAAAGACTATGATGTGGCTCAATTTTCAGTAACTAACTATCTTGATAAGATCAGGGCATCTTTGCAAATTCACCAAGGAACAGCCGACCAGTCCGTACCGGTTACCTGGACAAATGATTTTGTGGAAAAGTTAGACGAATTAGAAATCATTAATAATTATTTTAAACACCTCGGCGCTGATCACAATATGGTTAGCAGTTGGAATGAAGTAATTGAACAAGACTTAGAATTTTTTGAGGAGGAACTATAATAAAAAACCCACTCTTACGGTCGGGGCTTTGTGTTCCGCTTTGTGTCGCGCTTCGCGCGTTTATTGATATCGCTTCATCTCCAACCTGTGATTGGCCCGCCTAGCCGGCGAGGCTGGCCCGCCAGCTGGCGGACCGCTTTCTTGGAATAAACACTCAAGATGGAACGAAGATGGTATTGACTTATCAATAATAATACTGTACTTTTAATGTAAAGATGAATAATAAAAGGTTGCTGCTCTTAGTGTCACTATTCTTTTTTCTTATTAGCTTTTTTACCCCGAAAACTGTGGAAGCAATTGATTTGTAAGAAATTACTGTCTCTGATAACTCAATCATAACTAAAATTCAGGAGGGGGTGGAATACTTTTTTGCCTTCAGCGCAGAAAAGAAAATCCAGGTTTTAGAAAAACACGCTGAAAAGAGATTGGTTATGGCTCAAGACTATGCGGAAAAGGGTAATAATGAAAAGGTCCAAGGTTTAATCCAAAATTACCTTCAGGTAAAAGAAAGGCAAAATAATTTATTGGAAAAAACCGACAAGGGAGAAGTTTTGGGAGCAGTTCAAGAAAGAACAATTGAACAACAAAAAACAATGGAGGAGATAAAGACAAAGATTGACGAAGGTGGAAAACAGGAAGTTATTCAGGTTCAGGAACAGGTAGTAAATCAGGTAGTAAAACGAGTGATTGATGTGAATGGATCGGAAGGGGCAACCGAGTTTTTACTGGGCGCCCGGAACGGGACCGGGAGGGGAAGCGGGAGTGGTTGTGGTTGGTGATGATAGTGGTGGAGAACTAATGTATGCACCTGGAACAGAATCGGGAGGTCAGAGTGGGATTGTGATTGAGGGTGGAGAGATGAAGTTTGCGCCAGGGACCTCCGAGGGTGGACCCAGTGGGGTTGATATTAAGACTGTGGAAGTAAAAACTGGGGGAGGTTCAGATAGTGGTGGAACAACTGTAGAAGGTAACAATCAAAACGCGGCTCCTCCGGTTAATTCTTCGGAGAATTCCTCGGGAGGAAAAGAAGTAGAAGTTATTAAAGAGTAAGTCTTCGCAAATTTTTTGTCTCTGTCAGTTTTTCCAAGACTGGAAAGGAGAATCCTTGAAAGGGCAAAATACTAAACTAATGTTAAAATTAGTGGAAAATCAGAATTAACTAATCAATTAGTCTCAACAAAAAATCGAAGTTACCCCTTTGAGTAATAGATGGTAAAATAAGAGCAATGGAAGATCCTAAAATTAAAATAAGGGCACGATTGGTTATTATTAAAAACAGGCAAGTGTTGCTTTCCTATACTGCCAAAGAAAAATTTTACTTCTATATTGGCGGCAAATTAGAATATGGTGAAACTCTCTTGGAAGGATGTCAAAGGGAAATTAAAGAAGAATGTGGTGAAGCGGTTAATTTTCAATTTAAGAAGATTTTATACATTAGTGATTTTATTTTACCCGAAAAAAAGGAACACAGCCTTGAAATTTATGTCTTGGGTGATGTTAACAAGTATCAAGAAATAGAGGGTGTTAAGGATAATGAATTTGATGGTGCTCATTGGCAAACTTGGGTGGATTTAAATAAATTATCCAAAATTAATGTTTTACCCAAAAGTCTCACCAAACAATTAATTTCTGATTGGCAAAATAATTTTGTTGGCGAGACAAAATATTTGGGTCAAATAGGATAGGAGCTTTTTCTTACCACAAAAATTTTTAAAAAACTTCGGAAAGGAGAATCCTTGGGAGGCAGAAAACCGGCATCTCTTTTAAAGAATAATTTTTCCTTACCGGGTCAATAAGATATAATAAGGATATTAAGAGTTTAGATTGTCGAGATGGTTAGGAGTCCTAAGATTCCGAAAGTAATTCTCTCCAAAGAAAATTAAGACACATTATGAATTGGCGACAACATTACAGAAATCTAAAAAAAGAGAATAAAATAAAAAATTGATGACCCTAAAAAAATGTTTAGTAAAGTCCCATTCAAATGGACATGGGGAAAAACTGCCATTTGACGGGCAGACATATAGGTTTTTTCTTTTTTAATTTTTAGATTTAAACTGTAGCAAAGAAGACGATTTAGCTTTTATCTTAGGGTTACAGCAGATGAAAAAGAAAAAATATTGGTCTAAGAAAGTAACCGAGACAAGTTTTGCCCTTGATCTTGAAGAAGGAGTATTTACCTGGAAAGATCCCAAAAAAATTGCCGCCTCTCTCAAAAGATCCGCAGAAGATAGTGTCCGAAGAAAGACATCTCCTTTTCGGTCGGCTATGGGCATGCTTAATTTTTATATCAACCGCGCCGGAAAGAATTTGAAAGCGGAGCAGAAGGAAATTTTAGAGCAGGCAAAAGTAAAACTGAGAAGTTTATTTCAAGAAAGTTGAGAGCTAATGGATCTTAGGAGCTCCTTTTACAAAAAGACTCGAACTTATTTTATCAAAAACTCGTAGAAATTGTTAGCGTCGGCGTCTGCGGCGAGGAAAAAGCCCCACAAAATTGCTTCGCAATTAGCGGGGCAAAGGTTTAAGGGGAAAAGGAATCGCCGCAGCCGCCTTCGCATCGCTCTCTTCCCACAAAATTTTCGCACCGTTTGAGAATTAGAAAGGAGGGAGTAGAAGGACAAAATGTCGTTGTTCCATCCCGCCCGTATGCCAACACACACAATTAAACCATTCACTCGCTTTAGTAAAAACTCATGAGTCTTTTTATGCGAATTTTGGCCTGTTCTGTGCTATAATACCGATACATTGTTATATAGTTGTTTAACCTCTGCCCTGAGAGGTTTTTAGTTTTTAAAAATAAAATATGAGCAGAGTAGATAATGAAAATTACAGACAGGATTTTAGTCCTCAAGAAGAATTACCCCCTATTTCTCCTGAAGTAAAGTTTTGGTTTCCCATTCCAGAACCAGGGCAAGTTAATCACGAAGCCAGAATT
>Ga0210057_1010091_pt1 | contig 10778 bp, 6 predicted proteins | sample CryGeyCG2114_010_2_FD_183968 | JGI IMG/M metagenome (GOLD analysis project Ga0210057, IMG submission 183968) | Groundwater microbial communities from aquifer - Crystal Geyser CG10_big_fil_rev_8/21/14_0.10 (SPAdes) (version 2) | ecosystem: Environmental > Aquatic > Deep subsurface > Groundwater ...
GGAAATTGATTTAGCGCAATATAAAGAAGTGGCGCCGGTGATAGCGGGGCTGGTGATAGCCGGCGTCGGTTTATGGCTGTGGTTTAGTTACACGCAAGCCAGATTTTTTTTGGCCGATGCGGCTTATAATGATTTTAGGCTTTCCGGCAGCCGCGAGCGGCTTCTGCAGGCGGTTAAACTCAACCCGCAGCGCCTCAATTATCATTTAGCTTTGGCCAAAGACTATGTTAATGAAGTTAAAGAAGACATCGTTTTATTGAGCACGCCGGACAAAAGCGAGGCTATTACCGCTGAACGCAAATCTAAGCTGCAAACCAACGTCCAGCAAGCTCTTAAAGAAGGGCAAGCGGCAACAACGATCGCGCCCAATTCGGTGATGGCTTGGGAAACATTAGGCGCGACCTACCGCGACATCCGCCTGATTGCGGTCGGTTCGCTTGCGCCCGCGATTCGCTATTTAACCAAAGCAAGCGAACTGGAGCCGACTAACCCCGTCTTATTAACCGAGTTAGGCAAACTTTATTTGGCTAACAGCCAGACTAAAGAAGCGGCGGACGCTTTTGAACAAGCGGCTAAATTTAAGAGCGATTATTGGGAGGCGCAGGTTGGTTTAGCCCAAACCTACGACAGCTTGGGGGAGAGCGATAAAGCGCTGGTTATTTTGGAAGATTTAATCAGCCGCCAGCCCAACGCCGACGTAATTTACGAAAGCGGACGCTTGTATTATAATCAAGGAAAGCTTGATAAAGCGATTGAGCGCTTTACGCAGGCGATTGCCCTGCGCCCGAGTTACGCTAACGCCATTTACAGTCTGGGCTTGGCTTACCAAAAGCAAGGCGATAAGACGCGCGCGCTGGCGGAATTTCAAAAAGTACTGGAGTTGAATCCGGGCAACGAAACGGTGAAGAAGATGATGGAGGAGTTGGAAAGTAAAAATTAAAAATTTTATTATTATGCCCAAATCTCAAAATAAAAATGACAATGATTTAATGGATAAAATCGTTTCTTTATGCAAACGGCGCGGCTTTATTTTTCCGGGCAGTGAAATTTATGGCGGCTTGGCGAATAGCTGGGATTACGGGCCTTACGGCGTAGAGATGAAAAATAATATCAAGCAAAAGTGGTGGAAGGTTTTTGTGCAGGAGCGCGATGATATGGTCGGTTTGGACGCGGCGATTATTATGAACCCGCGCGTGTGGGAAGCGAGCGGACATGTGGAGAATTTTAGCGACCCCTTGGTTGAATGTAAAAACTGTCATCAAAGATTTAGAGCTGACGTCTTAGTAAAAAGTGATACAAATTTGCAAGCTATTAAACTAGAATACGTCACTCAAGTTAAAAGAATATTAAATAAAGCAAGCAATAAAATTAATAGTCAGGAAAAAGACATATTAGTTCTAGAGCGGATGCGAGAATATTTAAATGCAGAGAATTTTTCTCCAGAGGAAAAAATAAAACTTTTTAGTGTTTTTCAGGATATATTAGGTAAAGTAGAATATAAACATAAAAATTTAAACACAGCTTTAGAGTTTATAAAATATATTATTGAGGAGTTAAATAATTCTGATAAATTTTTAGGGTTGGTTGTGTGGCAATATTTAAAGAGATATATTAATTGTCCTAATCAAAATTGTGGTGCTAATAATTGGGAAATTCCGAGGCCTTTTAATCTGATGTTTAAAACGTTTATCGGCCCTGCGGAAGAGACAGCGAATGTCGCTTATTTGCGTCCGGAAAACGCGCAGGGGATGTTCGTTAACTTTAAAAACGTGCTGAATACGACGCGGCGGCGGCTGCCGTTCGGCATCGCCCAAATCGGCCGGAATTTCCGCAACGAAATTACGCCGGGAAACTTCATTTTTCGCACGCGCGAATTTGAAATCGCGGAATTAGAATACTTTATTGAGCCGAAGGGTTGGGAAAAAATGTTTGAAATGTGGCTGGAAGAAATAAGACATTGGTGGCGTGATGTTATGCAGGTCAATATGGATAATTTGGTTTGGCATGAAATTCCAGAAAGCGAGCGGGCGCATTATTCCCAGCGCACGGTTGACATTGAATATAAATATCCTTTTGGAGTTAAAGAATTACATGGCATTGCTTACCGCACCGACTTTGATTTGCGCCGGCATGAAGAAGTTTCCGGCGAAGACCTGCGCTATGCCGACCCGGATTCAGGCAAAAAATTTTTGCCGCATGTGATTGAGCCGACATTCGGCGTGGACCGGATGCTGCTCGTGTCATTATTAGAAGCTTATCATGAAGAAGCGGCGCCTACGGCGGCAGCGGGAGAAACCGATACGCGCGTCGTCATGAAGTTCCCGAGCTGGCTCGCGCCGATTAAAATTGCCGTTTTGCCTTTGTCCAAAAAAGAAAACCTGTCAAAATTAGCGCGGCAAGTTTACGATGAGTTGCGGCCGTGTTTTGTCTGCGAATACGACGAAACGCAAAGCATCGGCAAGCGCTACCGGCGCCAAGACGAAATCGGCACGCCTTACTGCGTCACGGTTGATTTTGAGAGTCTGGAAGATAAAGCCGTGACGGTCCGGGAGCGGGATACGATGGAGCAAGAGCGGATTAAAATAGGGGAGTTGAATGATTATTTTAGGCAAGAATTGAATAATTAAAAGGAAAATTTATTAATTAATGTTATAAAATTTTTAATTTTTAATTTTGTAATTTTTAAATAATATCTAATTTTTAAATTTTAAAAATTTGCGCCTTTGGCGCAAGCCGTTTAGAAATTAATATTTATAGTTTATTTAAAAATTAAAAATTAAAAATTCTAACGAATTATTTTTATGAACAAAACATGGATCATTATTGGCGTTATCGCCATAGTTATCGTGGGTTCTATTTTTGGTTACTATAACCGCCTCATTACCGGCTCGGAAACCGTGGATAAGCAATGGGCGCAGGTGGAAACGCAATACCAGCGCCGCTTTGACCTCATTCCGAATTTAGTGGAATCGGTCAAAGGAATTATGGCGCAGGAGCGGGAAGTGTTCGGTAAAATCGCCGAAGCGCGCACCCGCTACGCCGGCGCTCAATCCGTTAACGACAAAGCGGCGGCCGCGACCGAAGTAGAATCAGCTTTGGCGCGGCTGTTGGTAGTAATGGAAAATTATCCGCAGCTTAAATCGGCCGAAAACGTTAATACCTTGATGGCGCAGTTAGAAGGCACGGAAAATCGAGTGGCGGTTGAACGGGGGCGCTTTAACGATGAAGTGCGCGGATATAACTTGACGGTAAAACGTTTCCCGGGCAATGTGTTCGCGCGGCTGTTCGGATTTAGCGAACGGAATTATTTTGAGGCGGCGGCCGGAACGGAACAAACTCCATCCGTTAAATTTTAGTAGATTTAGCCAGTTTTTTATAGGCAACATTTAAAATATTAGATATTGGATATTAGATATTCGCAACGAGGTTGATAAATTTTATGATATTTAATGTCTAGTATTGTTTAGCATGGCTGATTATATTAAATTAGGAGATTTAGATTTATACCGGATGGCTGTTGAGTTAAGCAGAGAAGCGTGGCCAACATATGAGGGACTAAATTGGCAAGACAAAAAAATAATGGGCGATCAGTTTATAGAAAGCATTGATTCGGTTGGGGCAAATATTGCTGAAGGCTATGGCCGGTATCATTATAAAGACAGAATAAAATTTTATTATAACGCACGCGGCTCTCTTTCCGAATCAAAGCACTGGGGGCTGTTTTTGTACGAACGAGGAAAAATAAATAAAGCCAAATTTTACTCTTTATTAAATAAACAGCAAGCTTTGCATAAAAAGTTAAACTCATATATTAGTTCTTGTTATAACTATAAGCAATAACAATAGCCGGGTTGAATTATGAAACGTCGTAATATCCAATATCTAATATCCAATATTTTTTTACTTTTTATAAGTATGACTCCGGTTTTAGCGTACTACAACCCCGGCTCCCCGTCTGGTTTTGTCAACGATTTTGCCGGCGTAATTGATGGGGCGACTAAACAGAGCTTAGAGCAAAAATTAGTTAATTTTGAAAAAGAAACGAGCAACGAGATTTCAGTCGTAACCATAAATAATTTAGGCGGCGATTACATTGAAAATTTCGCGGCCGAGCTGTTTAAGGAGTGGGGGGTAGGGAAAGAGAACAGAGATAACGGCGTTTTGGCATTAGTGGCGGTGGAGGACCGGAAAATGCGCCTTGAAGTCGGCTATGGTTTGGAAGGCGCGCTCACGGACGCGCAGTCAAACTGGATTATCAATAATGAAATGAAGCCGGCGTTTCAGGCGGGCAAGTATGGCGAAGGCATAAGTTTAGCGCTGGAGAGCATTATCAAAGCGACGCGCGGCGAGTATGTGCCGGCAGAAAAATTACCCCAGCGCAAAATAGCTAATTTTGAATTTATTGCTTGGGCGGCTATTTTTTTGTTGATGTGGCTCGCGGCCATTTTGGGCCGCTCCAAATCCTGGTGGGCCGGCGGCATCATCGGCGGCGCGGCCGGCGTTATTTTAGGTTTTATTTGGGGGTTTGTTTGGATTGGTGCAGCGTCAATTATCGGTTTCACTATTTTTGGATCCTTGTTTGATTATGTTGTTTCCAAAAAATATCACGCGGCTAAGGCAAGCGGGCGCCATCTGCCGTGGTGGTTTGGCGGCGGCGGTTTTGGCGGCGGGATGAGCGGAAGCGGCGGTTTTGGCGGCTTCGGAGGAGGGATGAGCGGAGGAGGAGGAAGCTCTGGGTCCTGGTAAAATAACAAATATCAAATAACAAACAAAAATCAAATTATAAATTTCAATATCTAAAAATATGCATAGAGAATATGATTTGGAAGAAAGGACATTGAATTTTGCTAAGAGAGTCCGGAGTTTTGTTAAAAAGATACCCCGAACAATAGGCAATATTGAGGATGGCAAGCAACTAGTAAGATCATCGGGGTCAGTCGGCGCAAACTATATTGAAGCTAATGAAGCGCTAAGCAAAAAAGACTTTTGTATGCGAATTAGAATTTCACGCAAAGAAGCAAAAGAAAGCAGGTATTGGTTAGAGTTAATATACATCGGCAATAATAAAATATTAGAACAAGAAAGGATGGGCTTGATTCAAGAAACAACTGAATTAATAAAAATTTTTAGTTCAATTTTAGATAAATCAGGCGAAAAGTCATGGAAGGCGAAATCTTAAATTTTATATTTTGTGTTTAGAATTTGTTTGCTATTTGGTTTTTGTTATTTGATATTTTTATCTATTGAGTATGAAAAAACTGAAAGAATTATTTAACAGTTTTAATTATTAACTACCTTACTTCCTTCTTCTAATGTTAGCTAAAAATTAATATCGGATATTGAAAGTAACATAAAATAACATAAATAGTTTAGTAATAAAAAAGATAGAGCGCTCTTACTCTATCTTTTTAATTTTTACTTAAGATTGCTTAACGATAAGTTATCAGCGGATAATCGCGCGCAAGCTAAATTTTACGTTCAGGCCATTTTTTAATATCGGATACAATATTGAAGCTATACTTAATATTTTGCATGCCTTATCTTTTACTTATAGCTAATATCAAGAGAGAAATTTTATATAAAATAAGGGAGATAATTTTAACTAACATTAGTGATAAATAATCTATCGGATGATTATTTTCTGCCGAATTTAGAGAAAAATTATTACTTTAGAGCTTTAATATCTTAGTTAAGCCGCCAGTATTTATCCGATACCCGATAACAGCCAAATTTAAGCCGTTATTTTGGAATATCTGGTTTGCCACTCGTTTAACATCCGTCCGGCTCACCCGCATTATTTCTTCTATATGCTCTTTAGCCGTGAGCAGAGGGAGGCCTAATACCGCCTGCCGGCTAAACCAGCTCGCCATATTTTCCGAAGACTCTAATTGTAAGGCGACTTTGCCTTTAAAATAATCTTTGGCTTTCTTTAATTCGGCCGCGCTGACAAGCTCTTTAGCTATGCGGCGGTATTCCCGTAAAACTACTTTAACCGCCGCCTCTATGTTATCAGCCGAGGCGCCGATATTAGTCGTTAGATAGCCGCTGTCGGCGTATCCTTCCACATTAGTATGCACTTGATAAGCCAGCCCCCGGCGTTCGCGCACGGCGATAAACAAGCGCGAACTCATGGAGGCGCCTAAGATTATCCCTAATAATTTCAAAGTAGGGTAATTAGAATCAAAGTAGCTATAAGCCCTGACGCCGATTGATAAGTTTGTTTGTTCGGTTTTTTGTTCTTTAACTTTTAGGACGGGAGCGGTTTGAGGGGCGGGGAAACTATTAGTTTTATTTTTTGTTCCCGCCGGAATTTCGCGGAAAAATTTTTTGCTTACGGAAACATCTTTAGTTTTAAACCGGCCGGCTAAAGCAATGACCAGGTTGCGGCCCTGGTAATGGGAGCGCCAATAGCTTAAAAAGTCATTGCGGCTGAAATTTTTAATATTAGCTTTCGTGCCGATAGTATCCCAGCCCGCCGGGGTGTCGCCGTACAAGCAGGATTCAAATAAATCTTCAATATGTAGGATGGGGTTATTTTCGTACATGTTAATTTCTTCCAGTATCACACCGCGCTCCCGCTCAATTTCCCGCCGTTCAAATTTAGAATGAAGTAAAATATCAGCAATGACGTCAAGCGCCAGCAAAGCGTGCGCGCCGTCAACTTTCGCGTAATAACCGGTATACTCTTTGGAAGTAAAGGCGTTGAATTCTCCGCCCACTTTATCTAAGGCGGAAGAAATCGCAAACGCGCTTGGCCGTTTAGCGGTTCCTTTAAAAAACATGTGCTCTAAAAAATGCGAGATGCCGTTGAGCGCCCGGCTTTCATAGCGCGAACCGGTCGCTACCATCACGAGAATGGTGAAAGCCTGGGTGGCAGGCATAGGAACAGTTAACAGCCTGACGCCGTTAGGAAGGGTTTGCAGTTTATACATAAGTATAATTATAATTTTTTAATATCGGATAAAAAGAAAAAATAACCGTCAGCCGGCTTAAATCAATAGTTATTTTTTCTCCCTATCAGCCATAACTATAGTTTTATCCGATAGGGAAATTATGTCAAATTATTTAGAAAGTTATTTTAGCGATTTCTCGTCCCACTCCATCGGGATTACTCCCGCAATACTGCGGGACGGGAATGACAACAGGGGTGGGAATGATAGTGAAAGAATGTCACCCCCATGCAAACAGGGATCTCATTGTTAGTCCGCTTACGTCGGGATTCCCGCTTTCGCGGGAATGACATTTTATTATTTGGCAGTTGTGGATAAACGTTTTTTATTTTTTAATATTCGGCCGGCTTTAACGGGGCCAAGCTTTTTTAAAGTTAACGGTTACAATTAAAACAGGCATCGCTAAGAATAATTTTTGCTAATTTTAAATGATTTTTTACAGTTTCAGGTAAATTGCAAAGTAATATCGGATAGAAATATTTTTTTCCGTTTTTTTAGTTGCCCTTAACCCTTTAAAAATGTTATAATTAAATCAACGAAAATTTTATCCGATACAATTTAATTTTAAACTCCCCATGCAAAAAAAAGGAGACGAACAAAAAGAGCTTAAGCCGGTTCAGCCGGATGCTTTTGAGGTAACGGCTGGCACTGATTCAGGCGCGAATCAGTCGTTTGAATTTATCGGCGATAAAACCGCTTACATCAGTTTGGCGGAAGCGGCAACCTATACCCGCTTCAGCCAAGAATATCTTTCTCTGCTCGTTAGAAACAAAAAAGTCCCCGCCCAAAAGTTTGGCCGCAACTGGAAAGTACGGATGGCGGACGTTTTTAACTACGCGGCAGCCGTAGAGCAAAAGACGCACGCGCGAGAGGGGAAAAAAGCGCCGGCAATGGAGCGCGGTTTAGCCAAAGCGCTTTCCAGTAAGCCGCAAGAAATTTACGCTCCTTTAATCAAGGACACTTTGTTTAACATCGCCCGCCATAAGTTTCAGACGCTGATGGCGAGCTTTTTAATTTTAACTACGGTATCATTAGCTTCTTTCTTTTGGATAGCGCCGGTTCAGGCCGCGAAATTAGAGTCCGGATTTCAGCGGGCGGCAGCGGCCGTCGTCCAAAGCATAGCGAAGGGGGCGGATAAGCTGAAAGCAAAAGTCAGCGAGCAAGGGACGGCGCTCTTAGAGCGCGGCGCTGATTTATTGGAGCAGGCGGAAATTCTGGTACAAAATAAAGACGCGAGCTGGCAGGGGCAGTTGCGGCAGGCGGCCGTTGGGGCGGTACTGAAAGTAGGCGAGTTAGGCGGTTTAATTAACGGCGGCTTAACTATTTTAGAAGAGCGCGCGGCCACCAGGCAGCGCTATGTTCTGTCCTCTTTGGCGCAAGCGGTAACGGACAGCTTGCGCACGATTGATAACATGTCGGCTGATTTAGCGGCTGGAGTCGCGCAGACGTTTAGCGCCCCGCTCGCCATTATTCCTGCGCCAATTCAATACGCGCTTAATTCCAGCATTGAAGGAGCTAATAATTTAGCCGCCGTCGGAATGAACGGCGTTGAGAGTTATAAAGACGCGCTGGTGCGTTCCGGCGTCGGGCAAGTGGCGGGGGTTTCGGAAATAAGCGGGGAAGAAAATATTCCTTTGGGCAAACGAATTATTAGTTTAGTAAACGAGATTTCTAAGCGGCAAGAATCATTAGCCGGCGCCGCGCAAGGGCGCGCCAGCCAAAACTTAGTTAATTTCGCGGCGTACGAGCGGTATTTAGGAACGGCTATTTTAAATACCATCGCGTTCGCAACCGAGCGGCTGCATACTTTAGTGGCCGCTAAATTAGAGCGCGGGCGAACGCGGGTGCTCGGCGTACAAGAAGCGGCTAACGGCGCTAATGAAACCGTTTTAGAAAAAGTTGAGGGAGCTTTGCTCGCGGTCAACAGCGGCGTAACGGCGGCGCAAACCGCCTGGCAGTCGGAAGCGGCAGAATCAAAACTATCGCTGACGAAACTTTGGACGCGCACTTTTGATTTTATTTTGCCTCAAGCTTTAAAACAAAAACTCGCCCAAGAGTTTCAGCCGCAACTAGCGCCGCAGACGGGACAGCTCGCGGCGGTAACGGCCGCGCCAGCGCAGACCGTGATAATCAGGCAAACCGTCACTGCTCCCGCAGGCGCGCCGGCAACAGTTGCGCCGTCTAATACTTTGAACAGCTTGACTGTTTTGGGCAAAAGCAATCTGCAAGGCGGCTTAGAAGTTAGCGGCGCCTCTACTTTCCACGGGTCAATAATCGCCGAAAGCGATTTTACGGGCGCGGGCGCCGTTAAAGCGCAAAGCTTGGAAGCGGTTAAATTAAGCATTACGGAAGAAGGAACGCTTGGCACTCTGCACGTTACGCGCGAAGCGACTTTTGACGGCATGGTCAAAGCCGTGAGTTTAAACATTACGGGCAACGCTAATGTGGGCGGCAGTCTGACGGTCGCCGGGCATTTTTTGCCGGCGAGTTTAGCCGCCACTTACGACGTTACCGCGGGCCGCTCCTTAAGCGCGCCCAATTTAGTCATCACTAAAGACGGCACTATCAGCGAGAATTTCTACGTTACTAAAAATACTACTCTAACCGGCACGCTTGCTGTTGGCGGCAATACGACTTTGAGCGGCAATTTAACCGTTAGCGGCAACACTACCTTAGCCAACGCCACCACTACCGGCTCTTTATCGGTCGGCGGTTCTTTATCGGTCGGCGATTTGTCGGTCAGCGCCATGTCGGTCAGCGGCACCTTTACCGTTACGGACAATTCCGCCAGCACCGCTTTAATAGCCAATCAGCAGGGTGCAGGCAATATATTTCAACTGCAAGACGGCGGCACGGCCATATTAACGGCCTTAGACGGCGGCAATATCGGTATCGGCACTTCTACGCCCTACGCGCGGCTGTCGCTTTGGTCGCCGGCAGCTTCTTCCGGCGCTACTTTGTTTAATATTATTGACAACGCCTCCACAACGCTATTAACGGTTTTAGACACCGGCAACATCGGCATCGGCACGACCACCCCCCGCGGCACTTTGGGAGTAAACGATTACGCCGGCATTGACCCGTTTGTCATCGGCTCTTCTACGCCGAAGTTCATTGTTAAAGAAAGCGGCAAAGTCGGCATCGGCACGACTACGCCAACGGTAAGTTTAGCCATTCACGGCACGGACTCTATTTTAATTCCCTTCGGCACTACGGCCCAGCGGCCAACCGGTTACTCCGGCATGTTGCGCTATAACACCACTACTAATATTTTTGAAGGATATGGCAATAGCAACTGGACGGGCTTGGGCGGCGTGATTGATGTTGACCAAGACACATATATTCTTGCCGAAAGTTCCAGCGGCGCCGACGAAGACGCGCTGTTTTTCTATACTCGGGCAACGGAAAAAATGCGCTTAACCGCGGACGGCTATTTCGGCATCGGCACCAGTAGCCCGGCTTCAATTCTGACAGTTTGGGCGACTTCCACTGGCGCGTCTTTATTCAGCGCGGTCAATACTTCTTCCTCAACTTTATTTACTATTTTAAACTCCGGTTATGTGGGGATAGGGACGACCACTCCCCGCGGCACTTTTGGCATCAACGACTACGCCGGCATTGACCCGCTCGTTATCGGCTCTTCCACCCCAAAATTCATTGTTAAAGAAAGCGGCTACATCGGCATCGGCACGAGCACGCCAACGGTAAGTTTAGCCATTCACGGCACGGACTCTATTTTAATTCCCTTCGGCACCACGGCCCAGCGGCCAACCGGTTACTCCGGCATGCTTCGTTTTAATATTTCAAATAATAATTTTGAAGGTTACA
>Ga0210057_1010093_pt1 | contig 10777 bp, 7 predicted proteins | sample CryGeyCG2114_010_2_FD_183968 | JGI IMG/M metagenome (GOLD analysis project Ga0210057, IMG submission 183968) | Groundwater microbial communities from aquifer - Crystal Geyser CG10_big_fil_rev_8/21/14_0.10 (SPAdes) (version 2) | ecosystem: Environmental > Aquatic > Deep subsurface > Groundwater ...
AAACCGCCATAAATCCGAGCTTTTATTTCCACATCTTCTAAATTTTCACTCAAATTGTTTTTTACAATTAAATCAACTCTGACCTCACCGCCAGGAGCGACAATTGGTTCTTCAGCATAAGAGCCATTAACAACAAAACTGGTAGCCAAAAAAGGTTTGGTCAAATTAATAGCGATTTGTTTTTCTAAAAATAAAGTTTCGAGACTATTTGATGCCCCACCACCACTGCCAACCATCACTACAAAAATTTTTTGGTCGCCCTCAAAACCACTGAATTTCCCAGTAACAGAAATTTTTCTCTCGCTTTCTGGATTCAAATCGCCAAGTTGCCAATAATCAACACCAAAAGTTGGCTGTGGTGCAAAACTTTGCGGTTCAAAACCAAAAGAATAATTAATCATCACTGCTATATCTTTGATTGTTGTTTGATTTTGAGATTTAACGACGATATCATAGGTCGCCTCAGACCCCGGTGCAACTTCGGCCGGGCCAGAAACCGTAACTGATACTGGCGTTGATTTAACTAAAAAATCATAATAAACATCTTTAGAGACAAGAGCGTTTGATCCGGCGACCCGATATTCAAGAGAAATCTTGGCTGATTTTGTCTCACCCTCTTCACCAAAAAATATTGGGGTATATTTTTTCGTTAATTTTCCACCAATCGCAATATCTCCCAATCTTTCCCGCCAACGTTTAACTGGATTTCCAAGCTCGTCTGTAATAACCGTTCCCGTTGGAAAATCAATGATTAAATCGCTGTCTAAAATAACTGTGTTGTTTTGATTTTCAATATTTATATACAAATCTACTTCTTGACCTCCAGCGACTTCAGACGGCGCCACAATATCAATTGAAATATTTTTCGCCGAAATTGTATTCTTGTTCCCAAACAAAACATATAAAAAGACCCCCACAGCTACCAAAAAAATCACCACTGACAACGATAATATTTGTTTTAAAAATTTCATTTTTAGATTTGATGAAATACTAGAGGTCACTGTCCGACCCTTTGGGGTCTTGTAACTCGGCCAAAAACCTTTGACAAATTTTTTTTCATTATTTTCAAACTGATGATAATCACCACTGCTTAAATCACTACTATCAAAATTGTCTTTTTTATAAAGACGCTTTTCTAAATCATCTAATCTTTCTGACCTATCTGGTTTATCCGACTTATTAATTTTTTGATTTTCCTCGTCGTTCATTTAAACTCTATTATAACAAGCACGACACAAATACACGAATAATCCGCCATCCGCCCAGCACCTATTTTAGTATTTTGCAAAATACTAAAATAGGTGCTGGGTCATTCGTGATTTGTATTAAAACCCGCGATCCCATTAAAACCTGCAGTCGCTCACAGCGGTCCTGCCTCTAACGGAATAAAAACACCGACCCTTGCGAGTCGGTGTTCGTGAAAATAATCAATGTGTAGATAATTATCTACAATTTCTTTTTTACCTTTATTTTAAGGCCTTTTTAAACGTCTCAACACGTTGAGACGTTTAACCGTTTAAATTCTTCCTAACCCAAAAACCAAGGACTCCCATTTTTATGGTATTTGCGAATGAAAATAAGGTTAGGGTTAAGAAGCCGGTTATGGTTAAAAAAGGTTAGAAAAAATATAAATTAATTTTTTATACTTAACCTTAACCTCTAAACCATACAGGCATCTTAATCTTAACCTTTTAAAAATGACAAAATAACCTTTAGGTCCGACCTCTTCCCTTCGCCTGCGGGCGAATTCCTTTGAGGTCAGACCTAACGGACGACTATTTCGAGAAAAGTGTGGCCAAGGGAGAGTCCTTGGTTTTAAATCTTGAAGTCCGCCTTCTTCGTATTTTAAAATTTGTTTAGAAATTAGAAATTTTATCATTAGAAATTGTTTAGAAATTAGAAATTAGAAATTGAAAATTCTTTAAACCAAAAAATTAGTTCCGACCTCTTCCCTTCACCTGCGGGCGAATTCCTTTGAGGTCAGACCTAATTTTTTGGTTTAGAGCTGGCTCTCATTTATCGCCCTGTTTATCTCTCTAATTATAAAAGATTTATTCTTAAAAACTTGTTGGAGCAAAGCATGATCTATTTCACCCTCTACCAAAATCTCTTTTGGCCATTTTTCAAAATCAACATAACCAAGTGAATAAAGAATTTTTGATAAAACCAATAATTCCAAGCCCAAAACCGTAGTATCATTTTTTTCTTCAAAAGAAAGTTTAGTGTAAAAATCAAAAGTTTCATTAAAGATACTGAAAACTTCGCCAAGGTCGGCGTCATTGTCGGTCATCCTGAATAATAAATTTTTAATTTGACTGGTTGTTTGTAAAAAAGTTTTTTCAGGTCGTAAAACTCTAAACCAATTTTTTTTTAAATTAGCATTGGTAATTTTCCAACCAACTCGGCCTTTAACTAAATCGAGTTCCACCAAAGACAAATCCTGCAAAACATAACGCAAACGAGATTTTAAACTTCTAATTCCAATAGCCTTCACAAAACAAAGGCCGAGAGAGGGACTCAAGACCAAGAAAATTTTTCCATCATCACGATAAGGCAGTCCCGACAAAATAATCGCATCTGTTTTATAAATTTCTCGCATTTAATCAATTTATTTAATCAATCGAACAGAAATTTTCAGGCCATCATATAATTCCAAGACTTCACCCGAGACACCAGTTGAAAACATTACTCTAGAAAGTCCGGTAGAATTTGCAATCATTTCGGCTGATTTTTCAAAAAACTCTTTCGAGCCAGAGAGAACCTCTATTTCCAAATCAGCCTTATCAGTGACAGACAAATTAGATTTTTTACGAAGATCTTGCACCAAACGAATAATATCTCGTCTCATTCCCTCTTGTTTCAAATCATCAGTTAAATTTTGATCAAGCCAAACGTCCTCGGCTAATTCCTTGTCAGAAACAGCTTTCTTGACATTAATCTCATCTAATAAAATTTCAGTTAATTCTCGATCAGATAACAAATTACCAGAATCTTTAATTTTGACTAAAGCCAAAGGCTGACGAACCTTAATACCAATTCTAGCCCGACCCTCAAGAGAGAGTGAGGCAATCTTTCGAATTTTTGCCATATCGTCAATCAACGCTGAATTAACAAAGTATTCAAGTTCCTTCTGAGGCCAAGTAGTTAAATGAACGCTCTGTTCGTCCCTTTCTTGTCCTAAACTCAAATATAAATATTCAGCAAAGAATGGCATAAATGGCGCCAAGATTTTAGAAAATTGACGCAAAACAAAATTCAAAGTAAAAATCGCTTCATTTTTTAAAGTTTTATTCTTATCATCTTTGAAAATTTCTCGTGAACGACGCAAATACCAAACGGATAAATCATCAATAAAATCACCGATTGGTCGCGAGGCCCTATCAAGTTCATAATTTTCCATCGCTTTGGTAATTTCCTCTGACATCTCGGACAATCTGGCTAAAATCCAAAGATTCATTTTGTGCTTTACATCCCCTATTCCTAATTTTAAGGCCTCTTCATTTTTATAAAGCTCATGAAAGGACAAAACATTGTCCAACCGATTAATTAATTTTTTTACTACTTCTTCAACTCCTTTTTCAGAAAATTTGATAGATTCCGCCCGGACAACTGGTGAAGATAGCAAATAATAACGCAGAGGATCAGAGCCGTATTTATCCAAAATATAATTTGGATCCGGGTAGTTTTTTAAGCGTTTAGACATTTTTTCTCCACTTTCAGCCAAGATAATTCCATTAACGATAACATTTTTATAAGGGCTCTCTCCAAACAAAGCGACTGACAAGACGAGTAATGCATAAAACCAACCTCGAGTCTGATCTAAACCTTCAGCAATAAAATCAGCTGGAAAACCTTTACTTTGTTGCCAAAAATGTTTGGCTGGGGCAAATTTTTCTTTTTCAAAAGGATAATGATTAGAAGCAAAAGGCATCGCTCCAGATTCAAACCAACAATCCATCACCTCTGGCACGCGTCTCATTTTTTTACCACAACTACAAATAACCTCAAAATTATCTATAAAAGGTCGGTGTAAATCCGGATCGCCAAAATTGTTTCTCGGTAAAATTTTAAATTCTGTTTTTCTAAATTCAGCATTTTGAAATGATGGCTCTTTTTTTATGGCGTTGGCATTGGTTGCTTGTCTGTCATTTAAACCCTGAGCACTCGTCTCTAAAATCCAAAGTGGTGTATCGTGGCCGACAATCAAGATATTTTTACCTTTATAATCTTTGTCTATTTCAGAAATAAATTCAATCACCCTTTGTCTAATAGAATGTCGTCCTTCAACTCCTTGAAAATCATCCACTCTCTGATCTTCCCAATCAGAACCAACAGTTTTTTGATATTCCAAAGATGATTTATTTTCGAGCGGTCCAAAATTAATTTCGCGAAGTCTTTTGTCTTCTCTGACCACCTCGTCACCAAGGCCGAGAACATCTTTGACAATCATGGCCGTTTCTCTGGTTCTGCGAAGGGGTGAATAAAAAATCAAATCTATTTTCTCGCCCTTTAGTCTCTTGGCTGATTCTTTTATTTGTAGAATACCTTTGGGAGTTAAATTATGAATACTGGTTAAAAGTCCGCTCGTTACCCCATTTACATTGCTCTCGGCTTCACCGTGGCGAATTAAAATGAAATTATTATTAGATTTTTTCTCGAGATCGTTGACCGAGCCAACAACTTTTATTTCCTTGCAATCATCACATTTCCAAACTGGAATTGGTGCCCCCCAAAATCTGGACCGTGAAATCGCCCAGTCTCTGGCCCCTTCAAGCCAATTACCAAAACGTCCTTCCCCGACATCTTTGGGAACCCATTTAATTTTTTTATTTTCCGAGACTAATTTATTTTTTAAATCTGTAACTTTTACAAACCATGACGAAGTCGCAAAATTGAGAAGCGGTGATTCGCAACGCCAACAATGTGGATAAGAGTGATTTATTTTTTGTTTAGCAAAGAGTAAATTTCGGCCAGCCAAATTTTTTAAAACCTCAATGTCTGTTTGATCTGGCGCCTCTTTTGGTTTGGCCGATAATCCTTTGAATTCCCCTTCGGTAATAATGCCGTCTTGCCCGATATGAGAAACAATTGGCAAATTATTTTTTAAAGCCAAATTTAAATCATCTTCACCAAAGCCCGGCGCAATATGAACAATCCCCGTGCCGTCTTCCATTGTGACAAAATCTCCATCATAAATTTTCCACGCATTCTCTTTATTTTCTAAAATTTCTTTTTTAGAGAAAGTATCAAAAACTGGCTCATACTCTAAGCCGATTAAATCACTGCCGAGAATTTCTTTTAAAATTTCGGGTGTTTGATCAGGAAAAACCACGCTCATTCTATCTTTGGCCGAAACAAAGACTTCGCCACCTATTTTCATAACAACATATTTTTCTTTTGAGCTAACAGCCAGAGCCACATTACCCGTCAAAGTCCAGGGCGTTGTTGTCCAAGCCAAAACAAACACATCACCAGACAAACCAATTTTTTCTGGCGAGTTTAATTTGAACTTTACTGTCACAGAAATATCAGTTATATCTTTATACCCCTGAGAAACTTCCAAATTTGACAAGGTTGTCTCGCACCGCGGACAAAGATGCATCGGTTTAAAACCTTCATAAATTAATTTTCTATCATAGAGATTTTTGAAAACCCACCAAATTGATTCCGTATAAGAGTAATCCATCGTTCGATAATCATCCTCCATATCAACAAAACGCCCCACCCTCTTGATTGTTTTTCGCCATTCCTCGGCATATCGCAAGACACTTTGACCCGCTACCTGATTAAATTTTTCCACTCCGTAATCTACAATTTGATTTTTGCCTTTAAGTTCCAATTGTTTTTCTACTTCATTTTCAACTGGCAAACCATGACAATCCCAGCCCCAACGTCTCGGCACCCTGAAACCCCGCATAGTTTTATAGCGCGGAATTGTGTCTTTAATAAAAGAAGCGAGAAGATGTCCATAATGAGGCATACCATTGGCAAATGGTGGGCCATCATAAAAAACAAATTCTCTTTTATTTGTTTCTAAAGTCTTCTCAAAAATTTCTTCTTTCTGCCAAAAATCTAAAATCTCTTCTTCTCTTATAACTCGCTCGTCTTTATTTTTGTCTTGTTCTTGATTCATTTTTTATTTTATCTTTTTTATTTTATCTCTAAACTCTGGACTAAAAACATTTTTCCAAACATTCTAACATTCTGCAGAATGTTAGAATGTTTTTATCTTCAAAATTACATTCTTTCCCGAATTGGGACTCCCAAAGATTTTAAGCCAATTTGTAAAATTTTACTAAAAGCTTTGGTCAAGATCAATCTGTTTGTTTCATTTTCCCCCGAATCAATAATTTTATTATTTGCATAAAACCGATTAAAACAACTGGTAAGCTCTAATAAATATTGAATCATAAAATGCGAAGAATACCCAGTGACTGTTTTTTCAATAGTTTTCGGTAAATGACCGAGCAGGCTGGCAAGTTTCCTTTCCTCTTCGTTAAACAATTCTGATTTTAAATCTAAAACTCCTACTTCTTTTTTGCGTAAAACTGATTTGGCTCTCGCATAGGAATACATTAAATAAGGCCCCGAATCACCTTCAAATGAAATTGATTTTTCAAAATCGAAAACAATATCCCCTCCAACTGATTGTTTTAAAATAGAATACTTTAAAGCCCCAACGGCCACTTTTTCAGAAATAATTCCTAAATCATTTTTATCAAAATTTTCAACTTTAATTTTATCTTTAACTAATCTTGAAATAGCCAAAATCAAAGATTCGGCTGTAATCACCATTCCCGTGCGTGATGACATTTTGCCTGTTGGCAAACGCAACATTCCATGGCCGAGGTGTAAAATTTTCTCTTCTAATTCTGGCTCGATCAAACTGATAGTTTTTTTCAAAACTTTAAAATATTCATTAATTTCATTGGCAGTTACAACAATATATAAATCGGCTGGAAAAGTTTTAGCTTTGATAATAGAGAGTCCCAATTCTTTTGCCTCATAAGTCGGCAGTCCTTCTGAATTCAAAAAGACTCTGCTGTGCAAATCATATTTTTCACCCGGAAAAATTACCGCCCCATCACTCTCTTCAAAAATTTTACCAATATTGTCTTTAACAGTCTTGACGCCCAAATCAGCCACTTCACTCTCAAAAAAGTAATGATCAAATTTTGTGCCGAGCTGTTTATAAATTTCTTCAAATTTATCTAAACTCCACTTTTTTCCCTCACCATACAAAACATTGATTTCTTTATCTTCTTTTGAATAAATCTTTTTATTTAATTTAATGATTTCAGTTTTTGCAGTTTCGTCCGTGTCAAAAAAATTTGATCCAGTAGCATAAGCAGTAGCCCAATCAACCTCGCCAGTTTCTTTTTTTTGGGAGAGGGCGCCGTAAATTGCCTTGGCTACATGCATTCCAACATCTCCTTGATAACAAACCCTTTTAACATCTGCGCCGGCAATTTCCAAAATACTGGAAATTGACTCACCAATTGTATTTGTCATTAAATGACCAATGTGAAATTCTTTAAAAGGATTGGGGTCAGTGTATTCAACAATTATTTTTTTTCCTCGAACAAAATCCATGTTCAAACCCCCCGGCTCTTGATTTATGATTCCTAAAACCAAATTACCGATTGCTTTGTCCGACAAAGTGAAATTTAAAAAACCGGGCGAGATAGCAGTGACTTTTGAAACCTCCTCAATTAAATTTTGATTTAAAATTTCAGCAAATTTTTCAGCTAAATCCATTGCTGGAAGCCCTTTTATTTTTGCTTCTATTAAACATAAATTTGAGGTAAAATCACCAAATTTCAAATCTTTTGGATATTCAATTTTTGGCTCTTTAGTTAAATCCTCACTTTTTAGGGCTTGTTCTAACCATCTTGAAATTACATTGAAAAACATCTTTAAATAATACCTTAAAATAAGGGTTTAAAAAAGTAGGCAGACGAAAAAGATATGTGCTTGTTTATTTCTTGACCCTTTTTAAAACTCTATCAATTCTTCTGGCAATTTGAATAAAATCTTTTTCTTTTTTGCCTTTAGTTGTCTCTGCTGGAGAGCCGAGGCGAATGCCGGATGGATCAAATGGCGAACGAGTTTCGTTTGGAATTGTATTTTTATTTACAATGATACCATTCTTTTCCAAAGCAATTTCTGCCTCTTGACCAGTGACCCCATTTTGAAAAACATCAACCAAAACGAGGTGTGAATCGGTTCCGCCCGAAACTATTCTCCAACCAAGTTTTTGTAATTCACCCGCTAAAGCTTTGGCATTTTTAACTACCTGTTTGGCATAAGTTTTAAATTTTTGATTATTGGCTTCTGCCAATGCGACCGCGATACCGGCAATTTGACTCATATGTGGGCCACCTTGAAGACCTGGGAAAACCGCTTTATCAATTTTTTTGTATAATTTTCGGTCATCTTTTCTGACAAAAATTAAAGCCCCTCTTGGACCCCGTAAGGTTTTATGCGTCGTGGTTGTTACAACATCAGCAAATTTAAATGGCGACAGATAAGCCCCACCTGCCACAAGCCCGGCAAAATGTGACATATCAACCATCAAAATTGCCCTTACCCTATCAGCAATTTCTCGACATCTTTTAAAATCAACAATTCTTGGATAAGCCGTAAAACCGACGACGATTAATTTCGGCTTTTCAGCTATCGCATCTTTTTCCATTCTTTCATAATCAATCAATTCTGTTTTGTCATTTATTAAAATTGGCACTTGTTGCCAAACTTTTCCGGTAATTGAAACTTTTTGGCCGTGCGAGAGATGCCCGCCAGAAGTCAAAGGTAAACCCATAATTTTTTCCCCCTGCTCTACAAGCCCTAAATAAACTGCCAAATTCGCTGGCGCGCCAGAGAGAGGTTGAACATTCGCGTGCCAATCATTTTTATTCAAACCAAAAAGCTTCAGGGCTCTCATCTGGCAAAGTTCTTCCAATTTATCTGTATTTTCCTGACCACCATAATATCTGGCATGCGGATACCCTTCGGCATATTTATTATCAAAAATAGAACCGAGGGCCATTAAAACATCCTTAGAAACATAATTTTCCGAAGGAATTAAATTAATTACCCCTTTTTGCCGTTTCTCCTCGGCTTTAATAAGTTTTTCAATTTGTCTGTCTTTCATGATGGTATTTTAACATAAAAAATGCTATTCTGATTGAGGACCAAAAACTCGCCGAAAGGTGGTGATAAAGTATGAAAACCAAAAATCCTGTAGTGAACCAAACTCAGTTCGACGACGGTGAGTTCCGAAAATCGTCCCATACCGGCACAGATCGTTGGGCTTGCGTCAGTGTAGCCCGTCGTCCCGACGTGATTGCTGTAAGGCATACCCGTGATCCGAGCAAAACGACTTTGGAATTCACTCATGAAGAGTGGGGTGCCTTCATCAAAGGCGTAAAGGATGGTGAATTCAATCTCACTTAACACAGTTCTCACGGAGTCGCGCTTGCGCGACTCCGGTTTTTTATATAAAGAAAAGGAGGGTATCTACCCTCCCCTGTTTTTCGACACGAAACGAACTCACCACCGATCATAATATCTCTCCCTCCACAGCCAATGTGGTGCGGGGGGGGGATTTTTTGCCTCTTCCCTGAACACCCTTTCGGCCTCAAAATCCCGCAAGGGGAAAATTCTCGGCGGATCAGAGTTCATCCTCCCCTCAATGACCCGCCTGCTCGGATCCACATGAATCCCAGTAAACGCCCGTCCAGGATGACAAGCCGGACTCTTGTGAAAAACTCGAGCGAACACTCTCGCCACCTTTTGGCACGGTACACCGTCGAAAGAATCGGCTTTTTCTTGACCGGGGTGACCGAGGATATGAACCATCCACGGCCCACGAAGGATTGCACAACCTGAGCAATTCTGCCCACACTGATCTTGATGTCTTTTTACACTCATAACGTTTTTTCTCCGTCTTGATTTGTTTGCCTCTGTCCGAAATTTACATTATCACAATCTTTAAAAAAACAAAAGAAAAAGCGCCGCGACACCCATGAGGAGGTGCGCGACGCAGGTGGTTGAGAGGCTTGTCTTTAAAGACATCGGCCACTTCCAGGGGTGTGAACCCCTATTTCAGTCCGAGCAGAGGACCTTAGCTCCATACCCGATCCTCGATCTGGCGGTAGCGTGTCTTCATTGGGGACAAAAATTATCTTACTCCCCTTATTTTATTTGTCAAGTAATTCATATTTTATTTTTGCGGTATAATTGTCAATCATGAATAACACAAAATTTAAAATGAAAAAAATAGAAGATAGAACAATTGATACCCAATATCAAGGACTCTTGAAAGAAATCTTAGAAGAAGGCACGATCACCCCAAGTCAACAAGGGGTAGATGCAATCACAAAAATCGGACCACGATCTTTACATTTTAAATTAGAAAATGGATTTCCAATTATTAACGAAAGGAACATGGCACCAAAGGAATCGGGAAGATTACCAGTGACAATTTGGAAACAAGCAGTTGCCGAGATTTTAGCTTTTCTAAACGGCGAAAGAACTTTGAAAGGTTTAGAAAAATTTGGCTGTTCCTGGTGGACACCTTGGGGGACAGAAAAAAAATGTCAGAAAAGAAGATTGGAAACTGGAGACCTGGGTCCTGGATCATACGGCGCCGCTTTTCACGATTTCCCAACAGCCGACGGCGGAACTTATAACCAATTTAAAAATATCATAGAACAGATAAAAGAATTTCCTCATCTACGAACTCACTTTATTACTCCTTGGGTTCCACAATATA
>Ga0210057_1010094_pt1 | contig 10775 bp, 8 predicted proteins | sample CryGeyCG2114_010_2_FD_183968 | JGI IMG/M metagenome (GOLD analysis project Ga0210057, IMG submission 183968) | Groundwater microbial communities from aquifer - Crystal Geyser CG10_big_fil_rev_8/21/14_0.10 (SPAdes) (version 2) | ecosystem: Environmental > Aquatic > Deep subsurface > Groundwater ...
GTAAAAGGGAAATATTCGAAAAATATTTTAAGAGATAAACATGCGGGTGTAGAGGAGTCTGGAGTCTTCGCGTCCCTGTCACGGACGAGGTCACGGGTTCAAATCCCGTCACCCGCGCATCGTTTTTTCACTAATTTTAGTCGTAAATTTTTATCATTTTTGGCATACAGGCAAGGGGATTTGAACCGCTTTTAATTTAGGTGGTTTTTTGGTAGGATTTAATAATATGCGAAATCAATGGTATGCCAGATCAATCGCTGACGTTCTTGAATCTGTTGACTCAAATGAGCAAGGATTAAGTCAAAAAGAAGCAGAGTACAGATTAAAAAAAAATGGATTTAATAAGTTGCCTGAAGCTAAGGTAGACGGTTTTTTTGTTATTTTTTTGCGTCAATTTAGAAGCTCTCTGATTTATATTCTTTTGTTCGCGGGAGTTGTAGTTTTTGCTATGGGAGAGATTGTTGATGGGCTTATTATTTTAGCTGTTCTTATTTTTAATGCAATTGTAGGCACAGCGCAAGAGGGCAGAGCTCAGAATACTTTATTGGCACTTAAAAAATACACAGAAACCAAAGCGACTATTTTGCGAGATGGAAAAGAAATCATTATTGCAGACGACAATGTTGTTGTTGGAGATATAATTATTTTGCAAGAAGGAGAAAAAGTTCCTGCAGATGCGCGCATAATTTTATCAAATAATCTTAAAATAGATGAATCGGCTCTTTCCGGAGAATCTGTGCCGGTAAATAAAATTTCTGGAGCATTAAATAGAGAGTATTTATCTATTCCAGAACAAAAAAACATTCTTTTTAAGGGAACGAATATATTAGCAGGCAGCGGCAGAGCTGTTGTTGTTGCAACTGGCATAAATACTGCGATAGGCAAGATAGCCAAAGAAATTATGTCCGTTGATACAGAAATACCCCTTAAAAAGAATATACGGTATTTATCAAAAGCCATTATTGTCGTTGTAGTTTTTTTGGATATTGTTTTATTAACAGTAGGATTAATGTCGGGGAAAGGTATTAAAGAAATGTTTACAACGCTGGTATCCTTATCTGTATCCATAATCCCGGAAGGATTGCCTATCGTTATGACGCTGATACTTGCGACTGGCGTGTGGAGAATGAGCAAACGCAATACGTTGGTAAAAAGATTGCAGGCCGTTGAAGCGCTGGGACAGGCAGAGGTTATTGCGGTTGATAAAACTGGAACTATTACAAAAAATGAAATGGTTGTACGAAAGGTATTTATTGACGGTAAATTTTTTAATATCGACGGGGAAGGATACGAGCCAAAAGGAAGCGTTAAAATAGGTGGTGAAGCCATAGAACCGTTGAATCACCCGGATTTAATCTTTGCAGTAAAAAGTGCAGGGCTGTGCACGGGCGCCAGGATAGCGTTTTTAGAAAAAGAAAATAGGTGGATAGCGAATGGAGATCCAACTGAAGCGGCGCTGCTGGTTTTAGCTCAAAAGATAGGTTTCCATAAAAATATTTTAGAACGAGAATCGCCTTCTGTTATAGAATTTCCTTTTGATTACCATTTCAGATACCGCGCTTCTTTGCGCAAAGCAGACGGGAAGTACTTTTTAACAGTGATAGGCGCTCCTGAAAATATTTTAGAGATTTCGCAGAAAATATGGCGCAACGGCAAAAATTATATTCTTTCCCAAAAAGAAAAAGAAGAACTGACAGATGTATTTGAAAAAATGTCAGAAGCGGGGTTGAGAGTAGTGGCTTTAGGGGTAAATAATAATCCAGGAAAAAATATATCGCAGGAAAAAATAGATAATATTACATTTGTTGGATTTTTTGGAATGAAAGATGCTTTACGGCCAGAAGTGCCAGGGGCAATGAGTCGGGCAGCGGAGGCAGGGGTTCGGGTAATTATGATAACAGGCGACCATAAAATTACAGCAAGGGCAATTGCAAAAGAAGCAGGCATTTATAAAGCGGGAGACGAAATTATTACTGGCGACGAATTAGAAAAAATAACCGATGAAGATCTTGCTGAAAGAATTAAAAAGGTTTCGATTTTTGCCAGGGTTTCACCGGAGCACAAGCTAAGAATAGTCAAAGCGTTTAAGATTGCTAAAAAAATAATAGCTATGACGGGCGACGGAGTTAATGATGCGCCATCTTTAGTTCATGCAGATCTTGGCGTGGCAATGGGTAAAATAGGCACAGAAGTCGCCAAGGAAGCATCTGATATAGTGATTTTGGATGACAATTTTGGTAGTATTATTCCTGCGATAGAGGAAGGCAGGAGTATTTATAAAACTATTAAAAAGGTGATCCTTTATCTTTTTTCTACTAACGTAGGAGAAGTTTTGACCATTACAGGAGCGCTTTTCCTCGGATTCCCGCTTCCTATTTTGCCTGCGCAAATTATCTGGCTTAATTTTGTGACAGACGGTTTTCTCGATGTGTCTTTGGCAATGGAGCCAAGAGAAAAAAGTCTGCTTTTCGAAAAATTTAAAAAACCTAATAAATATTTGATTGACTTCTTGATGGTGCAAAGGATATTTTTTATGGCTATACCAATGATGATAGGAACCCTGCTTATTTTTAAAGGATTGTTTCATGCCGATTTAGTAAAAGCCCAAACAATGTCACTTGTTGTTTTAGCCGTGTTCCAATGGTTCAACGCTTGGAATTGCAGATCAGAGGATAAGTCGATTTTTAAAACAAATCCGCTGTCAAACAAATTTTTAGTCGGGGCGACATTTATAGTCATAATTTTGCAGATTTTAGCCGTTTACAATCCTTTTTTGCAAAAGATATTGCACACAGCACCCCTTAACGGTTATGACTGGTTATTAATAGTCGCGGTAGCTTTTTCGATTGTGGCTATAGAGGAAACCAGAAAACTAGTTTATAGGTTTTACAAAAGACATTCAGTTTTTATTTTAAATTCCGCCCAATAAAAGCAAACTACTCGTGAGTTGCTTTTTATTTGATTAAAGACATATTTCTGGTAGCATAAAATTATGAATCAATTTTGGTCAATTATTATAGGAGTATTCGTTCTAACTGGCATAATGGTGTTTGGTTTTACTTTTTTTCAAGTGCAAGAACGTCAGGCATCATCAATTTCCGATTTAAAATATAGAACTCAAATTCTTTCGGAAAGTTTGAAAGAATCAATAGAACCTGCATATATTGCAAGCTCTACAAATTCTTTGCAGAAGATTCTAGACAAATTTGCTAATAACCAAAGGCTGATGGGTTTAGCGGTATATGACAATAAAGGCAATATTGTAGCTTATTCGGTTGGTTTACCAGAAGAAATAATCAAAAGCGTGGACCCGACAAAGGCGATGGATGCAGATAATGCCTCGGGAGATTTTGCGACCGCAGAAAAGAGTAAAATTTACAAATTTATTAATCCGATGCATCAGGACAAAGCAGTTATCGGGGCGATTATGGTTGTACAAAATGCAGACTATATAGACTTAAATTTAAGCCAGATTTGGAAGGCAAATCTTTTGAGTTTATTTTTTCAAGCGCTGCTTTTCGCTATTTTAGCAGTTATTGTTTTAAGATGGCTGATTTTAATGCCGGTTGTAAAAATGATTAAATCAATAAAAGCAATCCGTTCGGGGAAGATAGAGGAAGGATTGAAGGGTTTTGAGAAGCATTCTTTTTTCAGGCCGTTAGCCGAAGAAATTTCTAAAATATCAGACAGCCTGTCAAAAGCCAGATCAGCAGCCAGCGAAGAAGCGAGATTGAGGATGGAAAAACTAGATACTCCTTGGACGGCAGAAAGATTAAGAGAATTTGTAAAAACTTATTTAAAGGGCAGAAAAGTTTTTGCAGTTTCCAATCGCGAGCCGTATGTGCACAGCAAGATAAAAAACGAGGTTAGTTACTCAGTCCCAGCCAGTGGAATGGTTACTGCCGTTGACCCAGCCATGGAAGCGTGCGGAGGGGTTTGGTTGGCGCAAGCCACTGGAGACGCCGATAAAAAAACATCTGATGCAAATGGAAAACTACAGGTTCCGCCCGAAGATCCTAAATATACTCTAAAAAGAATTTGGTTATCCGAGAAGGAGCATAAAGGATTCTATGTCGGTTTTTCTAATGAAGCCCTTTGGCCTTTATGCCATAATGTGCACAATCGCCCAATTTTTAGAAAAGAGGATTGGCAGGAATACCGCAGAGTTAATGGAAAATTCGCCCAGAATTTACTGCGAGAGATTGAAGGAGTAAAAAATCCCTTAATATTAGTTCAGGATTTTCATTTTTCTCTTCTGCCTCAAATGATAAAGAAAAGCAGGCCAGATGCAAAAATAGGAATTTTTTGGCATGTCCCATGGCCCAGCCCAGAAGTTTTCAGTATTTGCCCATGGCATAAAGAAATATTAGAAGGTATGCTTTCGGCAGATATAATCGGTTTTCATATCCAACAGTACTGCAACAATTTTATGGAAACAGTAGGTAAGGCGATTGAATCAATGCTGGATTTAGAGCAGTTTTCTATTACATTAAAGGGGCACATAACCTATATACGTCCATTCCCCATTAGTGTAGCTTTTGATTCAAATGGAGACGATAAGCAAACGCTGAAAAAGGGTAAAGAATTATTAGAGCAGTTTGAGGTAAAGACAGAATATGTTGGATTAGGCGTAGATAGATTAGACTATACAAAAGGAATTTTAGAACGTTTTAAGGGGATTGAATTTTTCTTTGATTCATATCCAGCATATAAGGAGAAATTTACTTTTTTGCAGATAGCGCCCATTAGCAGAAATGAAGTAGAGAAATATCGCCAGTTTAACGAAGACGTGACGACCCAGGCTGAAAAGATTAATGCAAAATTTCAGAAAAATGGCTGGAAGCCAATAGTTTTAGTCAAAAACCAATTAACCCATAAAGAACTAGATTTGTTATATTGTCAGGCAGACGTTTGTTTAGTAACCTCCCTTCATGATGGTATGAATCTAGTTTCTAAAGAATTTGTTTCGGCAAGGAAGGATGAATTGGGGGTACTTATTCTAAGCAGGTTTGCAGGATCGGCAAAAGAGCTTAAGGGCGCTATTATAATAAATCCATATTCAGCCGAACAAACTGCGTCTGCGATATCCGAGGCTATAAATATGCCGCTGACGTTGCAGCGCCAGAATATGAAAAAAATGCGCGAAGTAATAAAGAATTATAATGTGTATAGATGGTCAGCAGAATTTATGAAGGCCGTAGCTAGTCTAGATTAAAAATGGAATACTTTTTTAATTGTCTGCCAAAAATAAGCAAAAAAATACAATCAAAAAATTGTATTTTTATGTTTGATTTTGATGGAACGTTATCAAAAATATCTGAAATTCCAAAAGAAGCTTACCTAGAAAAATCTACAAAAGACTTATTAGAAAAAATTAGTAAGCATTCTCGTGTTGCTATTGTGAGCGGGCGTTCGTTGCCAGATATTAAAAATAAAATTAAACTGCCAAACTTGATTTATTCGGGGAATCACGGATTTGAATGGGAGATAAACGGAAAAAAAGATAGCATAAAAATTTCACAGGTTGCAAAAAAAACATTAGAAAAAGCAAGAAAAGAGTTTAAAATTTTGGCAAAAAGTTATTCAGGGGTTTTAATAGAAGGCAAGAGTTTTGGTTTTTCCGTTCATTATAGGAATCTTTTACCAAAAAAAGCAAAAAGTTTTTTGCAAGAATCAAAAAGGAGAGACTATTTTTTGGATAGAGATGGATTAATTTTAATTATTAAAGGAAAAAAAGTTTTAGAATTTAGGCCTAATATAGATTGGAGCAAAGGAAGATTTGCTGAATTTTTACTAAACCGCCCGAATAGGAAATTTTCTGCAGTTTATGTTGGAGATGATACTACAGACGAGAGCGCCTTTTGTGTACTGAAAAAAGGCATAACGGTACGCATAGGAAAAAAACAACGAAGTTGCGCGGAATATTTTATAAAAAAAGGCGAGATAGACAAACTTTTATCGTGTTTTATTGTTATGGCATAGTTTATAGTATCATTTGACCTCGAGACGTTTCAAATACCTTCACCCGCGCACGAAGCTTTTAGTCTTGAGAGACCCGTTCTCCCGACTAAAACCCGAAAAAAGTTCAATGTCCCTTTGCCGTGACCGCAAAGGGATTTGAACTTCTTCAGTAAAAATATGTATATATTAGATAAAATTTTAGGTGCGTTAAAACTAAGTTTTTTAAATCGACAAAATTCGTCCTCGGTAAAAGCGGGCGGGAACATCAGTGCAGGCAGAGACATTATTGTTGGTGATCAGAATATTTCTCAAAAATCACAAAGAGTGGGGTTATTAGAGGAGGGTAAGAATAACACATATATCAATTGTGAAATGGAGGGGTCCGATTATGGGATGATTGATAGGGGCAAAAATACTACTATTATTGATAGTAAGATAAAAAGCACTAAAAATAAATAAAAAAACACGATTTAATTCGTGTTTTTTGTTGCCCTACTTCTGCAGAGTGAATCCTTCTTTTGTCAATACTAATTTGCTTCTCATGTTTGAGAGTAGCTCTCGTTTTTCAATCATACTGCCTTCCTTGAGAATATATTTTACGAATGTTCTCATATCTACTTTTTTTGGCTTTACTTCTGAGTCGGTTTTGAATCCCATCAGCGCCTGAAATTTATTGTATCTTTCCATCTCCTCTTTTACCCTTTCTTTCAGGCCGAGTTCATACATGTCTATGTTGTCGATCAGTTCAAGTAGATTTTTTACCAGATCCTCCTCGCGCATATATCTGTTGCCGCAGTGCAGGTCTCTTGATCTGGTGCAGCCATAATATACGTATCTTGCGGTCGTGCCGTCCTTCAGTTTTTTGAATTTTTCAATTGCCGTTATACCCGATCCGCACAATCCGCAGGTTAGCATTTTTGTGAAGGCGAACTCTCTGGTTTCTCTGCTTATAGAATCTCTTTTTAATTGATCGTGGACTTTGTCGAACAACTCATGGGTGAACGAGCTATAATAAGAAAAAATAAAATTATCTACGGTCATAATCTTGGACAATTTTTTTCAGATAATTTTAATCCAAATCTTGAAGCTCAGATAATAAAACAGCTTTGTTTTATCGATGAAAAAGATTCAGATTCTTTTAAGGGACTGATATTATTGTTGGATTTTTTGATAGATTTTTATAATGAAAATAGGTTCAGGAAGCTTTATAAAAAAAGCATAAAATTTGATATACCTTCTTTGGTTACCAGTTTATTAAATAGATTAGAACTAGATTACGAAAATATTATTACTCTTATTAAATTTTTTGACGAAGATGGCTATTTGAATAAAGATAATAGCTTTATTGAGCGTAAAAAAATTGTTAATCTGTTAAAAAAAATAACTAAAGCAAAAACTATTAAAAGTGATTTTTCTAGGATTTTTTTGTTTGATAAATATGCATTTAAGACGGTTTATAGCACATGGAGAAACGAGGCAAAGAAGATACATATTATTAATAAAGTTTTTCCTTATTCCCCGGAGAAAATAAAAGCGTATTCTTACAAAAATTATTCTACAATTATATATAAAAATTATGGCCCGTCAAATTTAAAGTCTGGCGATAGCACTAAGGCCGCCAAATTATTAGCACGCCTTCATAATATAAAAATTAGTAAAAAAATTAAAAAAGAGTTAGAGTCAAAATATTTAAGATTTAATAAGGATACAATTGAAAGAGTACGTAGATTTTTCTTGGGACTAGGATATAAAAAAGAAGAAGTTAGATTGCTGTGTAAAAAAATAATGGCCGCGAACAATGCCCTATTATCACACCCGCGATCGATAATACATAACGATTTATATTATGATCAATTTCATAAGAATAATAATATAAGACTATTAGATTGGACTTTTGCTACGGTGGGCTCGCCTTTTATGGATTTATCGAGCATATTAAGAAACGATTATGATAGTCGGAACAAGAAGCTTAATAAAAAGTTATTCTTAAAAGAGTATTTAAAGTATTCGAAGTTTGCCAAAAATTATTCTAAAAAAACGATGGAAGAAGGTTTTTATATGAATTGCGTTAGAGACATAATTTGGTTTGCAGAGAGAATCAATCTTAAGCAAACACGCGATGGAGAAGTTTATACCTGGTTGAAAGATGCTTTTGGCGATTTAACGAGAGATAGGTTCGAAAAGTTTTATCCAGGACTATTCGGCGATACTAAATAGATGAAGCCAACTTGTAAAGTTTTTAATAGTCGCAACCGATTATGATATATAACCGGTGGTACCAATTTTTGTGCTATAATTAATTTACTTCAAATAGTATTTCATAAAATGATTTTAATAAAAAATGAAATTTTACATATCCTGATAGACGTGTCTGAGGAGTTGGGAATAAAACAAGAGGTTTTTATAATCCAGCATCCGGAGGTGGAGACACATGGAGACTACACGTCTAACATCGCGTTAGTTTTGGCTTCAAAAATGGGAAAAGATTCAAGAGAGATCGCCGATTTAATAAAAGGAAAAATAGAGAAAAACAATATTTTCAAAAAAATAGAGATTGCTGGTCCCGGGTTCATTAATTTTTTTATAGACGATAAAATTTTTATTGAAAACTTAAAAAACATCGATAAAAACTACGGGAAAAATCATGATTTAAAGAATGAAAAAGTTATTGTTGATTATACAGATCCGAATCCCTTTAAAGAGTTTCATATAGGACATCTAATGAGCAACGCAATAGGGGAATCACTGGCTCGTATTTTTGAGTTTCAGGGGGCTAAAGTTAAAAGGGTTTGTTTTCAAGGAGATGTCGGTATGCATGTTGCAAAAGCAATTTGGGGAATGATGGAAATCAAGAGTCATATACCCAAGGAGAATGTTTCCCTAGAAAATAAGATGAAATTTTTGAGCCAAGCATATGCTCTCGGATCAAAGATGTATATAGATAGCGATGATGCCAAAAGAGAGATTGTTGTCCTGAATAAAAAGATTTTTAATAAATCAGATAAAGAAATAAATGAGCTTTATAAAAAAGGGAAAAAATGGAGCCGAATGCACTTTGATGAACTTTATAAAAAGTTGGACACAAAATTTAATTATTTCATTTTTGAGAGCGAAGTTTCCGAGCCGGGAAGAAATATTGTCGAAAAAGGGTTGAAAGACAACATTTTTGAAAATGGAGAAAACGGAGCCATAATTTTTAGGGGCGAAAAATATGGGCTTCACACAAGAGTATTTATTAACTCTGAGGGATTACCGACTTATGAAGCAAAAGATTTAGGATTAGCAGAAATTAAATATAAAAAATATCCTTATGATATTTCTGTAGTTATCACGGCAAATGAGCAAAACAGCCATTTTGAGGTTATGTTAAAGGCGATGGAGCAGGTTAATCCCGAATTAGCAGAAAAGACGAAACATATAGGACATGGAATGTTGCGCTTACCAGAAGGAAAGATGTCTTCAAGAACAGGCAGGGTTGTCACGGGAGAATCTTTAATAGAAAAAGTTGAAGAATTAGTTAGAGAAAAAATCAAAAACCGAGAGTTGACAAAAAAAGAGAAACAAGGAATCTCTCAAAAAGTTGCGATTGGCGCAATTAAATATTCAATTTTGAAGCAATCAATTGGTTCTGATATTATTTATGATTTTAATAAATCTATTTCCTTTGATGGAGATTCCGGCCCCTATCTGCAATATTCTTATGTAAGAGCATTGTCTGTTTTAAGAAAAGCAAAAAAGGAAGGGATAAAGCCGTCTTTTAAAAAAATACCGGAGCAGATATCTCATTTTGCGAAAATAATGCATTATTTTCCAGAATCAATCGAAGTAGCAGGCAAAAGTTATCAACCTCATTTTATATTATTATATTTGACAGAGTTAGCAGCTGCTTTTAACAGCTATTATGCGAAAAATAAAATTGTTGATAAGTCGGAAGAATTTTCACCCTATAAAATAGCTTTAACGAAAGTTTTCGCCAATATAATGGAAAACGGGATGTGGCTGCTTGGGATCGAGGTTTTGAATAAGATGTAGTGAAGCTAAATAAGTTTTGCTTAAATAGTAAAATTTTGTTAATATAAAAATATGCGTCCGTAGCTTAATGGATAAAGCGCTTCCATACGAAGGAAGAGATTACAGGTTCGACTCCTGTCGGGTGCCAAAATAAAAATTGGACTAATTCCACCTCAAAAATTAAGCCGTAATACGCCTATTATAGCAACGGTTTTGTTGCATTTTTGTTTCGAAAAAGGCAAAATAAAGATAATAAATAATTTAAACATATGGAAAAAATATATCAGGTAAAATTAAAAGCGGGAGACGAGGTAAGAGTCATAGCACCGTCACGGTCATTGGCTATCGTTTCGAAAGAATGTAGAGAAATAGCAAATAAACGGTTTGCTGATTTGGGATTAAAATTAAGTTTCGGCAAGTACCTTGAAGAAAGCGATGAATTTGTTTCTTCTAGTATAAAATCAAGGATTGAAGATATCCATGATGCGTTTCGTGATAAAAACGTAAAAGCGGTTTTAACTGTAATCGGTGGTTTTAACTGCAATCAGCTTTTGAGATATTTGGATTGGGATTTAATTAAAAACAACCCCAAAATTTTTTGTGGTTATTCAGATATTACTGCTTTGAATAATGCAATATTCGCTAAAACCGGATTAGTTTCTTATTCCGGTCCACATTATTCAACATTCGGCCAGGAGTTATATTTTGACTACACTTTGGAATATTTTAAAAAATGTTTATTGGTATTGACGAAGCTTTGAGAAACTACTTACCAATTCGTGATACAGATAAAATTTCACTGG
>Ga0210057_1010096_pt1 | contig 10774 bp, 8 predicted proteins | sample CryGeyCG2114_010_2_FD_183968 | JGI IMG/M metagenome (GOLD analysis project Ga0210057, IMG submission 183968) | Groundwater microbial communities from aquifer - Crystal Geyser CG10_big_fil_rev_8/21/14_0.10 (SPAdes) (version 2) | ecosystem: Environmental > Aquatic > Deep subsurface > Groundwater ...
TTACTCCGCACGTCACCGATCACACATTCAACAGATTTAGGATACTCCCCTTTTGGGTATGGCGCGATATCATAAAGTTTTACATGCCAACCTTTTTTTATGAAGAAATGTGCAAGATGCAAACCTAAAAATCCCGCTCCTCCTGTAATTAAAATCGTCATAATTCATAAATTATAATCAATATCTGGAACGATGACTATTCATTTCTAATCGCTTGTTTTATTTCCTTGACGAGTTTTATCGGATCCTTGCCTTCGCGTTCAAAAACCCGCACCTCGCCTCGTTCTGGCTCAAAAAAAACTGCAATTTTAAAAAGTCCGCCATTTTTCTCAACATCAAAACGCACTCTTGCACTTCGTACCTTTCTATCTTTTGCAATGTGTGACTGCACAAAAGCCGCAAGGTCGGTTTCCAACTTCTTATACTGTGTTTCTATGTGTTTTGTAGAGAGTCCAATTTTTTTGGGAAGCTTTCCTTTTTGAATAAGCTGCATTATGTCGCGAGTAGTAACAATACCGATCGGATGTGATTCATGATCAACGACAACGACGCTGCCTATGGAACGCGTAAGAATGAGGTTAATGGCTTCGCTGACTTTGGCATTTTCCTGAAGTGCAATCACAGTGGGCTTGGAGTAATTTTTGACTTTCATTTTGTTAAACTGCTCTTTTTCTCCGGCGCGGATACTGCGATTGTTGCGTACCCCGGGGGCAACTAAATACGGTATCAAGTCATAATAAGTCAAGACTCCATGCAGTTTCATGTTTTTATCAATAACAACAAGTTTTGAGATTTTATGTTCTTTAAATAAATGCACGGCTTGCGAAATCGTATCGTAATCATAAAGAGTAACCAAAGGTCTTTTTTTATGAGCGATCACTTCGCCTAGACTGATTTTTCCAAAAGGAAGACCGCTTATTTGATTTAAAACACGTCTTGCAGTCATGATTCCTAAAAAATTATTTTTCGCGTCAAACACAGGCAGGTAATGAATTTTTGACTCAATCATCATCTGGGAAACGCGCTCAAGAGAGTCGTTGATTATGATTCGCGGTGGGTGAAAAAGACAGTGTTCAATCTTGGTGGTTCCTGGAAATGAGGAGTGGATAAGACAATAATACGGGTTTACTACTCCTAAAAACGCACCTTTATCGTTAAAAACAAATGCCGCGTCATGCGAACTTGTCAGATGAGAAAGCGTCATGTTAAGCGTGTCATCCGGGGCAGCTTTGATGATATTTGTTGTTTTTATTATTTCTTTACTAACCATTTTGATAAATTTCTAAACTTTTAACTTAGAAAAGTGTTCCACTTGAAAACTGCCATTTTTTAATTTGCAGTGTCGGCATGAGATTGACCAGTTCGCCTTCAAAACTGGCAAGTCGAGTCAGTTTATTTTCTACGGAAACTACATTATTTAGCGCCTCAGGAATATTTTGATTGAAACGCAAATTTTTAACCGGTCTGACAATTTTCCCGTTTTCTATAAGAAACGTACCGTCTCGTGTCATTCCTGTTACATTTAACGTTTTCGGGTTTAAAACACGGACATACCAAAGGCGCGTAACCAGAAGCCCGTATTTAACTGATTTTATCATCTGCTCTTTTGTCTTGCTCCCGGGTTTAATGTACAAATGGAGCGGAATCGGCCCCATTGTGTTTGGTGCCGGTAATGCGTGCCCTGTGTTTTGTTTCTTATATCTTTTGGCATAATATGAGTCGTAGGCAATGTTTTTCAGGATCCCCTTTTCAACAATTGTCATTGTTTTTTTTGGCTGTCCTTCATAATCAAACGGCATCGGAAAAATTTCCGGGTGAAAAGGATCGTCTATGATCGTAATATTTTTACCAAAAACACGGCTTCCCATCTTGCCCGAAAGACAACTTGCCTGTTCGTGATAAATCCTGGCGTTTGGACCGTACCACTGGAAAAACGCCAGCATTTCAGAAACCGCCTGCGGTTCAAGTATGACTTCATACTCTCCGGGCTTTATATCTTTGGGATTTGCGCTGTCTATCGTCTTTTTAATCGCTGTTTTTGCGACCTTCTCTGCGTTAACACTTTTAACATTTCGCCCCACATCTGCAGCAAAACCGCTTGATGTTTTCCCTAAAATAATAGTCGATAAATTACATGACGATCCTGCATGATAAGCCCAAACTCCGCGAGAGTTGGCAACAGCGAGTTCTGAGGTGTCGTTTGCATACGCGCCTGAAGCGATAAGTTTATTCTTCTTGGCTTTTTTTATGACCGTGTAGACGCTTTTGGCAAGTTCATCCTCTTTAGCTTCATAAACTTCATTTTTTACTTTTGGAATTTTTCTTGGTTTGGGAAGTGAAATAAAATTTTTATCCGGTTTTTGCAACTTTGCAAGCTTAATCGCTTTGTCGACAAGTTTTTTTAAGGACTCGTCATCAAATGAATTGGTTGAGGCAACGCCGATTTTTTTATCATTAACAATTCGTATTGAGATCCCCAGATCATGCCACGCCACATTTTGATGAATCTGATTGTTGGCAAAACGGGTAAGAAAATTATTCCCGACAAAAAGAAGTACTTCGGTTTCCTGAGCCGTTGAAAAATTTAAGACTTTTTCTGCGATTTGTTTTAATTTTTTTTCTCCCTGCATATGCTTACCAATTTACAACACCGATTTTAACCTTACGGAAACGTGCCGGACTTGCACCGTGTCCCGTGTACATAACCTGGCTTGGCTGGCCCTTGCCGCAGTTTGGCGTCCCCCACACCGTCCACTCAGGCCGTCCGCAAATCGCGTCACAACTGTTCCAAAACTGTGGAGTAATCCCCTGATATGTTGGATTCCTAAGCATTCGTCCAAGCTTGCCATTTTTGATTTCCCAAGCAATTTCTGTCCCAAACTGAAAATTATATCGTTTATCATCGATACTCCATGAGCGGTTTGTTGACATAAAAATTCCGTATTTTGTATCCGCAATAAGTTCATCAAGCGCCCAGGCTTTACCGGTGCCAACCTCTCCTCCGGGCTCAAGATTAATATTGGTCATTCTGATCATGGGCAGCCTGCTCCAGGATGAGGCACGAACTGTACCATTACTCTTTTTATTATATTTGGGATTAATTTTATGAAGTTCGACTGAAGTTTCACGTGAGGTTATGTAATCTTGAAAAATTCCTTTTTTTACTAAATATGTTCGCTGTGCTTTTGTACCTTCATCGTCATATCCAAATGTGCCAAGACCGCCAGGTATGGTTGCATCTGCGGTAAGATTAACAATTGGTGATCCGTACTGAAATGTAAATAATTTCTCAGGTGTCAGAAAACTGGTTCCGGCATATGAGGCCTCATATCCAAGCGCACGGTCAAGTTCAACTGCGTGTCCGCAGCTTTCATGAATCTGAAGTGCCAGCTGATTACCATCTAAAATTAGATCAAACTCTCCACTCGGACATAGATCCGCTGTTAATAAATCTACTGCTTCTTTGGCAATTCTTGGCGCATGTTTTTCAAGTTCAAGTCCTCGTACAAGTTCAAATCCGCGGGTCTGATTTTGACCGCGAAATGAGTTTGGATAAGACCGGTTTTGAAATTCAGCACCTGACACTGCTGAAGACTCTATGCCTGCCCCGGTCCAGATAATTTCCTGATCAATTTTTGAACCTAAAGTTGAAACAAAATATTTTTTTTCGCGGTTGGCCTGGTATGAAGATTGTGTGATAACCACTTTTGGACTTACCTTTTGGGCTTTGTCTGCCTTCAATAACAAATCTATCTTCTCCTCAAGAGGCACCTCAAAAGGATCTTCTTTAATGGGAGTTTTATATGAAGCAGTTATTGGTTTTTGGGAATCCAAAGAAACATCGGTAGTTTTATATTTAGCAGAAGAGTTGGCAATCTCCATTGCTTTTTTTATTGTCGCATCGATTCCTGATTTTGAAAAATCATTTGAAGCGGCAAATCCCCAGACTTCTTTATGTAAAACCCGGACATTGTAACCTAGCGAATGTCCTGACTGAAGGGCCTCGACTATACCGTCTTTGATGGCGATATCTTCAGTATCCTGTTCTACTATGCGAACGTCGGCGTACTCTACTTTTGGTATCTTACCAAGTATTTCCTGAGCCAGTTTCAACATGGGCATATTATATATGATACTTATTTATATGTGAAAGATTTGTATGAGTCTTCACGACATCATGTATACTGAAATAAATCCATGGAACTTTCGACTTTCCTCAAGCTTATAATGTCGCTTTGTATTGGTGCTGCCGTCGGACTTGAACGGGAGGTACACGAAAAACACGAGCTTGAAAAAGATGAAAAAAAACATGTAGTAACGATTGGGGTGCGTACTCTTGCCCTCACTACTGCACTTGGTACAATTGCCGGACTGCTTTACAGTACGTATTTTAGTATTTTTTTGATTTTAACCATTACGTCAATGTTTCTCATTGGCGCTCATTATGTTTTTACAAGTCTGCAGTCAAAACGGTTTGGAATCACTACAGAAATTGCAACTTTGTACACCTATTTCATCGGGCTTTTTATCGGTCTTGAGGTTTTCCCTATCGGACTGACTCTTGCTCTTGTAGTTCTTCTCGTAATTATTCTGGCAAATAAAGAACGCGTTCAGCATGTGGTACAAGACGTTCATGAGGAGGAGCTTAAAGCAATCATAAGTTATGCTCTTATCGCCATAGTCATTCTCCCCTTTCTCCCAAACAGGCCAATCTTGCTTGGAGAGATACCTTATATCCCAAACATTCTCAAAGTTTTAAATATTCACGGAAGCTGGCTTAAGCTTGAAATTCTAAATCCATTTCTGACGTGGCTGATTGTTGCTGTAATTAGTGGGGTTGATCTTCTGGGTTATATGCTTGAAAAAATGTTTCGAAAAGGACGTGGATTTATTCTGACAAGTATTATTGGCGGATTTGTATCGTCAACAGCAACCACTCAGTCACTGGCCGTACATAGTAAAAAAACTAAGGAAATCTTCCCGCTTCTGTCAGGAGCGATGTTTGCTACGTTTGCAAGCTTTTTACCCGTCATTATTGTGCTGCTTCCTCTAAACACAACCTACATAGCAAATCTTATGCCCACCTTGGGTATTTTAATTGCTGGCTTTACCGTTGCCGGTGCCATATTTTGGTACATGTCAAAAAGCAGTTCAAAAGAAAATATTGAGCAAAGACACCACGAAGATAATATTCTTTCAATAAAACCGGCGCTCCTATTTGCGGTTCTTTACATAACGATAAAGTTGATTACACGTATCACGCTTGAGATTTTTGGACAAAAAGGTTTTCTTATAGCCGCCTCACTTGCAGCGTTCACCGGTATTGATGCTGTTGCCATAAACATTGCCGAACTTGCAGGAAAATCAATAAATTATTACACCGGCGTACTTGCTTTTATACTTATAAACGCCGTAAATTTACTTGCCAAAACAATCTATATAAGCCTGCAAGGTCAAAAAGATATGGCACTTCGTTTCAGTCTAGCTGCCGGTCTCATAATTATCTGTAGTTTTTTGGGTTTGCTTTTTGTGTAGATTATAAAACTATTTTAAGCAACTCCCCAATGTCACCAATGACATAGTCAGGATGAGTTTGGGCAATATGTTCTCCGTGAAAACCATATGTGACGCCCACTGTTTTTGTACCGGCATTTTTTCCGGCATAAACATCAACTTCACTATCCCCGACCATGATCGCATCATGCGGTTCTACATTTAAGAACTGCAAAGCTTTTAGAAGCGGTTCGGCATCAGGTTTGGGACGACTAACATCTTCAAAACCGATAAAATAATTAAAATACTTCATTATCGAGGCCGATTCGAGGGTTTTCTTTGCGCTTTCACGGGCGCGGGTAGTTATTGCCGCAAGCAATATTCCTTTAGTTTGCAGTTTTTCAAGAGTTTTGACAGTATTAGGAAAAGGTTTTGAAAGATGGTAATTTTCAGTTTGAAACTGGCGATGGGCATTGGCAAGATTGGCAACATCGTCAAGTTCGGTCAAAATCTTATAACATTTCTCAAGCGGGAGTCCCATGATTTTTTTGATCTCTTTTCGGGTCAAAAGTTTATGATGTTTTTTGAGACTATGTTCGAAAGCCTGATAGATATATTCGTGAGTGTCAAGAAGCGTGCCGTCGACATCAAACAAAACCGCTTTAAAATTCATAGAAGATAATTATACTACTCTTCCCTGCTTGTCGCCTCTTTCGAAGTTATGAATGAGAACATTTGTTTCTCCGGCAATAGTTTTTACCGACGCATCTGAAAAAAATGCTATGTGCGGAGTGATGACGACATTATCGAATTTCAATAATGGATTTTTTTTGGAAAATTTTTCTTCGTCCTCTAAAACATCAAGGCCAACCCATCTGAATTTTTTAATCTGGCTGACCAATGCTTTTGTATCAATAAGTCCGCCGCGGGCAGTATTGATAATAATCGCGCCCTCTTTCATAAGCCCGATAATTTTTTTGTTAATCATGTGTTTTGTACTTTCAAGAAGCGGTGCATGTAAAGTGATGACGTCAGAAGTTTTAGCCAGCTCCTCAAGTGAAATATATGGAAAACCCAGTTCTTTTGCGGCTTTTTCATTTTTAAAAACATCGTATGCGACTACTTCCATATCAAAACCTTTTGCCCTCCTTACGACCTCAAGACCAATCTTTCCCGTTCCGACAACCCCAAGTTTTTTTCCTTTCAAAGCAATGCCCAGATAATTACTGTGGGAAAACGTTCCTCCTCTGATTTCTTTTTGTGATGAAACTACATTGCGAGTCCCCGATAATAACAGCGCAAACACATGCTCAGCTATATTAAAAGATCCGTAATCGACGATGTGGTAGACTGCTATTCCCTTCTGCTTGCAGTAATTAAGATCGATGTGGTCCGTACCAACGGTGCGTGTGATAATGAGTTTTAATTTTGGAAAATTTGCAAGAGTCTTTTTATTGACCTGCGACAGGGATTTTATTGTAATCGCCTCAACAGTTTCATATTTATTTTTGTTTGAAATATTTTGTAGGGCCTGCGAATATTTTTCCTCTTTTAAATATTTTTCTAATTCTAAATCAACATCCAAATGGATAGTTTTCATATGAAAAAATCGTCATTCTGGTAAGCGAAGCGCATCCAGAATCCGATTCTGGTGTCGTCACTTCGCTCCTCCCCAGAATGACTACTTATAATTAATAATCCTGCCCGATGGACTACGATGGTATTTTCCAAACTCGGTAACTTGTTTTAATTGATCCTGATTTAATACCGGTCCTTCAACGCACATTCTCCACCCGGTTGGATCGACACAGCATTGTCCGCAGATTCCAAATCCACATTTCATATAACGTTCAAGTGAAACTTCAAATGGGATATTTTTTGCATAACAAGTTTTTACGACTTTTACTTCCATTATTTCCGGTCCGACTATGTATACTTTTTCCGGTTTGATCTGAACAACCTCTTTTGCAAAAAGATCGGTGTTGTAACCTTTGAAACCGGCTGAACCGTCATCAGTTGAAAGATGAAGACTGAGTCCAATTTTCTTTGCCCATTTTAAATACAACAACTCATCCTTATTTCGAGCGCCTAAAAATAAATGAACTTGTTTACCTCTTTTGACCGCCTCATCTACAAGGATTGCCAATGAAGCCATTCCGTAGCCACCTGCGACCAAAGCTATAGGTTTTTTTGAGTCAGAAAGCGTAAAGTGGCTTCCATACGGCCCGCGGAAACCGATTTTGCTACTTGGTTTCATCTTATGAAGTGCTTTTGTCGAATCTCCAACCGCTGCAACGGTAATCATAAACTTACCGTCCATTTTGACAATTCCAAATGGTTTTTCATCATATCCAGGAATCCAGGCCATCACAAACTGTCCAGGTTTACCAGGAAAATCATAATCAAAGATAAACGACTTTACACGGGCGTTTTCTTCAATAACTTCTTTTATTGGTAAAATCAGTGGTTTATCGTATTGCATAGAATTTAATTTCTAATTAACCTAATTGATCTAATTTCTAAAGAAGCACCAAATACCAATTGGTCAATGGATATTTTTTAGGTCAATTAGAATAATTAGGTTAATTAGATCAATTTTTGTGCGCAACTCCTCTCATCTCTTCAACTGTCTTAAATCCTTCCTGCTGCATAAACTCCTTCATCTCCTGATTAATTTTTTTGAAAACATCAACGCCGCGGTAATAAATAGCAGAACCCACGCCAACGGCACTTGCGCCGGCCATTATAAACTCGACGGCATCTTCACCGGTATTAATTCCGCCTGTTCCAATAATCGGAATCTTTACCGCTTTAAACAAATTAAAAACCGCCCGAACTGCAACCGGTTTTATCGCCGGACCTGAAAGCCCGCCAAATTTATTAGTTAAAACTGGCCGCTTTAAATGTATGTCAATAACAAGTCCTGACAATGTATTTACCGCAGTCAACCCGTCTGCTCCGGCAGCCTCGGCAGCTTTTCCTATCTCAACTATGTCTGCCGTATCGGGAGACAGCTTTGCAAATATTTTAGTTTTACCGGCAATTTTTTTTACCGATGACACTGCCCGTTCAGTTGCTTTTGTGTCGAGAGCGAACATGCGGCCGAAATCGTCTTCGGTATTCGGACAGGAAAGGTTTAGTTCAAGAATCGCAGGCTTGGCCTCAAGCATAGTTTGTGCAACTTTGGCAATATTATCTACGGTATCGGCAAAACAACTGGCGATTACAGGAAAGGAAAGCGTTTCCATCATCTCTTTTAAATGATCGCGTCCTTCCTCGGCGCCAGGATTTGATAAGCCAACGGCATTATGAAGACCCTCTCCCCACGAATACACGGTTGGATTTTTATGACCAACTCTTTCCGTTGGGCCAATTGATTTCATGGTTACCGCGCCCGCACCATTTTCTTCTACAAATTTCATCGATGCCGTACTCACGCCCATTATTCCTGAAGCTAAAATAAGAGGATTATGTAGTTTTATTCCTGCCAAATTGACTGAAAGATCAATCATAAGCTTACATATTATACTCAATAAAACTTTACTGCTCAATCCATTTTTTTAATTCCTTGTATTCCAGCGTATTAATCACATCTTTTCTAGTAACCCAACCGCGTCTTGCAACTGAAATCCCGTATTTCATAAAATCCATGTGGTCAATCTTATGTGCATCAGTATCGATTGCGAACTTGACCCCGACCTCTTTAGCTTCACGGACAAGAATGTCCGGAAGATCGAGCCTTGGTGGCGCCGCATTGATCTCTAAGGCTATGTGACGATCCTTAGCTTCTATAAAAATTTTATCCCAATCGAGCTCTACTCCTTCGCGTTTTCCAAGAAGTCTGGCTGTCGGATGTCCGAAAATTTTGACTTTTGGATAGGATAATGCCTTCATAACGCGCTTTGTCATCTCTATAGGATTCATCTTGAATGAACTATGCAGTGAAACTATGAGGTAATCTACATAAGCAAAAGCTTTATCAGGTAAAGCAAGCTCTCCTGATGGTAAAATATCCACTTCAAGTCCTATAAAGTAAGGCATGCCAGATGATGTAAGAGTTTTATCAATATGCTCCTTACGCTTCTTCATGATAGTCACTATCTCTTCGTCTGAAAGTCCCATTTTTTTAGGATTATGGTCTGAAAACCCGATATATTCGTATTTCAAAGATTTTGCCTTTTCAACCAGTTCTGAATAAGAATTCAGACCCAGATCGTGCGATGGTTGAAGATCGTATGACGAATGCATATGAAAATCTCCCTTGATCTCAGCAAGTTCAATAAGTTGCGAAATCTTTTTTGCCTTGGCAATTTCGATCTCATTTGTCCCCTCCCTTATTTCGGGTGGAATATATTGAAGGCCTAAGAATGAATATAGAGAGTTTTCATCTGCAAACTCCTTAACTATCGGATGATCTCCTTTCGTTTTTTTCATCCCATACTCCGAAAGTGAATAGCCTTTCTTTAGAGCATGTTCGCGAAGCCTGATATTATGTTCTTTACTTCCTGTAAAATACTGCAACATAGAGCCATAACTAATCTTATTTTGTACTCTCAAATCTATTCTCACATTACCCGCTGCGAGTATTGATGCTTTAGCTTCGCCCGCGCCTTCAACCGATCGCAGCCCGGGATATTTTAAAAAATGTGCAACGATCTTTTTTGAGTCGGAGTCATCTGCAACCACTGCGATATCTACATCGCCAATAGTTGCCACTTGCCGGCGAAGTGAGCCCAATGCATCGGCCCGTTTGACTTCTGGCATTTGTTTTAAATACTCTATGACTTCCTCTGAAAGCTCAAGTGCATATGGCAAAGGCATTCGTTCCTGCCGCCGATCCCGCTTTTGAAAAACCTCAAGTCCTTCAATAATATCTTCCTGGGACTTTTGTCCAAAACCCTCAAGACTGGAAATTTTGTTTGAGCAGGCAACATTTAGTAAATCATCAACTACAGTTTCTTTGTCAGTAAGACCGAACTTCATGACCAGTCTGAAGGCTTTCTTAGGCCCAATACCTGGGACTTTCATCAATGTAAACACCGAAGGCGGGATACCTTTTAAAATTTCATTAAAATGTCTTGATTCGCCTTTTTCAAAATATTCCTCCAAACTTGAGCCGATCCCCGCGCCGATGCCGGGCACTTTATAAAGTTTGCCGTCCTGCCAGACGTCATGAAGTTCGCGGGATAAATGCTCGATCCCATCCGCCGCCTTTTCATAGGCAATGATGCGGAAACGGTTTTCCTTTTCACCTTTCAAGGTATAAACTGCAGCAACGTTA
>Ga0210057_1010097_pt1 | contig 10774 bp, 11 predicted proteins | sample CryGeyCG2114_010_2_FD_183968 | JGI IMG/M metagenome (GOLD analysis project Ga0210057, IMG submission 183968) | Groundwater microbial communities from aquifer - Crystal Geyser CG10_big_fil_rev_8/21/14_0.10 (SPAdes) (version 2) | ecosystem: Environmental > Aquatic > Deep subsurface > Groundwater ...
CCTAAATAAGTATCGTTATCAACAGTAAAGCTATCAGACACCTCAAGATTATTTGTGAGAATATTACCTATATTAGCCGTTGGTGCTTCAATCCCTGTAAGATCCACAATTGCAAGTGAATCTGAAGTCAAACTAGCTACATAAGCATACTTACCCGATACAAAAATATCATTTATACCATTCATTAAGGTGGAATTTTGTAAACTTCCAACAACAGCATGTGTAGCGGCTAATGGATCGGAAACATCAATAATACGTAAGGTACTACCCAAACTATTATTTACATAAGCATAGCCACCAGAGACATAAACTGATGTAGGGTATGCTAAGTACGTAGCATCTTTAATACCACTTACAATAAGAGGAAAAGTAGGATCTGAAATATCTATAATACGCATAGATGCATCATAATAATTCACGACATACGCATACTTTCCTGATATATAAATATTTTGAGCACCATTGAGTGTTGATGCATTTTTTACACCACCAACGATACCTGGTGTAGTAGGATCTGAAACATCAATAACTCTCAATGAATCATCATCAAAACTCACCACATATGCATAATCCCCTGACACAGCAACAGCATATGCAAAACTTAAATTTACAGCATCTTGTATACCTCCTACAAGAAAAGGAGATGTAGGATTCGAAATGTCAATAATACGCATAGATGAATCAGTATCACTCACGACATACGCATACTTACCAGATAAATATATTGAGCGTACACCTGAAAGATTAGTATCATCTTTTATTCCACCCACAATGCTAGGAAGCCAAGGGTCTGAAACATCTATAACACGCAATGAATTATCATAACTATTGACAACATACGCATATTTACCTGATACAACGACATCATGGGCACCATTAAGTGTTGAAGAACTTTGTACTCCACCAATTATTAAAGGCGTCCCTGGACTAGTGATATCGATGATACGTAAAGAGTCATCATCTCTATTCACAACATACGCATAATCACCTGAAACATATACACCTTGAGCGCCATTCAAATTTGTATTATCAACATTACTACCAACAATAGTAGGATTACTTCCAATGGTTTGAGTAAAGCTTCCAGATGTAAGATGAATTGACGACGATGGTGCTGTCGTACCAATACCAATATTGCCCGCTTTATCAATAAAGAACCTTGCTGTGCTACTCGCTGTATCTTTTATATAAAAATTCTTTGTTCCATTCGAGCTGTAATCTTGACCCACCTCCCAATTGTCCAACGACAATGCTGCCCGTTCGGAAGTTCCATCGGTAGATGGATAGATGTAGAGCGAACTTGAAGCAACACTACTAATACCTGCAATAGACAATTTATAATTAGGTGTTGACGTATTAATCCCAACATTCCCATCTTTTCGTACCACAAATTGTGAGGTTCCACTTTTTTGTAAATCCATGATAAGAGACCCTGCCGCACTCGCAGTATCAATAAAATTGTATTGAAACCCTCTATATGTCACGGCTGCATTATTAAAGTCAGCCACACCATCCAGATGTATCGTGCCATAGCCAGAAGCCTGATCAAACTGTGTGGTACCCGCCTGAGTACGACCATCAAATACAATAGACCTGCCAGCTGTACCCATAAACAATCCCTGCGTACCTCCTTCTGCCAAATATCCAATTTTACCAGTCGTATTATTTTTTGCAATCACAGCACGTTCCGCACTAAATGCCCATACAGAATAGGCTGTCTGCCATCCTGCAGCGGTAATATCTCTAGCGGCAATAACTCGACTTTGCAATTCAGACACACCTTTTACCTCCAACGTAGGATTAGTTGACTGAAATGTACTCGTACCAATTGCTAACCTTAAACCAGAAGAATCAAAATAAAAGTTTGAATTATTCTCACTTAATACTCCATTGGCATCCACAAATAACATAGACCCTGGTGTCAAAGAAGACTTGAGAGAACCTGTGTACGTGATATTTGTTGAGGTAACATTGGTAAACTGTGCCGTAGACGAATTTGAAGAACCTATCATAATGCCATCTAAAGTACCGCCTGTCAGCGCAACAGCACTTGCATCTTGTATCGCAAGGGTACCCAGCCCCAAATTTGTTCTTGCCGTACTTGAGTTACCAATGTCTGCCAAATTACTACTTGCAACAAGATACCCAGCGCTTGCGTGGTTTCCCCAATCAAAGGCACTTGTCCAACTTGTGGATGATGCTGTCACCGTATCATAGGCACTATTCCAATTTGTTGTGCTCGCCGTGAGTGGAATGTTGTAGCCTGCCGATGCTTGAATCGTATTACTACTCCACGTCAATCCAGTACCCAGAGCAATCGATGTGGACGGTGTGTCGTAAAAATTGTTCCAATTCGTTGTACTCGCATTGAGTGGAATATTATAGCCAGATGTCAAGGTAAATTGTCCTGTACTTGTTGTGTATGTCAGTCCCAATGCTCCACTCGAAATAGCATCGCGTGCTCCTGTGGTCGTCACAAATCCTAGATTGTTATTCAACAATGAAATATTCTCCCCTTCCAGCATCACATTCAAACCGAGATATCCACTCGCAATCGCAGTTCCTTGCCATGTCCCTGTCGCGATCGTACCTACTTGTGTCAATGATGAAGTGAGAATACTTGCAGGCAATGTCGATGTGGTATTCCAATCTGCAAGAGATAAATACGTCGCAACAGCATTCGATTGTGTGAGATAGGTCGACGCTGCATTTACTTGCGATAGATAGGTCGATGCTGCCGTTGTGGTTGCGAGATAACTCGAACTCGCTGCCATCCAAATTGGATCTGACTCGGTGTAACTTGTTAAATACCCAGCACTTGCGTGGTTTCCCCAATCAAAAGCACTTGTCCAACTTGTGGATGATGCTGTCACCGTATCATAGGCACTATTCCAATTTGTTGTGCTCGCCGTGAATGGAATGTTGTAGCCTGCCGATGCTTGGATTGTGTTACTATTCCATGACAAACCAGTACCCAGAGCAATCGATGTGGATGGTGTGTCGTAAAAATTATTCCAATTCGTTGTTGATGCTGTGAGTGGAATATTATACGTACTCGAAACACTCAACACACCCGTGGTGGTGTTATAGTCAAGTCCCAATCCTGAAAATGACACCGCTGCGCGGGCTAACGTATTTGAAAAATATTTATTCGTACTTCCTTCTGCCAATGCATCTGTCGATGTCGTATTCCAGTCTGCAAGAGAAAGATATGTGGACACGGCATTCGATTGCGATAGATAGGTCGATGCTGCCGTTGTGGTTGCGAGATAACTCGAACTCGCTGCCATCCAAATTGGATCTGACTCGGTGTAACTTGTTAAATACCCAGCGCTTGCGTGGTTTCCCCAATCAAAAGCACTTGTCCAACTTGTGGATGATGCTGTCACCGTATCATAGGCACTATTCCAATTTGTTGTGCTCGCCGTGAGTGGAATGTTGTAGCCTGCCGATGCTTGGATTGTGTTACTACTCCACGCCAATCCAGTACCCAGAGCAATCGATGTGGACGGTGTGTCGTAAAAATTGTTCCAATTCGTTGTACTCGCATTGAGTGGAATATTATAGCCAGATGTCAAGGTAAATTGTCCTGTACTTGTTGTGTATGTCAGTCCCAATGCTCCACTCGAAATAGCATCGCGTGCTCCTGTGGTCGTCACAAATCCTAGATTGTTATTCAACAATGAAATATTCTCCCCTTCCAGCATCACATTCAAACCGAGATATCCACTCGCAATCGCAGTTCCTTGCCATGTCCCTGTCGCGATCGTACCAAGCGATGTAATATTTGTCGTGCCAGCCCAAGTAGACAATGCGGTGTTTTCGACATTGCCAAGACCGAGTGTTGTTTTCACAGTAGAACTTGATTGCGCTGTCCAGTTTGCGCCATCACTTACAATAAAATTTCCAGATGTGAGTGATAATCCTGCAATATCCGCAAGCCCTGCATTATATGCCTGTACATTCGTACCAATAACCAATCCCAAATTGGAACGAGCCGATGATGTGCTGGTAAGTTCAGACAAATTGTTTGCAGCAAGTAAATCGCCACCACCAGGAATATTAGCCCACTCAATTCCTGTATTCGTCGCTTTTAAAAATTGTCCATTGGTGCCGCGGTTCAAGAGTGCAAAAGAATCTGTAGAACTTGCAAAAAGAATATCGCCGACAGCATAAGTGGACGTTGTCAACGAGACAGCAGGATAGACCCCACAGTTACTATCAGTGGGAGCACAACTAGGCTCAAGTGTTTGACCTGGCGCATACATAATTGCGCCAGCAATAAGCGGAAACACAAAAAAACTAGCCAACACGATGGCATATACTGCAGAAAATCTTGTTCCTAAAATGTTAGTAATCTTTTTACGGCCCATAATTAGGCTGTATTGAGCAAAAAATAATTACAGATGGTACAACTTGTAACATCTTACAATACTGGTCACAGTATATCATTTTTTTGGCTAAAAGACGACATAAAAAGTGTATAAGTACGCAAAAAATAATGTACTGATTTTATATCAATTACACATACTCATTTTCCAACATTTTTGTAACAAAAATACATACTCCAGATTGACATTTTTCTCAAAAAATGGTATAGCAATGATGCACAAAAAACGAAAAAGGAGCAACGGCATGAAGATGCACTGGACAAAGTGCCTTGGCAAAAATTTCTGGTCAAACCCACTTTTCTACCATGCATTCGACTCACCTCTCCCACCGATCGACCCTCTCGCTATTGCAAACGGTCTCGGAATCGAGGTAATACGAGTAACAAACTATACAGCACCATCGCTAAGCGTGATGGCAGATGTCAACTCCGGCATCGCAACGATCAGCTATCGCCCCTTCAAGAACGACGACCGGAAAACGCGCTTCTACATCGCATACGGAATCGGGCTGGTGATCATGGCACAACGGATGAGCTTCAAGGCCACTACTGTACCTGTCATCATTAGCAAGGAAGGCAGGCAGGGAACCGCCTACAGCTACGCCGTAGACCTGCTCATGCCTGAAGCTGACTGGAACATACATATCAAAAACCTAAGCCGATGTACGCCTGAAAAAAGGTACAGCACATTGGCAAAGTACTTCCAAGTCCCGAGCTCAGAAGTGGAGCTTCGCTATCACAAGCTGTACAGCTGACGATACACCCCGAGAGCCGAGGCATCCCCAGCACGTGAGGTCCCTGAGCCCGCCGCTCACACCTCACTGCTGTTCCATACATTATCACAAAAAAAATGCCTAACATAAGGCATTTTTTTATATATCATACAAAGATTGTCGAATATTTTTTTCAATTGAAAACTTTTTTACTGCCAAAGAACCTGCGTAATTCCAGGAATACGAAGCATGTTTACTTCTACTTCTGGTTTGCAACTACACATGGTAATAGAGATACCAGCCCAGCCGTCAATGTGTGGAATGGTGACGATGCCATTATTCTCGGTAATATCAAGTTGATTCAATACGGTATTACACACGCCAGTCGTCGCAACATTCACGACATCTTTGATAATTTGATTCGTTGTAGGATTTGGTACGGTTGGAATAAACGTTTTTTCTTTGGTAATCGTTGCCCGATACCCAGCACTATCCATATCTTCCCCATTACAATATTTTAATGAATCATAGGGAGACACGAGGTAAAAAATTGTTTGTGCTGGTGGAGCTACTTTTTCCAACGTTTTCCCTTTTACCACCAAATGCGTACTCACACCCAGTGTTGGTGATGTAGTCATTGGTTCGCCAGGATTTCGGTCGGCATAATTGGCAATAATTTTTCCATCTTGAATTTCAATATTCTGTGGAGCTATCCGATCACCAAGCAATACGGCATTGGTATCCTCTGCACCATGTTGCGTAGAAAGTGCGACCGCTACATAAAAAAATGTTCCGCTTCCTCCCATGTCTTGCGTGAGCATCACTGCAGCGTCGGGTGTGCCATCGCCATTGAGATCACCAAGAGTCGGCTCACCAAATATTGTGGTGGTCACATTATTGGCATACGCATGACCATTTACCAAGGTCACGGACGTATTGTCTATCGTGTAGGTGGCATTGAGAGGGTCAAAAGCAATGGTATTGGGTGGGGTCACGGTTGCGTTGTTGGTATCTCTGTAATAGACATATCCTTCCCAGCCAAAGAATATGACAATCGCGATAGCGAAACCAAGGAGGAATTTTTTGTTCATATAAAAAATTTTTTGATATTACAATACTTTTTGCCCCTTGATCAATCGTATGAGGACAACAATAACAGCAATAACAGCAATAACAAGGAGAAGATGGATAAACGATCCTAAGACGTGAAAGGCAACAAAGCCTAACAACCAAAGAATGAGTAAAATAATAGCGATAGTCCACAACATATATTTGTGATTAAAAATAAATTAATTTTGTATCAATACATGAGCTGCGCCACCACCATCACAGGTAATTGCGAAATCACCCGCTTTTTGAATACTGACAATAGCAAAATCATATGCCTCAAGCGTGTATGTGTTGGTGCCGATAGCAATGTCATGACGTTCATTGTCCCGATTATCAATCATAAACTTCACTCCACGTTTCATGGTCATATACCCAGGATTTCCCGAACAAGCAGAAAATTGTAAACGATACCCACTTTTTCCATAGATAGCAAACGCTGCTCCATAATCTTCTGTTTCAACCGTTGTCGTAGGTGTCTTTGTGGCATTATTTGTTGCGATCTTTGTTGCTACCGTTGTTGTCACAACTTTTACTCCAGGCATAATGGCCACGCTCACGTACATCTGTTCATTTCTTTCACGAAAAGACAACGTATCTTCAGTAGAATTATTGATATCAGCCTTTTTGCACCCGATACCAAGCGTTACAAGAGAAAAGCCAATAGTAAGCAGGATCAAGATATTTTTTTTCATAGTATGTTATGTATTCGATGTTACTGCCAATTGAATTGTTTTTACCACTGTGCGAACAAGCGGATTGTCATAGTCAAGTTTTGGAAACACTTTTTTTCCATCTCGTTCCTTTTTTATCAGATTTGCCTGTGTCAAAATTTTAATATGTTGTGATGCCAAGGGCAAAGAAATTTCCAAACTCTTCGCAATTTCACTGATTGAAATTTTTGGATGTTCGGACAACATACGAAACATTCGATACCGATTTACATCACTCAATACCTTAAACACTGCCACCATTTTTTGATCAGTTTCACTAGAAAGGGTATCCATTTTTTGTCCTTCTTTTTTTCTTCCCATACTACACATGGTTAAACACTTGTTTAATAAGTTAAGTATACTCTATATCCCATATCTGTCAAGCAAAAATCACTCAACTGAGTGATTTTTTTATCTCATACATTGACAAAAGACAAACTTCCATGCTATATAATTCACATTCCCGTCCACCGTCATCGTAGGAGTAGAAATGAACGAGTCGACGACACGCGAAGACAAGTTGGCTGACATCATCGTGATCATAGGCGGAAGCCTGTTGGTAGGATTCATCTTCCTCGTGATGTTCTCGTCGCCCCTCTGCCGGCTCTTCGTGAGCATGGGCATAGAGCCCGCGGCAGCCAGCGTGCTCTCGAGCGCAGTGTGCTTCGTCATAGGCTCGATGCTCACCTACCTCTTGGTGGATCGGCTCGCCCACCCGAAGCTCACCCAAGAACAGATCGAGGCGAAGGCAGAGATGCACGCGGCCATCGCCAGCATCGAAGCCATCTCCATCATCCACGAAGAGTACGAGGAGAGACTGAGGAGGCTACGACAAGCCCAGCGGGCTCTCGCAGACGCCTTTGACGCAGACTGGAGGTACTTCGGCAAGTGCCACTTGAACCTGATCCCGGGACTGGTCCAAGAGTTCGGGTCGTACTGCGAGACCATCTTCGAAGAACCGTACCAGCCATTCTCGGAATGAGGAGGACACATGTCCATCCGCGGACCGCCCAAAAGGCTGTGGGGGATGCGAGAAGATCCATTCGCACACCACATGTTTATCGAATGTTTGTTGGATAAAAATGTGGAGGAAAAAGCGAATGGATTTTTTTGTATAAAAAAATGTTATCTCACTCCCCCACTTTCGCAATCCACTTCCTAAAAATTTCTGCAATTTCATCCAAATGTTGTTTTTCTACAAAGGTATGTGGTGCGTTTTTTATAACATGAAATTCTTTCTTTCCTGGAAGCTTTTCAAATAACATCTTCTGGTGTTCTGGCAATGCGACTTCATCTTGATCTCCTACGATAATGAGTACGGGCATTGTCAACGTCTCGATATCTTTCAAAATATCGTACTTCATACGATCCTCCATGTGTGACCATTTCAATTTTTTGAACGCGCCTGGTTTTGAGTTTCTTTCTGTGATTCTCCACCCCGTTTTTTTCCACTCCTCTGCAATGTTTTTGTGTTTTGGCGTTTGCATGCTGAGCTCGCCAGAAATGACAGTCGACATTGGTGCAAGTCCTTTTATTTCTTCGGGGTGTGCTTCTGCATAGAGTGCTATCGCCATCCCGCCAAGACTATGTCCTGACAAAAAGAATGGTTCTCTATAAACATGCTGTGTTTTTGCCCACCCAATCACATCGGTGAGATCTTCATAATAATTTGTCACGGTCGCGTCTTCATAATTTCCATCTGATTCACCAAATGTATTCGTGGCATCAAATACTATCGTCGAGTATCCACTCTCTCGAAATACCTCAGCGGTCGACTGTATTTGTGGTTGTTCTTTTGACCCACCAAGTCCGTGCAACACAAACGCCAACCCTTTGGCATTCTCTACTTCGTCCACGACGACGACAATGTTTTGATTTTTTCTATTTTTTATAGTGAGTTTTTGCATAGGGTGTCTATGATGGCGGTGGTGGTGAGGATGATGGTGGAAAGATCGCGCATGTAAATAATACTCTATTCTTTAGATGGAGTTTCTCCTTTTGTCACAGAAGTTCCATAGTTTTCATTAGGAGCCACAACTATTGTATCCTTTGGTTCTTCTTTATTCATAAATTTCTCGTTAAAGTCCAATAATGCCCGATGTATACTGGATCTAAAGGACATGAAATATTAAAACCACTCTGAATAAAAACAGATTTCATCGTCTTTCTTTTTTCTTTAGTGACTAAATCTTGGACATGCATATTATAAAATATGTGATTGTGACCATGTTCAATTGAAAAATTAATTAGCAAAGATAACAAGTGCTTCAAATCCTGTTCATAAGTAGGTAAACAGAACAAGTCCTCAATCTCCAGTTTACCCTCAACCGAACTCTCTCTAAAATGCAACCAGGCAATAAGTCTTTTATGTTCATATATATCAAAAACATTTATATTTTTTTTACCAATAGCGGATTTGTAAACTGAAATTTCACAATTTTTGTCATTTGTTAATTTTATAGTCTTAACAGAAATTAAAGTATTCAATTCTAATTGAAGTAAGTCAAGCATCAGTCCTAATCCTAACCAACCCTCAACAAAATAGTTGTTTAAATAATTGTATGTTATGTAACCACTGCCATTATCGCCCCAGTCATCTCCCCAGCTATTAAGAAAATAAAATTGGCGTTTCTGGTGGTCGTAACCCTTAACTGCCACAGTATGGTTACCAATTTTTTTTTCTCTCCGTTTAGGCATGTCGACTAATCCATCTTTTTTGGTATCAAAAATTCCTTCAAAAATAGTAAAGGCGACCTGAGGGATACCCAAAGCAACATTTTGTTTATAACTATTCAAAACGGCTATTACATCCTCTGGCCCATCAATTCTCTCGTAATATTTTGTCCTACGCTTGTAAGCATCACCTAAAGCTATAACTGAAGGTCTATTCTCCCTAACAAATTTTGTTATTGTTTCATAACTAGGAATGATAGATCCAGGGAAATCATAATATTTAGCCTGGCAAAGACCATATCCTTTAAGAACTCGTGCATACCACCTATTGGTGGTTCCTAGGACATCTACAGTGAACCCCCCAGCCATGCTTTGGATTATTGAATATACAAACCAAGGAGAGAAACCAACAGGTTGCTGCCAAAACGATTCTAAGCTAGGTTCTGTCACAGACACAGATTTTGTTCCATTTGCTCCACTTACAGTTGTGGCAAACAGTTCACTCGGCTCTCGAACAATCTTTCTATTCTTTTTTTTCTTTTTCTTTTTTCCACTCATATTTGCCAGTCAACCTAAAAGTAAATCTATGAGTGACATCATGATTCCTATCATCAAAAAAAACATCGCCAAGTTAAAAAGGAACGATTTTCTCTTATGTTTAATGTGATTTTCCTGAAAGGCCTTTTTTATGTCTGATGTCATTTGGTTTTTATAATCAGCACTATTCATTTTTAAAGTTTTATCACTGTAAATCACGTCTTCATGTGGAGGATAATGCCAAGGTATTGCATAATTCATTAAAAAAAAGATCAAAAGAGCAAAACAAATAAATATTACACCCAATGTAAAAATATTCAGCCCGATCAAATCTGTAGAAAGAAAACCTATACCACCCAATATTGCCGTAATAACGGCCATTATATACCCAGATTTTTGATCTAGGACATCTGTCGCACGAGAAAGATGTTCAAACTTCATTTTCATGAGTTCGAATGCTGTATCAATATTTAACTTTAAATCTTTGTTCATATATTCTGAATACAATTTTATTGGACTTAATGGACAAAATGGGAGGCTAGAATCTTGTCTTTCCCTTTAAAATTTCATTAATAAGTTTCGTTCGTCGCTTTGCTTTCATACCTCTGTGAACATTGAGTAAACCTTTGAGGTGTGCGAAA
>Ga0210057_1010099_pt1 | contig 10772 bp, 11 predicted proteins | sample CryGeyCG2114_010_2_FD_183968 | JGI IMG/M metagenome (GOLD analysis project Ga0210057, IMG submission 183968) | Groundwater microbial communities from aquifer - Crystal Geyser CG10_big_fil_rev_8/21/14_0.10 (SPAdes) (version 2) | ecosystem: Environmental > Aquatic > Deep subsurface > Groundwater ...
AGAAGATGGAACTCTGGAAAAAGGAACTGAAAGATCACTTCGATCTTGTTGCAGAGAACATCAAACATGATTTCAAAGGTGCCTTTCATGATAAGCTTGAACAGCACGAAGACCGTATCGTGCAACTCGAAGAACATGTGGGACTGGCAGCTTGATCCCTGAGCGGGTACTAGGAACGATCCAGACGGCGCTGTCGCCGCTCCCGCACACGACGTGTTGCCTCCTTGTAGTCGATCCCTTCACGGATGCAACGCTCGCGGATGCGGGCAAGAACAGTAAAGTATTCAATGTAGGCGTCGAGTTGTTCCTGTGTGAATCGGACTTTGCTTTGGTCTTTGGACATGGGAAGAAAACGGAAGAAATAAAAGGCAGTATCCGTTCTCGGACATGTAAAGAAAAGTAAGGATGTCATACATCGGGTACCACGGAAGATAAACTTCTGTACTGAAGTTCGGAACTATCCCTTTTGGGGCTGAAGTTCGGAACCTATCCTTTGTGGGTGCAAAAAAGATTCAAACACATGAAATGGCTTACATATGCGAAGAAATGTAAGAATTCATTACGAAAAGCAAACTTGGCATGGCTGGGGAGGAGGGATTCGAACCCCCGAATGCTTGCTCCAGAGGCAAGTGCCTTACCACTTGGCGACTCCCCAATTGTTCAAATAGGGTAGCAGTCACATACATCTATTTCTAGCCAAAAAACAACGCTATTCATTCAAATCTTCTTGGGCATCCCCCTTCAGAGGTCGTTCGTACAGCAGATGATACTTTCCCGTCATCCGCGCAAATGAACAGCATCGACCACCAAGCCCATCAGGTGACGGATGGCCAACAGAACAGCACATAAAGTGATCTCCTCGCAATTCCACCACTTCCCCGCAATGACAGCGAATCATTTTGATAAGTTGATCCTGCAGAGGACATTCGCTTTCACAGGGACACCACTGATCTAATTTCTCCCAGTATAAGGTGCACGATTGATCGGGACAGAGTAGATATGTCGTATCCGTCTCCATATCTTCTTTGCAAATCGGTTCCGGTCGCGGATAGGGGCCGCCTTCAGTCTGCTCAGACATCTTCTTCATATTCTTCAATAGAAAGTTTTATGTTACCACTTCTCCATAGGAGAGTAAGATTAATCCAATTAACTAGCGAATTGGTATACACAATTTTTGTTCAGGTTTTTTGTTTTACATTTACTTTCTTATGCAACTTTTGCTCTGGCAAACTGCTCGGTGCGAAGGTGCTGCAATGTTCCTTTCACAAGATTGCCAAAGTCTTCCTGCAAGACATGCGCTCGCTCTTGTACTTCCTCGTGCGTGGGAACAGAAACAAAACCGTTGGTATTGACTGCACCGGCATAGTCGGTGGCTGCGGCGAGGACGAAGTAGCCATCCTGGAATGCGGGATACTTCTGTGAACGACGCGCGTGGTGCACTACCACCGACTCGGGCGGTACGGTCATACCGACCACTGCAGTCGGTTCGCCATCAAAACGATCCTCACCCGGCTGCAAGCGACCTTCTTCCCAAATATCTTTGACGACACGTCGCATGCGGTAGACATCTTCGGGACGTTCAAAACTCGGCGAGGTTGCCGTGCGAATGTACAATCCTTCGACCAGATCGATGCCCTGCTCCTTCGCTACTTTTCGTATCGCCCTGCGCGTGGCCTCTGGATACATGTCATTGAGATCCTGAAATCGCGGACCAAACTCCTCTTCATTCGGCCCAATTAAAGGACTGTCTCCAATATCATCATTTTCGCTATGGACGAGAACAATCTGCGGCACTCTTACTGTCTCCGGAGTGATCACTCCCACAGCACTCGATGTGCCAAGAACGTGTACACCCATAAGTTGCATGACACGAATCCAGAATGTCGCACGCTTGGGATCGACGCCCTGATACAAGTGTTCACGACCGTTCTGCACGAAGAGGAGCGGTGAACGTTCGGGATCCTCACCCGCAAGCGGTGCAATAATCACCTCTTTCTTGTGACCCTCAACCGTATTGGACTCTTCCGTCACACACCCTATGGTATTGAAAATATACTCGAACGGCATGACCACTCTTCGCGTGGGATGAAGATGCTTGGCTGAAAAATTTCCCATACCCGTTCCAAGGATCAATCCTTCCTCCACCTTCTCCGGATCCCATCCTGCCTGCTCAATGCCCTTGTGAATGAGGTCTCGCGCGCGCTGCGCGTCACCGTATCCATAGCGTTCCATAGGAATATTGGAGGAAAAGAAATCATTGTACCTCACGCATTGCATCATCGCAAAAACACGCTAGGATGGTCCGTACTCGTTCTCTAACAACATTTACTTTCAAAAAAGAAAGGAGCAACACATGTTCGCTCTCATGACCGAACAAGAAGATGCCCTACGTACTGCACTGACAAATGCCGGAGTGAAACGCGGGGATCGCGCCTACATCCACATGGTCGCCGGCGTCGTGGAGGATGACCAACGAAACCCCATGCTGTGCTTCTGTCCCGCTGCCATCCTTCTCGATGAATACAGGAACGAAGGAAGGCCATACCATCGTAAACACTGGAGTCACAGCTCTGCATTCGCGATGGTCAACGCGCCGGAAGTGGCAGAGAGACTTCGCGGTTTCACCGGCATGGCGTACCTCTACGGAGAGATGCACTCCAAGGGATCGCTCCACTTCACCGTGGACACCGATGCAATGCAGCTCTTTCCACTGGAAGAACTTCCGCTGTTCCTCATGTCCAATCCGTCCACCATTCCCGTTGCAGAACCAACAGATTCCAACGAAGAGGAGGATGACACCTATGAAGCAGTGACTCTCATTCCCATCCCGGACGAACACTGCGCCCTGCGCACGTCCGACGGTCGGCCTATGGCCGAATATCTTCTGCAGGAAGCTCTTACGCTTTCCTGCCAGCGTCCATCATGCGAACCTGTTTGTGTGTCGTAACACACGAGTTTCGCCTGCATCTTCAGAACGAGTATCACCGGCAGCCATTGGTTGCCGGTGTTTCATGCTACTTCGCCAAGGTTCACACCATAGGCAAGCTATTTTTCTCATCCACTGCCATTACACTTGCACATATGCCAAAACAATCGTTCACGCTATCGGCAAATGAAGTGATCAAAGCCAGTATTCTCCCTATTGCGATCATGATCGCAGGAGCGATGATCACCTATGGGCTCACCTATGAATCTCGTCACCAACATTCTGCGGTTCGTTCCTGCATTTCCTATGCAAAATCCAATTTCGCTCCCAATGGAAACAAGCAAGATATCGTCAATAAATTTGCAGATTGTCTTCTCAAGCAAGGGTACACGCTCAACCTGGATACGGGAGAAGTACAGTAAACTACTGTACCTTCTCTTTCTGTGCACGAAGTGAGCCTGCCATCGTACTTGCCATCTCCTGCATTTGTGCCGCGAGCGTATTTAGCTCCGGGCTGAACTCTTTCGCCCTCTCTGCAAGACCCCATGCTTCTTGCGCAAGAGCAATCGCCGTATCGAACTGACCTGCGAGTCCCGCAACGTAGCCTTGTGTCAGTTTATGAAACCCTTCTGCTGTCTTCACCGCCCCCTTCACAATCGATTCGTCCGGTCGCGACGTCAGCGCTCCACGCGACACGACAACGGCGCGTCCCGCTGCAAATGACGCATTGTTAATATCCTTGTCTTCCATGAGACGCACGGTATTGATGATTTCACTCTCCGTCTCCGACAGAAGCGCCTGCGTGCGTCGACCCTGCTTGTACATCAGATACCGATGCAGAAGAACAGCCACTTCTCCACGACTTAGTGGTTTGGCGGGATGTAAGAATCCGTCCTCCCCTACCATCGTCATCGATGCGGCAAGTGCTGAGCGCATGTAGGGGTAATACCACTCATCGGGATTCGTGACGTCAAGCGATAAGGGCATCGTGATCTCCGAGTACATCTCTGTCGGCTTCTCTCCCTGAGCGAGAAGAAGAATTTTGAGAAACTCCACCTTGTTCACCGGTCGCCCGCCATTGAACACGGTCGTCTTTGGCGGTCCGTCAACGATGCCGAGCTTATTACGCGCAATTTCCACATACGGCATGTACCAATCGTTATTCGATACATCGTCATACACGCTTGTAAATCCGGTGAGATCCACATCAGGATTGAGCAATGGCGCAACAACAATTTTCGTCGCTTCTGCACGGTTCACCGTCTTGTCGGGTTGAAACGTCCCATCGGGATAGCCGGATAACACGCCATTTTCTTTCAGAAATTCTACCGCCTGAAATGCAAAATGGCTGCTTGGCACATCAGAAAACGACTGCGCATGCACCTGCGTATGGGACAACAAAAAAAACAAAACACCAAAGAGAGCAGTCATCATTACCAGCCTGTGCGATCGAAAACACGTCATAGTACCAGCAGAAATACTAGCAGAGAATGGCACGATAAAAAGTGGATAGGATCACGAAAGGAAAAATATGCAATTATCGTTTTCGCTTTCCTTTTCTCTTCCTTCGCATCTTTCGTTTTTTTTGCAGATGCCAATTCACGATTCCTGGAACGAAGAGGAACGGAAGTAACCAGGGAATAATCGATGAGCTCTCTCCACCTTCCAGCACATTACCCCGCAATCTGCTGCGGAATTGTTTGCTGCGTGTACGTAATATCGCGTGTGCATTGAAAAACTGCACTCCTCCTTCATACGGATCAATAACCTGAAATCTATTCATGATCGTATCGTTTCTATTTCTTGTTTGTAACCTATGAATTTGACGCCCCATCCCTTGTGGTGTCAAAGGTGCAAACGGCACACCACCGTCTTTCTGTACCGTTCTCCCATTATGTTCTCTGTGAGTCCTTGTAGTGACTGGCATTTCTTGAGGTGCCTTTTTTTCTTTTGCTGCAGGATGCAGGGAGGCTGTTTTTCTCATATGCCAATCTGTAGATCCGTCAGTACTCGGCATACCGCGTCGTCCGCCACCACGCGGCGGCGTTATGTCTCCCGCATCATCTTCGCCTCCCGCATCATCCCCTGCATCAGCTTCTTCTGCCGCAGCAGGATCTGTGGTGATCTGGTAGCTTGCACTTGCAAGAAGCGGCTTCTGTTCCCATACCACTGCACCACGAAGTTGGAAGCTTTCGGATGCCTGCGGACGCTTCGTTGCAACATTGGGAAAATCCGTCGTCAGTTGAAACGACGCACTCGTTCCCCCCCCCTCCGCTCGCGCTGTGAATGGCAACGCACACACCATACAGAAAACACATACGACCATCCCCATTACACGACAGCATGTATGTGTCTGTACAATGTGTATGTATGAAATGTGATTCACATAATAATGTACTCTAAATTTTACTTTTTTTCAAATTTATTTCATAATATCATATAGATCTGAAAGACACGCTAGATACAGAAGATCTACATGTTCTACAAGATCAGACAGATGTGAAAGATAGGAAGGATCACATGGTTCAGCAGGATTCTCTAGACAGAGAAGATATGAAAGATAGGAAGGATGTACACGATCTGCAAGGTGTGCTGGATAGGAAAGAAATGTGAAAAAAATTAAATTGTGTAAAATATGCAAGAATTAGCAATAAAAGACCAAATAGATCTGCCAGTTTTGGCAGATGGAAGAGATCGGAAAGATACTTGTTACTAATCCACATTTTTGGTATAATAATGAACTAAATAAAAAAATATACATTCATACTTTCAAACACACATTTGAAAAACACACAACGTTATGAACATTGGGACAATGACCTGCAAAAGTTGCGCACACAGAGTGAGCACCTTCCATCAGCAGCACAAGAGCGACTCGAATGGTTCATCTTCGCACACAAGAACAACTGCAGTGCAGAAGTTGCTGCAAAACATTTCAACATCTCACCTTCAACATTTCGTCGTTGGGAAAAACGTTTTGATCCACGGGATCTTTCGACACTTGAAGAACAATCGCGCCGTCCACACATAGTTCGTGAATCTGATATCGAACCACAGGTCATCGAACTTATCCGCCAATACCGAAAGAAACACACAACGATGGGGAAGGAGCATGTAGCAGAACAACTTGAGCAGGAGCATGGAATAACGCTGTCCCCTTCCAGTGTCGGACGCATTATTCAAAGACACAGAATGTATTTTGCAAATACGATTTCGCATCGTAAAAAACTACAGGGACACAACAGTGATGATGCATATGACACAGGTGATCATGATGCGCCTGCGGGAAGAGGGGGCACGGATGTACTTTCGCTTCTCTTTGTTGCTGCCGCAATCGCCGGTTCTCTGTTGATTGCCCCAACAGTTGATGCGGAGAATATGACGAGTTCGTCATATCAGATGACGAGCAACTTCCCGAACGAAGCATCCGAACGTCCACAAACAGCGAGCAGCTATCAACTGCGCGGTGAAGTGACATGGGAACAGAAACCAGCATCAAGTTCGAGTTACCAAGTCACCACAGATCCTGCTGCGGCAGAAGAAGCTGATGCAGGGGATGATGCGGGAGGCGAAGATGATGCGGGAGACACAACGCCGCCGCGTGGTGGTGGACGACGCGGTACGCCAAGTACCGATGGATACGCATCTCCCCTCCTTCATGAAGCTGCCGAAGAAGAAACTACAGAAGAGCCAACAGAAGAACCCGATGAAGAACGCAGCAAACGCGAACGTCTGGAACGTGCACCTCTGGCAGAACTCGTTCCGACTGTCTATCCGGGAGAACCTGCAGAAAGTGTTGCCCCCGTATTCGAACCAACAGGTGTTGACCGCGTACTGGAGCGTCGCATTCGTGCACCACGTACAGGTGTCGAAAGAGTTTCTGTGTCAACAGCGCGGGAACACCGGTTCGCACAGGCCATCGCTCTCGGAGCTCTCGGCGTTGCCGCTCTGGGCATCGTAGCATTGAGTGCCGTCCTCGGCCTTGCAGCCACGCAGCAAATTGTTACGACAACAGTCATTGGTATCAAAGCAATTATCGACTTCATTGGCTTCTGCCTGAAGGGAATTGCCCGCGTGCCAAAAATCCTCTTCTTCGCACCATTTACTTCAGGGGCCATAGAAGAGAAGAAAAAGAAGAAAGCGAAGCGCCGTGTTCTCTCTCTCTTTATCGGGCTGATTGCGCTGGGCATCTTCGCACTGGATACCCAGGATGTTTATGCGCAGACCGGTCCGCAGAAACAGGTCTACAACGGACACCTTCTCGATGAGGACGGCGATGCGATCACCACAGCACACAAGATCCGCTTCAGTTACTGGAAGAGTACCGACTACGTCAGTACGGATGTCACAGCCACCGGCGCAATCAACACTGGCGCCACCAACTACGCTGACTGGCAGGAAGTGCACACGGTTACTCCAGACAGCAACGGATACTTCTCCGTGCAACTCGGCACAGGTACGTCATTGCCGAACCTTGCCAGCTACTCACCATCTGACCTACAGAGTCTGCATCTGCAGGTGGAAGTGAAAGCATCCAGTGCCGCGGACACAAGCTACGAACTTCTCGATGTGGACAGTAGTAGCACGACCATCGATCGCTCCCCTCTTCTCGCCGTTCCATTTGCCATTCACGCGGACTTGCTTGATCAAAGACACGTCGGTACCGGCAGCGGATCGATTCCCGTCCTCGGTGAAGATGGCGATCTTTCCGTTGATACCATTCCCCACGGCACAAGCAGCGGATCGATTGTACGTCTGCAAAGCGGCGGACTACTGCCACAGAGCACTGTCGGCACAGGAACGCTTCTGCGCGAATGGGTCATCGATGCGGACAATTCGGAACCCGGCTCAATCGATCTCGTCTTCGGCGGCTCACTCGGCAAGATCCTCTCCTATAACCAAAGCAACAACTACTTCAACTTCAATGATGATGTGAACGTGCAGGGAGATCTGACTGTGACAGGACTGGTAAATGGTATCGATATTGCAACGCTCGGCACCTACACCGGATCCCACCTGCGCGTCAGCAGCGGCGGCGGACTGAACGTGAAAGTGACCGCCGGTGCCTATAGCCTCTCCGGAAGTATCGTCGACTTCGTCGGTGACAGCGGCATCAATGTGACGGACGACACCACGAACTACGTCTTCGTCGGATCGGGCGGCATGACCGTCAACACCTCCGGATTCCCAACGGATGAGAGCGCAATTCGTCTCGCGGAAGTGGTCACGCAAAATGGCGGTGTGAAAACCGTGACCGACCGTAGAGTCCTCAATAGCGACAACCGCGAACGCTCTATAGAAAAGGATTACCATGCAGAATTCGAACACACGATCTATCAGGCCGACGCGACAAATAACGTGGGACAACTTACGGTCGATCATGACAATACAAATTTGCACAACTACTATAAATGGACGAGTTCACGCACAAGTCTGCAGGATTACGACGTCATCGTCCGTATGACTCTCTCTTCCGAATTTGTACGTTGGAACTCAGGATCCATTGTCGTCAAGTATCGATCTACTTCCGCCTCAAGCGATGACAATCAAATGGACATCTCTCTCTTCGACACGAACGGAAGTCCGGTCACGATTACCGGCGACTCCACCGACTTCGCAAGCACTTCCTGGGCAACCACAACCCTGAACTTCGGCGGTTCCCCGACATGGACGCCGGGACAGGACTTCCTCATGAAGTTCAAGATGCACGCCAAAGACGATAAACAGATGCATTTAGGGGGAATAACACTCAAATACGTCGATTTCCAGCAACACTAACTTCTTTTCCTTACAATTTGCCACTTCTCAAACCTCTAACCAAAAAATTCTCTCAGCATACTCTTGCGTTTTGCCCCCCCCTTCCTCTATACTAGTATGAAAACCAAAAACACACACATGCCAAAAAAATTCTTCAAACATACGGCATACAACAAACGCATCATTGCGATCGTGGCAACTGTCGCACTCCTCGGAATGCAACCATCCGCAGCAATCGCATCAAGCTGGTCTCCGACGCTCCTGGTCAATACAGAGTCTTTCCAAATAATTGATGAAGGAGATAGTACGACGGATATCGAGATTCGCTTCGGAGATACGGTGAATGAAATCTTCGAGTGGGATCGGACAAATGCGGAATTCCACCTCACGGATGATCTCGATGTCGATGGAAATATCACATCGTCCGGTACATTAACGGTCAGTGGAAATGCGAAGACAAAAGGGGACCTCACCATCAATAGCGACAGCGGTGCTGCCGACGCGGTGCTCACTTTTGGAAGCGACAGTACTAACGAAACTCTCACATTCATTAATACCGAAGATACCCTCGAATGGTCCGACGACTTCCAGGTGACCGGCGGACTCGCGGCATCCGGCAAACTCGTTATTGACGGTGCAGCGGAATTCAATTCGACGGTGAAGATCAATGGGGTGACTTACACCTTTCCTTATACCGATGGTACAGCAACGGGAAAAGTGCTGAAGACGGACGGTGCGGGAAACCTCGTATGGAGCGATGACAATAACTCCGGCGGATTTAGTTTCACCGAACTCAACTCCTGGTTTGTGAACAGAGCGGGAGATACGATGACCGGTGCTCTTACTGTCCATGGAACGGTGTCCGGCTCGACCCTCTCCGGCGGCTATATCGTGGGAGAACGCGGACATGTCAGCACGTCACTGACCTCTTCTGGAACACTATCCGTAGACGGGGCTGCGGGATTCGAAGGGAACGTGACGGTCGGGAATGCGAATTCCGATTCCGTCACCTTCAATGCCGATGTAACGAGTAATTTCATTCCGAATGACGAAACCTACGACCTCGGTTCGACGTCGCAGCGTTGGAACAATATCTACGCGAATACCGGTGACTTTGACGCAGACCTCACATTGAACCAGGATGATGGAGCCGTAGATGTCACGCTTACATTCGGTTCCGACGGAACATCGGAAACACTGACGTGGATCAATACGGAAGATGTGTTTGAATTCAGTGACGATATCCAGACAACAGGAGCTCTATCCGCATCCGGAAAACTCGTGATCGATGGCGCTGCGGAATTCAATTCGACCGTGAAGATCAACGGCGTCACGTACACGTTCCCCTACAGCGACGGAACGGCAACAGGGAAAGTGCTGAAGACGGATGGGGCGGGGAACCTCGTCTGGAGCGACGATACCGCCGGAAGATCCTCTGGATCGATCATGTCATTCCATCCTGAGTATCCCAATGCCGTGTACTTCGCAAGCGGATCGTCGGCAGTCGGAACACTGGGGCTGCGCTATGCGTCATCCGGATCGGGCCTCGGCAACTTCTACCGCTGGCAGACGACGAAGACAACCAATCAGGATTACTGGATCTCCACGCGCGTGCGCATTCCCGACAATTTCTCTACGTGGCAGGAGACGAAACCTATAGAATTGCGTTATCGCACGCACAGTGGAACGATCAACGTGTATGCGAAAGACACGGATGATGCGAATATTGCACTGACAGGTGGTTCAGATCTCGATACCAACGACTGGACCACAGCGACGATTACCGGACCGGAGTCATCCGGAACATGGGCGACGGGAGGATATGCCACCTTCCTCATCCAGCTCATCAATTCCGGCGCGACGTACACAAATAGAACCTGGGCCGATGTCAGCTGGGTGAATCTGAATGTAGAAACGAGCGACTAGTCAATCCAATTCGCTCATTAGTTACGAATGCACATTTTTTGTTCATGTTTTTTGCTTTAAATTAAGCATTTTTAATAGATTATAAGAAAAGAACATTTTTCTAAATATACAAACGATCTGAGCGGCAGAAAGGGCAAAATTATGGTATAATTATTAGATTATC
>Ga0210057_1010102_pt1 | contig 10770 bp, 10 predicted proteins | sample CryGeyCG2114_010_2_FD_183968 | JGI IMG/M metagenome (GOLD analysis project Ga0210057, IMG submission 183968) | Groundwater microbial communities from aquifer - Crystal Geyser CG10_big_fil_rev_8/21/14_0.10 (SPAdes) (version 2) | ecosystem: Environmental > Aquatic > Deep subsurface > Groundwater ...
TATTTCGGGTTAGTAGATATGCACTCCCCGCAATAAGAATAATTATCCCTACCAAAAGTACTAAAATAACTTTCCCCTTCATACCTATACTATTACTATATATAAATAGGAAGATAATTTGCAAACAAAGGCGACCCCACCTCCGAGCGACCCCACCTCCGATGTGGGGGAGGTGTATGCATTTCATAAGACTATCTGCTATAACAAAAATATGCCATTACGCAAAGTGCCATTCATAAATGAAGAATTCTACCATGTTTATAACCGTGGAGTTAATCGAAGAAAGATTTTTTTAAAAGAAAGGGATTATACTAAATTCATACAAACCGCTGAGTATTATTCTTTCATTAACCACCGAATAAAATTTTCTGAGTATCTCTCTCTTACTCCCCAAGCTCAAGCTGATTATTTTAATAAGTTAAGTCAAAAAGCTATCGAGATTATTAGTTTTGTATTAATGCCAAACCATTTTCATTTTCTTATAAAACAAACGGATGAAAAAGGAATAACTAATTTTATGAGAATATTTGAGAATAGTTACACAAAATATTTTAATCTCAAACACGGAAGGGTTGGACATCTATTTCAAGGTCAATTTAAAGCTGTTCGTATAGAAACAAACGAACAGTTGCTTCACATTTCGCGCTATATTCATCTTAATCCGTTGACTTCTTTAGTTGTTAAATCTACTTCCGAACTCGAAGAATATCCTTGGTCTTCCTACCCTTCGTATCTCACTTCAAACAATTCCAACTCTAGACTTCTCAACATTCAGCCAATATTGGATCAATTTGAAAGTAATAAAAAATATCAAGAATTTGTCTCAGACCAAAGTACCTATCAACAAGAATTAGAGCTAATCAAACATCTTGCTTTGGAAGATTAAAAGCTCCCTCACCTCCGATGTGAGGGTGGTCTGAAATGTTGGGCGACATGGTGGGAAACAGCAATTTGCAATTTAAGCCAATTCATTTCATAATAAATTTATGTCATCACACTCCACTAAGGCAAAGTCCGTGAAAAGTTTGCCTCCCATAAAATCACTTTTCACTGATAGCTGGGAACTTTTGAAAAAGGTTCTTGTGCCTATTATTATATTCAATGTTGTAGTAGTGGCAGTATCTGTAGCAGCAATAGTTATGATGCTGGTAGGATTTTTACTCATCGGATTTGGGGCTGGATTTAGCGGAATACTGAATCAAAACCCTCTTACGTGGGGAATTGGCGCAGTTGCTATGTTTTTAATTTTCTTCGTAGTTATTGCAATTATCTCCTCTATCGCGCAAATCGGCTCGGTCATAATTTTTTATGACCGAAATCCTAAAATAAGTGTTTTTGAAGTCATAAAAAGAAGTGCTAAATATATACTTCCCCTTATAGGAACGGGAGTCTTGGTATTTTTGATAGTTTTTGGCGGACTTATGTTATTTGTTATTCCCGGAATTGTTTTCTCAATATTTCTGGGCCTTGCCTACTACTCTGTCATAGTTGAAAACAAAGGTCCAATTTCGGCATTAAAAAGAAGCGTTTATCTGGTAAAAACAAATTTTTCAGCTTTTTTCCTAAGAATTCTTGCTCTTTGGGGTGTAGTATTTTTGGTAAATGTAATAGCTTCTCTAATTTTAACTAATATCGCAGAAGCGACTGGAAATGACGGATTAATGGTCTTAATTAGTCTTTTAAATCTTCTTCTTCAATTTGCTATGACTTGGTTCTCTGTAGCATACATGATAACTCTATTCAAGCAGCTTCAAAAAATTGGCGGAAGCGGCGAAGCTTCGTTAAAATTAATAAGTATTCTTTCGATAGTGGGCTGGATAATAGGAATTTTATTTATTTATTCAATAATAAATATCGCAGGAACTCTTATTTCAGAATATCAGAAAGGTAATTTGCAGAATGAATTAAACCCTGAGGAAAGAAAAGAGCTTGAAAAAATATTTAAAGAAATAGATGGTGAATTTGATATAAAAGATATAGATAAATATATGGATGAAATAGAAGATGGAACTAATTCGTCTGAAATAAAACTTACTCCAGCTCAGTAAGATATGATATAAATTATTAAGGAGTTGACAGGCTAACGCCACCATCTAACAACTTACCAATACGATCTTTAAAGTAATTTTCTTGTTGATATCTACCACTTTTTTGCATTAACATCTCCACCGTTTTTTCAATTCCTGAATCGCGCAACTCTTCTAATCTAAGCACGCATACTCTATGACGATTCCTACTACGAAACCAGCGTTCTAGGTATTTTGATTGTTCATAATCTACTCCCTGAACCACCACGTGCCATTCTTGACCTACCAATATGAAATCTGAAACTAAATCTTGGCTAAATTTTAAGTCATTTTTGAGTGTTTCTAAAGTTCTGTGTCTAATACCATTCAAAGACGGTAGGTTGTCAACATACCACCCAGCTTGTTCTTTAACGTATACTAATTCTTCAAACAATAATGACCCACCTACGACTAGCAATGTATTAGGCGCATCTTTTGATGATAAAACATCTAGATCAGAATACCCTATTTTAGACAGTGCATTCTTTGCGCGATAAATGACATCTTCAACCTTTTCTTGACTTCTTTCATAACAGACCGTCTTCTGAATATCTGGACACTGAATACAATCCATAGCAAATTCTAATCCTTGTGGGCTAACCCAATGAGGGGCTCTATCTGAAGTTGGCCTACCATAAACCGTAGTCATTAATTGGGATATTGCACAGCTTGTATGATTTTGCACTACTTGGTCTAAGCCAAGTTCAGCTGCCCTATCTCGTACTAACTGTTTATAGTCTTCTGGCATACTTTTTGCAACTGAATAAATCTGCTCTTCGTATGCCTGATCTAGCGGAAATCCTTTTGATTGAAAGGCCTTAATCGTAAAATTGTCATAGACAAATAATCCACCAACAATAATCGCATCTACTTTCTCTTTTACTTGCATAAGCACACGATCAATTGTCTCAACATCCGTATTGATACCTTTAATCAGTGGGCGCATTGAACAAATAACTGGGATTCCTTTTTCTTTTAATCTGGACATTGTAGTCAATCTCATTTCTTCTGGGGAATTCGGCTCTATCTCTGCTGGCAATCCTGAATAAGTAACGATGCCCACCAAATTTGCTCCAAGTTTCTGTACTCTGGAAAGCTCTTCTACTTGGTTATCTGAAATGCCTAATTTTGTAATGAAAGAAATAGGTCCACTATGCTTTAGGTCTGTAACTAATAGCTCTGCTAATCGAGTGGTTTGTTTCCAATTTAATCCTGGATCATTAAAGTTTTCCAATATTACATATGAATTAGGTTCATAAAAAGGGTAATCTTTTATCTCACTAATAAGTTCTTCCGTAGCAATAGCTCTATCTTGACGCGAACCAACCATTAGTCTAGTATTAAGTGAAATCCCACCGTCTACCGATAACGATATATATCCAGCCATTCTATCTCCCTGCTCATTTTTATCCAGTCCCATCTGATTACAATAAATGCACCCTACGCTACAGCCTGGGCCATTCTCTCCGGATAAGACACGACCAGTTCTAATCCATCCACTGATTGGTTTAAGGTCTTGGTCGTCTGGATGACGCCCTCGTAATATGGGTTCTTCCTCAATCGCAGATAAAGCAATCCACTCAGCTTCAGGTTGATTAGAGAATGCTTCATGGTTATTCATTTTACTGATCTACATGGTCAATAAATAACTCTATGGCTTTCCTGGTTGCAAATAATAAATCCGCAGCCGAAGCCTCTTCAGCTGAAAACCATCTTAGCTCAGATGCCCCGTTATCTAGCAATTCAGGCAAATCATTATTGATTGAATAAAAGCAGAGAAATAAATATAGAGGTGTGACATTGTCATTTAAGTCATGATTAACAATATTAGTTTCACCAAGATAATTGAGTGAAACTTCTTTTAAATTAAGTTCTTCTTCTAACTCTCTAGCCACCGCCTCTTCTGGTAGTTCACCTTTCTCAATCGCTCCCCCCGGTAATTGCCAGCGCTGATGAGTTGTCTGACTCTCAACCGCTCTCCGCTTAGAAAGAAGAAACTGATGGGGTTTTTCTTCCGATGCAATAAGAGCTAAAGCTGCCCCTCTATACATTGACTCTTTCATTGCAAATGATGTTATAGTGTCTGAGTTATAATGTCTATGACCAATTTGTCAGAAAAGCTGACAATTATGATATACTATGAACATGCAAGACAAAGAACAATTCAAGGACTTATTTAAGAAGTTCAGATTGCGTTCAAGGTTCGCTACATTAAACGAATTTGGGGAAGCGCTTACTGATCATGGCTTTATTTTTGAGGACAGCCTACTTTCCAGATGGCAGAGAGGAACAAGAGTTCCTAAAGAAAGACTTTTACTGCTTGCGATAATTAAGATATTTGTAAAAAACGGAGGAATGGAATCACTAAAGGATGCAAATAATCTTTTAGAATCAGCAGGACAAGGATATCTAACGGAGAAAGAATTGATTGAGATAAGCAAATCCCCTACTCTCAATAAACCTGTATGGTCACCACAAGATCTACTAAGCTTTACGCTCAAAATCGGTAAATCTAAAAAAATATTAAGATCCGGCTGGATTAGAGAAAAAGTAAAAGACCCTGAAAGTGTCGCAGAGCACTCATTTCGAGTAAGTGTCCTTGCCATGATTGTAGCTGATAAATTAGGACTAGATAAAGAAAAGCTTATTCAGATGGCAATTCTTCATGATTTGGGTGAATTAGTCACTGGAGATCTTGTATGGTCCCGAGGAAAAATAATCGACCTTAAAAAGAGACAAGATAAAGAAGAATTAGAAAAAAGGGGGATAAAAAAGATTTTTGGCTTAATAGGCAAAGAGGAGCAATATACTGAATTATACAGTGAGATGATTGAAAGAAAAACTGAAGAAGCAAAGTTTTTTTGGCAACTAGATAAATTGGAAATGGCGGTACAGGCACTCGAGTATGAAAAGTCCGACGCGAAAAACTTAAGTGAATTTTTTATAAATGCGGATTTACAAATAAGCTCCGATTTTTTAAAAAAAGTAATGAAGGAGATTTTTAAAGCTAGAAAAGCTTGAAACATCCACTCCCCCCGCAGAGACAATATAGAAAGTATTCTGTATCAGGTATTAAGTATCAAGTATAGATTTTTCTTATTTTTTGAATTGGGATTTGTTTAGAAATTAGATATTAGCTTTATATAAGAGTTTACTATCATAAAAATCTATATCACTTGAAATGATTTATCTTATTCTCAATTTTTTTCTTTGTAGCTTGCGAAGATTTACCTCTTATCAAGCATTTTAATGTTCTCTCTGTAAAATATTTTCTTGCTACATTTCTGATATCATCTTGAGAAACTTTTATTAGTTTTTCTTGTTTATACTTTATTCCTTTTATTTCTCCTTCAAGTAATTGCTGCAATGCAAAAGAGGTCGCGGCTGACTCGTTATTTTCATATACATAAAATTCCTCAGCAATCTCTTGTGCAATTGCATTTTTTAATTCTTTTTTAGTTACATTATTTTCTTTTAGTTTTGTAAATTCGCTTAGGATCGCCTGTACTGCGATATCCACATTCTCTGTAGAAACACCACATGTGATGCTAAATATACCTGTTTCTTGATAGGATACATTCCAAACAGCAGTGGAGTAAGCTACACCTAGCTTATATACAAGTTCCTGCACAATACGTGACCCCAAACCAAATCCCAATAGGTTTCTTATTATTTTTAATACTGGTAAATCTTTGTGGTTTAGTGTTACACCCGTAACAAATCCTAACACTATTTGATTTTGCAAATTTGAAGAGTGCTTAAAAAATATCTTTTTGTTAGTAGTTTTCACGTCAGCTCTATATATCAATTCATGGTTACCTCTGTCCTTGCTTTCAAAATAGTGACTCACTTTATCTAACGTCTCTTCTAAATCAAATTTTCCAACCAAAACTAAAACCATATTATAGGGTGTATAATAATGCCTTAAATAGTCTTCTAACTTGCTCTTTGTAAGCATATTTATTGCGTTAGGATTTCCAAGAATTGATCTACCAAGATATGATCTTGAACCAAAAGTTTCTGCCATGAAAAGCTCCCAAGCTTCTATCTCACTATTGTCAATCTTTCTTTTATATTCTTCTGCAATGATTTTCCTCTCATTCTTAACCATTTCAGATGAGAATTTAGAATGGAAAAGAACCTGTGATAAGTACTCAAGACCCACTTTCCACTTATCTTTGGGCAACTTTACTGAATACTGTACATAGTCCTTATCTGTCCAAGCAGTACTTCTGCCCCCTATACTTTCAAGAAGCCACCCTAGCGTACTTGAATCCGGATATTTATCGGTACCTTCAAACAGCATATGTTCTAAAAAATGAGCCGCGCCTATTGTTTCTGAAGTTTCGTACTTTGATCCTGCATTCAAAACTACACAAAGGGAAACTGAATAGGAATCAGGTTTTTGAAGAAGAACTACTATCAATCCGTTTTTTAACTTAATGGTTTGTGGTAATCTCATCTCTCTTGCTTTCCAATTGAAAGTAAATATATCGGATATTCATTTACATTTCCAATGTCTAATAATGATATTACCTTAGACTCTATAAAACCACCAATAGGACACGATCCGAAATCTTCTGAGGCTGCAAGTAGACAAAAATTTTGAGCAAGATGACCAGCCTCAATCAGCATATATCTAAAACCTCTTTCTCCATATTTGACTCTTAATCTATCTGGGATGCCAGTCAATAAAACTAAAAAGTCTGCGTTTAAGAGCCATTCTTCGTTACCAGTAATATCTAAAACATAATCTTTCATATTCTCCAACAACATGATCTCTAAAAGATTGTTCTTAACATTATAATGATATAATCCTTCTTTTAGACCTTTCACATTAAGTGCAATAATGTAAGTTTCCAGAGAATACCTAGCACCAGCAGAAGGATAGGATCTCCTTGAATAATTAATACTTTGATTCTTCTCTGTTATTCCAGCGGCGGTGTAAACTATCCTAGAAAATATTTTAAAATCCATAGATTCTCCAGTGAATAATCTTGTAGATCTTCTTACAAGGAATTCTTTAATCTTTTTTGACTTTAGTTTACCAATCCCTAGATGATGTAATCTAGGATATGTCTTAAAATGTATTGTAATCCAATCTTTAGGGATTTTTCCTATAGTATCTGAAAGAGTTTTGTTTTTAGACTTCTCGTAAAATACGCTAGAAATCCATTTTCCTCCTCCAAATCTTTCTGAAATAAGTTCATTAGTTTTTTTCATAAGAAAGGATGAGGAATACTGTTTATGGGTAGTTTGCCATATTTTTTGAGCCTAGTATTGTAAATATTTGGATATCTTTCATCAAGATACATTGATAATAATGTTGGAGCAATGGTTTTTACTACGTAAACAGGGTATTTATTAAACATTTTACTTGTTATCATAACGAAATAACATTCGATTTTTTTCTTTTTAAATATCTCCAGTAATTTTTTAAAGTTATCATTATGGTCGGAATGTTTACCTGGATTAAGATCTAGACTTATGAAATTGCCACTTTTTAACCAAAAGTCTAAATTCTTTATCATTTTTGTAGAGAACCAGTAATAAGCTCTGTCTTCAATTTTTCTGATATCTCCTATAGAGGGAAACTTCTGTTTTTGATTTTTTGTGTAATCATCTCTAGTCCATGATCTAGTCATTAAAGCCTCTTCTAATGACCCTATTATTACCTCCTTTTTATCAAACCCTGCCCGAAGTCCTACTGATACTGCAGGACCAATACCTGTTCTGTCTAATACTATTGCACAAATCGAAAACACAGGCACGTCTTTGGTAGTAATTATCAAATGAACTTCTAAATTATATCTGGTAATACGCCTGAGCATATCTTGTATTTGTTTATCTTTAATTGAATCAAGGTCTATACGATTACAATCCAACTTATTCAAGTAAGAAATTAGAAAAGAGTCTCTCTCTATGAGCTCACATATTCCTCTATAAATTGCATCTTCTAAACTCATTCCACATGCAGCTCCTGAAGAATTTGAAGCTTGCAAAGTAAATTCTTCGCTTCGGTACTTATAAGGAACATAAACTAGTTGTGCAGGAATTAAATAACTTTTATTTGTTTGAACGTCGTTGCATTTAACCCACGTATATTTTGATTCTTCTAATTTTCTTCTTCCAACTCCCATATTCTTCAATAATTCTGGTGAGAAAGAAATGAATTTCCGCGGGTTAAGCATTCTAGAATCTTGCGCATAAGATTTTTTTCTTAAAATATCTTGCTCAATAGCGGACAATGAGTATCTTTCAATCATCTCGCCGAAAGCTTTCTTTAAAGCAATTGTTTGAGTAAACGATGTACCAGTAGCTACGGCAGGATGACTTCCTTCTTCGTCTTTATCCTTAAATAATATATTGTATTGAAAAATTGTTGGCTCGTCATTATATGAGGGAACTTTATATGCTTTTAAAAAAACTTCTGGGTGGGTTTCTAATAACTCAAATCCTATTTCTAGAATATTGTCCATTTGTTGTTTCATAATGACAAGATTACCAGAGAGAAAGCTCTGAGATGACCTTCTCTATATATAAAAAAGCGTGAAACTACTATGCTGCTTCTTTTATCTCACCAATATGGCATCTCTGCGTACAGTGACCTGGAACAGGTGGTCTACAAGGCTGAGGTCGACAAGGACCTAATTCTACATCTACAGAATCTTCCATATCTATAATGAATTCCTTTGAATCTGCAATTGAGGATTCTGTTTTAATGCTATACTCAGAGTTATTAGTAATTTGTGGAGGCAGCTCTACTTTGGTTGACATCTTCATCACCCCCTTTCATATATAGACAATATTATACTCTACAGATGCAAATATGTAAAAATGTCGATTTTGAGGCTTTTTATGCTCTTAATTTTCTTTGAATAAAAGTCTTGCGATAATTATCAGTAAATTTTTTAACTACTTTTTTTATTTCCAACAAGTCTTTTTCCGTTTTACCAGTTACAGGAATTATCCAAAAATGAACGTGGGGTTCTGAAAAACCTAACGACATAGCAATTATTCTTTTCGCTTTTGCTTCTTTTTGGCTAATTTTTGAGTATTTTTGAATTAGATGACCCATCTCATTAGCTTCTGTAGTAGATAATTGTGCTAAATGCTCTACATGCCTTTTTGTTTTAAGAAAATAAAGACCACGAAGAATAATATCTGCGGGTAAATCTACTAGCCAAGAGTCTGACTCAAAAACAGTAAACTCCTTAGAAGAATTCAGTTTGCAAATTAAACAATTCACTTTTGAGGGAATTTTAGTTTTAAAATGAAGGTTTGTCAAGGTTTTTGTACTCGTGAGTCCTCTGGCGATGACCCATTTTCCCTTGCTTTACAAAGTATCGTAGGCGCTGACATGTTTCACTTCTCTGTTCGGAATGGGAAGAGGTGGTGCCATATCGCTCAAATCACCAAAAGGCTCACGAGCACAAACAATTTAAATTAAAAAATCAAAGTGCAAAATTCAAAATTTCAATTCAAAAGTGAAAAGTTTTTAATTTTAACTTGTACTTTTGACATTTGAGTTTTGACCTTTGACTTAAACTCTTATTGGGGTTATTAAAACTAAGCCAGATAATTTAGCTGTTAGCTTAGAGCTTATAGCTTTTAGCTAGCAGTGGTTTCCTAAAATCTGCACTACTTCGCGACTATTAGTACGACTTAGCTGAATACATTACTGTACTTACACTTGTCGCCTATCAACCTGATGGTCTTTCAGGAGTCTTAGAAATCTTATTTTGGAGTAGGCTTCCCACTTATATGCTTTCAGCGGTTATCCCGAAGGAATCTAGCTACCCGGCGTTGCCCATACTATGGTACAACCGGCACACCAGGGATTCCCTCACCCCAGTCCTCTCGTACTAGGGGCGACTCTCCTCAAATTTCAAAACAGTTATTCCGGATAGAGACCGAACTGTCTCACGACGTTCTGAACCCAGCTCGCGTACCCTTTTAACTGGCGAACAGCCAGACGCTTGGAAGCTTCTCCACCTCCGCGCTAGGATGAGCCGACATCGCAATGTCTCTCTTCTCAAACAAAATGTTTGAGGCAAAAACAATTCCCCTTGTTACCAAAGGGCCTGACTATACCTTCAACCTCCTCGTCCAGTAGACGAAAATTCGAAATTTGAAATTTACAATTTGAAATCAAATCTAAATGTTTAAAAATTAAAACATTAAAAATTTAATAAAAATTAAAAATTAAAAATTAAAAATTCTTGCGCTAAATGCGCAAGGTGGTGCTAGCCGTATTATGAAAATTATAGATTTGTCCCGCTGAGCGGGATAGAAATTTCCATCCTGTCCGGCAAAATGCCGAACAAAGTCGATACAAGTCACTCTTTTTCTATCGTATTAATATCTACTCTATTAACAACCAAAGGCTGAAAATAAAGCAAAACTTTAATCCGCACCTAAAAGGGTGACTCTCGGTATTGTCCTAAAGTGTTCATTTTTAGGAGTCCACCGATTTGGACTAGTATTTTTCTTTCACAAAAAGACCTATCAATCTTTCCTTGTGGAATCAGACTTATATACTTATTGCTAAATATACTGGCGCCCCGATTTTAATTAAGGTGCCAAACCGCCCCGTCGCTATGGACGCTTGGGAGCGATCAGCCTGTTATCCCCAGGGTAGCTTTTATCCGTTAAGCTGTGACCTTACCACTAAGGCGCACAGGATCACTTTGACCTACTTTCG
>Ga0210057_1010103_pt1 | contig 10770 bp, 7 predicted proteins | sample CryGeyCG2114_010_2_FD_183968 | JGI IMG/M metagenome (GOLD analysis project Ga0210057, IMG submission 183968) | Groundwater microbial communities from aquifer - Crystal Geyser CG10_big_fil_rev_8/21/14_0.10 (SPAdes) (version 2) | ecosystem: Environmental > Aquatic > Deep subsurface > Groundwater ...
AACAGTTAAAACTTGACAAAATTCCCACTTTATTGACATATTAAATTATGGCCCGATTTGTTTCAAAGGCAAGCAAGAGAAATTTAATAGTTTATATCTGGGAAGAATTTTCCGCGCAAAGTACTTTTGCCAAAATGTTTATTATTATTGCAATATTAACCTTAGTTGCCGTTCCTGCAATTATAAATAACAGCCAGTTTGTTACCCAGTATGCAGGGAGTCCTGAAGATTTTAAAAGCACAATTGTCCTAAACCCAACAGAAAATCCTACGGCTTTGGGAACTTACGTTACCTTTAGCACAAACTACCCACAAAATATTTTTAACCCACAGATTGAGGTTTTATGTTATCAGGACAATATATTGGTTTACAGCGAAACAGGATCTGTAGGAGACGCATTTATGCTGGGAGGAGCAGGATCAAAATGGCTTTATGAAACACCTGAAACGGATGCAGAATGCAAAGCAAATCTGTTTTACTTTGGAAGCAGTAAAGGAAACCAAACCTATAATCGTCTTGCAACAACAAGCTTTATCGCTTTAGGCAGACAATAAATTTTAACCCTTTTTTTTGTAATAAGCATAACTTGAAAATTTGTAAGAATAGTGTTAACCTAAATTAGGATCTGATTTATGAAGTCTTTATTAATCGTATTAATTTCTTTTTTTATTTTATCCTTAATTTTTACGTTTAAAGTAAATGCAAGTCATTCATGGGGCGGATATCATTGGGCAAGAACAGCAAATCCTTTTAATTTAAATATCGGAGATAATGTTAAATCAGCTTGGGATTCTTACCTTAGGACTGCTTCTTCCGACTGGAGCACGTCTTCTGTTTTGGATACTACGATTGTAAGCGGACGTTCATTCACCAAAAACTGCAGAGCGACAAACGGAAGAGTGGAAGTTTGCAATGCAAAATACGGAAGAAACGGCTGGCTTGGTGTTGCGAGTATCTGGATAAGCGGAGGGCATATCACACAAGGTGTTGTAAAAGTAAATGATACCTATTTTAATACTTCTTTTTATAATACTTCCGCCTGGAGAAATCTGGTAATGTGTCAGGAAGTCGGTCATATATTGGGGTTAGATCATCAGGACGAAGATTTTAATAATCCGCCTCTTGGAACCTGTATGGATTATTCAGCTGACCCGACACCAAACCAGCACCCAAACCAGCACGACTACGATATGCTTTCGGAAATTTATGCGCATTTTGATACCACAACAACTTTAAAACAATCGGCATCTCTTAGAGGCTTTTTTGAAATAGATCATAATGATTTGAAAAACTTAGGTAGAGAAATAAGGACAAATTTGGATAAAAGAACTTCTCTTTTTGAAAGGGATTTTGGAGGTGGCAATAAAGTTTATACTTTTGTAACATGGGTTTCTCAAAACCGCGGTAATTAAACTATCCTCTTTTGATTTTTTTTGCTAGAATATACTCCTCTTATGGATGATGTTAAATTTGAAAAATTAGTTGGGGAGGCTTTAGATAGTTTACCGGAGGAATTTGCAAAAAAATTAAATAATGTTGCCGTAGTTATAGAAGACGAGCCTACTTTATATCAGCTTAGAAAGTCAAAAATTTTACCAACCTCTCTTTTATTCGGACTTTACGAAGGCGTTCCCCAGACAAAAAGAGGCGCTTATTACAGCGCGTTGCCGGACAAAATAACTATCTTTAAAAACTCAATTCTTTATGTATCAAAAACTGAAGAAGATGTCCGCGAACAGGTAAGATCAACGGTAATCCATGAAATCGGCCACCATTTCGGACTTTCGGACGAAGAATTAAGGCGTTTTAGAAAATCTAAGTAAGCTAACATAAATTTGCATCTTGACCCATTCGACTTCGCTCAGGGTCTTCGCCACAAATGTATTTGGGCCTTGACACCCTATAATGCATATGATATAAATTTATCACTCTATAGGGGAACTAAAATGGAAAAGGTGAAAGGCCTTTGCCATTTTTTTGCGTTATTTACTAGTCCTATAAGAATTGATTTATTGAATGGCTAAAAAGGGCAATACTAAAGACAATAAGGACGGCATTAAGGGCAGGATAAATTGGGGAAAAGATTTTTCACTCCTTCCAAAACTCGACTTACTTTCCGTACAAAGAGAGTCTTATAAGTGGTTTTTGGAAGAAGGAATAAAACAGGTTTTAAACGAAATTTCCCCTATTGATGATTTTACAGAAAAAAACTGGACATTAGAGCTTAAGGATTACAGGCTTGGAAAGAACGCAAACACTCCCGAAATTGCGCTCCAAAAGGGAGTAACCTTCGATGCACCTCTTTACGTAAACGCAACCCTCATTAACAAAAAAACTTCAAGCACATATAATCATGAAGTATTTTTGGGAGATATTCCTCAAATGACAGACAGGGGTACATTTATAATAAACGGGATTGAAAGATCTGTTGTTAATCAGCTTGTAAGAAGCCCCGGGGTATTTTTTACCGCAATTGTAGATAACGTTACCGGAAAAACACTATACAGCGCAGAAATAAGACCTGTCCACGGATCCTGGCTTGAATTTACAACCACAAGACACGAAACGATAATGGTAAAAATTGACAGGAGAAGAAAGTTTCTGGCAACAACTTTTGTCAGAGCTTTGGGAGTTTCTTCAAATCAGGATATTAAAGACAAATTCAGAGAAGCTGAGGGAGACGGAAAAACAAAGTTTATAGAAAATACTTTGTTAAAAGACGAAACTGCAAATTCAGACGATGCCTTAATTGAAATTTTCAGAAAAATGCATCCCGGAGAACCCATTGTTTTGGACAAGATAAGAGAAAATTTCTTAGGTACATTTTTCAATAACAGAAGATACGATTTAGGAAGTGTCGGAAGATACAAGATAAATAAAAAACTGGGCAAAACTAGCGGATTTAATCCGCCTGCCGAGGATACAAAAATACTTACAACAGATGATATTATCGGAACAATTTCATATTTAATAAACCTTGCAAAAACAGGAGAAGGCGTTGACGATATCGACAGCCTTGCAAATAGAAGAGTAAGGTGTGTCGGAGAATTGGTTGCAACAACGGCATTTAGAATTGGAGCGCTTAGGCTTGAAAGAAGCGTTAAGGAAAGAATGAGTCTTATTCAGGCAGACCAGCCGATTTCCATCGGAGGGCTTATTAATGCAAGGCCGATTATGGCATCAATTAACGAATTTTTCAGAACCTCCCAGCTTTCCACAATCCTCGACCAGACAAATCCCTTATCCGAAATAGACAATCTAAACCGCTTAACAGTTATGGGGACAGGCGGAATATCAAGAGAAAGAGCTGCATTTTCAATAAGAGATATCAATTCATCCCAGTACAGTAGGATTTGTCCTATCCGAAGCCCCGAAGGTCCCAATATCGGACTTGTAACTTATATGGCTTTATATGCAAGAGTTAATAAATTCGGATTTTTGGAAGCGCCTTACAGAAAAATTGTTCACGAAAAGCGCGGCAAGGACGTAATTTCAAAAGTGATAAACGAAATAGTTTATCTTTCGGCAGATGATGAGCAAAAACACTACGTAACCCACGCGGGAGTTTTGGGAGCAAACGATAGAATCTTAGACGACAGAATTCCGGCAAGATTTAACGGCGAATTTATAGAAACCGACAGAACAAAAGTAGAATATGTTGATGTTGTGCCAAGACAGGTTGTGGGTTCTGCAGCATCCCTTATTCCTTTTATATCACACGACGAAGCAAACAGGGCTCTTATGGGAACCCATATGCAATGTCAGGCAGTTCCCTTAATCGATCCGCACAGCCCCGTGGTTGGAACAGGAATGGAAAGTTTAATTTCCCAGATGATGGGAAGAGTTATTTATGCGCCGTACGATGGGGAAGTAACTTACGCCGATGCGAACAAAGTGGTTGTAAAAGGCAAAGGTCAAAAAGATGAGTTAACATACCATGCAGACTCATTTAAAAGAACTTCCCAGGCAACGGCATATACCCAAAGGGCCGTTGTAAAAACAGGACAAAAAGTTAAAAAAGGAGACCTTCTTATTGACGGTCCGTCTTCCCAAAATGGAGAACTGGCTTTAGGACAAAATCTTTTAATCGCTTATACTTCTTTCGACGGATTAGGATACGAAGACGGAATCGTTATCTCGGAAAGGCTCGTTAAGGAAGACGTTTTATCGTCAATACACATAGAAAAACACGAATCAGCCGTTGTTGAAACAAAGCTCGGCCCCGAGGAAACAACAAGGGATATTCCAAATGTTTCCGAGGAGGATTTGGCAAATCTCGACGAAGATGGAGTGGTTGTTATAGGTTCGGAGGTAGGTCCCGGGGATATTCTGGTTGGAAAAATAGCTCCGAAAGGTGAAACGGAATTATCCGCCGAGGAAAGACTGCTTAGGGCAATTTTCGGAGAACAGGCAAGAGAAGTCAGAGATACATCTTTAAGAATGCCTCACGGAGAAAAAGGAACAGTTATAAACGTTCAGGTTTTGGACAGGAAAAAAGGAGATGAATTGGAGCCGGGGACTTTGCGAAAAATAATTGTCGAAGTAGCACAACTCAGACACGTTGTAATAGGAGATAAACTTGCCGGAAGGCACGGAAACAAAGGAGTTATATCAAAAATACTCCCCGAAGTAGACATGCCTCATCTTTCCGACGGGACTCCCATTGACATTATAATTTCGCCTATTTCGGTACTTGCCAGAATGAATCTGGGACAGCTTTTGGAGGCTCATCTTGGCTGGGCTGCAGGGAACTTGGGGCAAAAAATAGCTATTCCGGTTTTTGAGGAAATTAAAGAAAGCGATATCGTTTCGGAGCTTAAAAAAGCAGGTCTTCCTATAGACGGAAAAGCAGTGCTTTTCGACGGAAGAACAGGAGAGCCATATGAAAACCCCGCGGTTGTAGGAATTGAATATATGCTGAAGCTTATCCATATGGTAGAAGACAAAACACATGCGCGATCAACAGGACCATACTCTTTAGTTACTCAGCAGCCTTTGGGAGGAAAAGCTCAAATGGGAGGACAACGCTTAGGAGAAATGGAGGTCTGGGCGCTTGAAAGTCACAGGGCGAGATATATTTTACAGGAAATGCTAACTACAAAATCAGATGACGTTATAGGAAGAGCAAAAGCTTTTGAAGCTATTGTTAAAGGAACAGACATTCCAACTCCTAAAGTTCCGGAAAGCTTTAAGGTATTAATAAAAGAATTAAATGCATTGGGTTTATCTGTTGTGCCTGTTGGTGCAACTATCTCCGACAAAACAATTGATGAGACAGCTGAAACACCGGAAGATAAGCTTAAGGCAGAAAGAGAAGAAGTAATAAAAGGGGAAGCAAAAGAGCTTGCACATGAACTCGGAGGAGAAAGCGCTTTGGAAAAGGGACAAAATCTTGCAAAGGGAATAGACGTTGCGGAAGCAGGACAGGAGTCGCCTGCCGGGAGAGAAGTAAATGAATAATAATCAAAATCAAAAAAATAAAGATATAACAATTTTAGACTTTAAATCCTTAAAGCTTTTACTGGCCAGTAAGGAAGATATTATGAATTGGTCTTTCGGCGAAGTTACAAAGCCTGAAACCATAAATTACAGAACCTTAAGGCCTGAAAAAGACGGACTTTTCGACGAAAGAATTTTTGGGCCTACAAAAGACTGGGAGTGTTACTGCGGAAAATATAAGAGAATAAGAAACAGAGGAATAATCTGCGATAAATGCGGTGTTGAGGTTACGCTTTCAAGAGTAAGAAGAGAAAGAATGGGACATATTACTCTTGCGTGTCCTGTTTCTCATGTCTGGTTTTTCAAAGGATCATCCTCCCCTCTTTCCTTAATTTTGGATATGTCTCAGAAAGCTTTGGAAGGAGTAATTTATTATGCTTCTTACCTTGTAACCGATTTAGACGAGCAGAAGAAAAAAGACGCTTTGGGAATGCTTGCCAAAACAATAGAAAAAAGAAAGGCAGAACAGAAAAAAGAAATTGAGCAGGAAGAAAAGAAGTTTGCAAAAGAAGCAGACGAAAAAATAAAAGAAGCCGGAAAATCCAGGCAGAAGCCTGAGCAAAAACAGCTTATAGAACAGGAAATCGAACTTTCCAAAAGGCAAAAACTCGCAAGACTTGAAGAAAGAGCAGAATTGGAAGCTAAAAAACTTGATGAAATAGAAGAAGCGCTTTCCAGGCTTTTGAAAAGTCTTAAAATCGGAAGCGTACTTTCCGAAGACGAATACTTTAAGATTTTGGAATACGATATACCAGTGTTTTTCACTATTAAAACAGGCGCTGAGGGCTTGATGGAGCTGATTGAAAAAATCGGAATCGCAAAATTAATAGTAGATTTAAGAGAGGAAACCGCAAAATCAAAAGGACAGAAATACTTTAAGCTTATAAAAAGATTAAGACTTTTGGAGGCAATGAGAAAAGCAGGAGTTGAGCCCAAGTCCATGGTATTTACAGTTCTACCCGTTATTCCGCCTGATTTAAGACCTATGGTTCAGCTTGCAGGGGGAAGATTTGCAACTTCCGATTTAAATGATTTGTACAGAAGAGTAATTAACAGAAATAACAGACTTAAACATTTAATGGCTTTGGGCGCTCCTGAAATAATTTTAAGAAACGAGAAAAGAATGCTTCAGGAATCCGTAGATTCGTTAATTGACGCAAGTCAGAGAACAAATCAGGTTGTTGCTTCTCCGCTTCGTTCCTTATCTGATATGCTTAAAGGAAAACAGGGAAGATTCAGGCAAAACTTACTTGGTAAAAGAGTAGATTACAGCGGAAGAAGCGTTATTGTAGTAGGACCGGAATTGAAACTTTCCGAATGCGGACTTCCAAAAGAAATGGCCCTGGAAATGTTTAAACCTTTTGTGCTTCACGAAGTAATTGTAAAAGGTTATGCCCCAAATATAAAAAGCGCAAAAAGATATATAGAGAAAAGAAGTCCCGAGGTATTTGATATTTTGGAAGAAATAACAAAAGGCCATCCTGTTTTGCTTAACCGCGCACCTACTTTGCATAAGCTTGGTATTCAGGCATTTTACCCTGTTTTAATTGAAGGAAGCGCAATTTCTTTACATCCTTGTGTCTGCAGCGGTTTCAATGCAGATTTTGACGGAGACCAGATGGCAGTTCATATTCCTCTCTCTTCAAAAGCACAGGAAGAAGCCTCAAGTCTTATGATGCCAAAGCATAATTTACTTAAACCTGCTGACGGAAGTCCTATCACTTTGCCAAATAAAGAAATGGCTGTCGGAATTTTTTACTTAACTTCTTTGGATGAAAACTTAAGGAAAGAGGAACTGCCTTCGTTTATGGATTTTAACGAAGCATTTTTGGCTCAATCTTTAGAAAAAATAAGATTAAGAGAGCCGATAAATGTAAAAATTGAGGGGAAAACTGTAGAAACAAGTCTTGGACGGCTAATGCTTAACGAACGGCTCCCAGAATTCTTCGGATTTATAAACGAGTCAATTAAAGCATCGGGTATTAAAAAAATTGTTACAACTGCAATAAAAACATCTTTAGTAGATGAAGTAGAAGCGCTTATTGATAATATAAAATCTTTAGGATTTTTCGGCGCAACAATCTCCGGAATTTCAGTTTCGGTTTTTGACAACGAAATGGTTTTGGAAAAAGATAAACTAATTGAGAAAGCAGAAAAAAAAGTAACCGGAATAGAAGATGACTTCCAGTTAGGACTTATAACAAATGAAGAAAAAAAGAGACTTTCAAATAATATCTGGTTGGAAACTACGGATGAAATTGCAGATAAAACCTGGAATAATCTAAAACCGGGAAGTGTTATCAGAACAATTATAGATTCAGAAGGAGCAAGAGCCGGGAAAGAACAATTAAAACAGCTTAGCTCCATGAGGGGACTTATTTTAGATCCTTTGGGAAAAATTGTTGAGCTTCCTATTAAATCAAACTTTAGAGAAGGACTTTCAATTTTTGAATATGTAGCATCTGCAAGAGGTTCAAGAAAAGGTTTAACAGACTCAGCGCTTAAAACCGCAAACGCAGGATATTTAACAAGAAGACTCGTTGATGTATCCCACGATGTAATTATAAGAGGGCAAGATTGTCAAACAAACGAAGGAATATTAATTTTGGATGAAGAACCGGGCAGAACAGCTGCTTTCCATGACAGAATTTTAGGAAGATATACGGCAGAAAAAGTTGTAAATCCAAAAACAAAAAAAGAAATCCTTAAGGCTAATGAGCTGATTTCTGAAGATAAAGCAAAAGATATTTTTGACGCAGGCGTTAAAGAAATTACAGTAAGAAGCGCCATAACATGCAAACTTGAATACGGAGCCTGTGCTATGTGTTACGGCTGGGACTTCAGCACAAAAGAAAAAGTGGAACTTGGTGTACCGGTCGGTGTAATGGCAGCCCAATCCATTGGAGAACCCGGAACACAGCTTACTATGCGTACCAGATACGTTGCCGGAGCAGTAATGCAAGACGTTACTCATGGTTTGCCAAGAGTTGAAGAGCTTTTTGAAATGAGAACTCCAAAAGCTTTATCCCCAATATCTGAAATAACAGGAAAAGTAAGCGTGGAGACAACAGATGAAGGATACCTAATTAAAGTAAAAGCTCAAAGAAGTAAACCTGCGGAAGAAAAAGAATACTTTATTCCTTTGGCAAGCACATTAACTGTTGAAGAAGGACAGGATGTATTATCAGGAGCACAGCTCGCCCAGGGTTATTTAGATCCAAAGGAAGTTATAAAAATAAAAGGTTTGGTAGATGCACAAAGATATATTATTACCGAAGCTCAGAAAGTGTATGAATCTCAGGGAATTGGAATTAATGACAAGCACTTTGAAGTAATTTTAAGAAAAATGTCAGACAAGGTAATTATTGAAACAGTTGGTGATACCTCTTTAATCCCCGGTGACTTTATAACGAAAACAAGATTTGAGCAGATAAATGCGGAAGTTTTGTCCCAGGGTGGAGAACCTGCGACAGCACGACAAACTATACTTGGAATTACCAAATCAAGTCTTTTTTCAGACTCATGGCTTTCGGCATCTTCGTTCCAGGAGACAACTAAAGTCTTAACCGAGGCTGCCCTTGAAGGAGCAGAAGATAAACTAATAGGACTTAAAGAAAACGTAATCATCGGAAGACTTATTCCCGTTGAAGGAACTATCCCTGATACGGTATAATACCATGACAATTTCAAATTTCAAATTTCAAATTTCAAATTAAACAAGGTATGCCAACACTTAGTCAGCTTGCCAAAAAAGGCAGAAAAAGAAAAATTAAAAAAATCAAAGCAACAGCTTTGAGACGTATATTTAATGCAAGAGAGCGAAGATATAAAACTATCGAAAGCCCGCAAAAACGCGGAGTTGTTACTTTGGTTAAAACAATGACTCCTAAAAAACCAAATTCAGCTCTTAGAAAAGTAGCAAGAGTAAAACTTTCAAACAGAACAGAAGTAACAGCATATATTCAGGGAGTAGGACACTCACTTTCTGAGCATGGAATAGTTTTGGTAAGAGGCGGAAGAGTTAAGGATTTACCCGGTGTTAAATATCACATTGTAAGGGGAAAGTTTGATTTGCAGGGAGTTGACGGAAGAAAAAGCTCAAGAAGCAAATACGGTGCCAAAAAAGGCGGAGGACCGGTTAGGGTGGCAGGTACCGCGTCAAACGCGGCTCGACCAGCTCCAGCACCGGCAGCGCCCGAAACTCAGGCTCAAGACGTACCTGTAACCTAATATCTATTAACTATTAACTATTAACTATTAACTATTATCTAATAACTAATTTATGAGACACAAAAAAGCAGTAAAAAGACAAGTAGAAGCAGATGTAATCTATAATTCTAACCTCGTTGCAAAATTTATTAACCGTATAATGAAAGACGGTAAGAAAAACGCTGCACAAAAATCTTTTTACAGCGCTTTGGAAGTTTTGGGAAAAGACGGACAGGATGCGCTTTCTTTATTTGAAACAGCTATAAATAATGTAGGACCGAAAGTAGAAGTTAAATCAAGAAGAGTCGGAGGAGCAAATTACCAGGTTCCTTTAGAAGTTAGGGGAGAGCGAAAAAACGCTTTAGCAATCCGCTGGATTGTAGAAGCGGCAAGGGCCCGTTCAAATTCGCAGTTTCATACATTTTCAGAAAAACTTGCCGCAGAAATTTTAGAAGCTTCCAGAAACGAAGGCGCAGCTGTAAAAAAGAGAGATAATGTCCTCAAAATGGCAGAGGCAAACAGAGCATTCTCCCACTTCCGTTTTTAAACTAATTCCACTTATTCTGAATTGAATAGTTTTATATACAACAATAAGTAATTGATTTAATACTAGTATACATGTATATTGGTATTATGCCGAGAGCCTCTAAGAGAACATTTAATAAAGAAATTGCTACAGAATTAAAAGCAAATTTTGCATCACTTATATCTTCTTTACAATATTTAACAGATATAGAACAGTTTTTTAATGACTTTTTAACAAAAGAAGAAAAATTAATGCTTTCTAAACGTTTAATGCTTCATTTGCTTTTGGAAAGCAAATATAAAGATTTCGAAATTCAATCTATTCTTGGAATTAGTAGAGAAACTGTAAGAATACATAAACAGAATTGGGAAAAAGGCGGACCAATTTATAAGAAAATTATTAACAAAATTTCCAGGGGAAGAAAAATAAAACTTTTCTTTAAAGCTCTTGATAAAAAACTTAAACCTTTGGAGCTTGCTTTAATATCCAAAACTGATATGAAAGCAAGGGCAAAGTTTTTATCAGGAGATTATAAT
>Ga0210057_1010104_pt1 | contig 10769 bp, 9 predicted proteins | sample CryGeyCG2114_010_2_FD_183968 | JGI IMG/M metagenome (GOLD analysis project Ga0210057, IMG submission 183968) | Groundwater microbial communities from aquifer - Crystal Geyser CG10_big_fil_rev_8/21/14_0.10 (SPAdes) (version 2) | ecosystem: Environmental > Aquatic > Deep subsurface > Groundwater ...
AAAAGGAACCTTCAGATCAACGAAATCATAATCCGCCGCCAAGACTTTCTGGGCAGGGGATAAAAATAATGACAACAATAAAACAGCTAGTAATTTTTTGTTCATAGTTTTTACATTAGTTCTCCGCCAAATTCAGCGGCTAAATTGTTTAGTTCGACGTCTTCGTTTTCAGAAGCTTCGTTATTTTGTAGAGAGCAGTTGATCTTTATTCTTTCTCCCAATACTTTTTCCAATTCATCTTCCACTGTTTTTTTATTTTTAGTTTCTTCTATTTTATCTTTGTGTATAGAGAATTGGAAATTGATGTTTAAGCCGATTTCATCTACGCTTTCTAGGTTACAGCTCTTGAGTATAAAGGTAAGCGAAGGATTTTTTTGTGATAAATTTGCTACCATTTCATTCCATTTGATTTTTATTTCATCCAAACTTGATTTCGGTGGTGTTTTGTGGGTGAGAGTGCTGATGGCCGTTTTTAAAGACGAGCTGAATTTGTTTGGTTTTGAATCGTCATTTTTATTTGCTTTATTTTCTGATTTTGTTTGTGGCAAGGTCGTATTTTCTTCCTTCAGTCCAGTTTGATCATTTTTTGGTTCGATAGTTTCACTGCAGAATTGGACTATGAATAGTTCTAGTGGCAACTGTGGTATTGGCATTTGTTTAACTTCTTTTTTGCGTATTGAGAGATTGTCGATCATGGCTATTATCTGGCTGGTTGGTATTTTTTTTGAAAGTTCGATGATTTTATTGTTAATTTCTTTGGGGACATTAATAATATTTTTGATATCATATCCAGTTTGAGCTATTAATGTAGAGCGTAGCATTTCTATTAAATCATTAAAAAATTGCTCTAAATTTGTACCATGATCAGCTAAGTTATTCACAAATTCCAACGCTGTTTTTGAATGGTTGCTGGCTATTAACTCTAAAAAAGATATGGTTGAATTAAAATCACTGGACGGCAGTATCGTTTCTACATCTTTTTCATTTATTTCTTTCAAGTTCAAGGTTAAAATTTGCCCCAATAAGCTTTCGGCATCTCGCATTCCGCCCTCACTTTTATTTATTATCTTTTCTAAAACCGTTTTTTCTACCTTGACTTTTTCATCTTTGCAGATTTTTTCTAGCTTTTTGAGCATTGCTTCTCTGGTTATTTTTTTGAAGGCAAAACGTTGGCAACGTGAGATAACCGTGGCTGGAAGTTTGTGTAGTTCGGTAGTGGCTAGTATAAAAATTACATGAGCTGGTGGTTCTTCGATAGTTTTCAGCAAAGCATTGAAAGCACTTCCTGATAGCATGTGCACTTCATCGATAATAAAAATTTTATAGGGTGAAGAAGTGGGCTTGAATTGAGCGTTTTCAATGATATTTTCTCGCACGTTATCTACACCAGTATGAGAGGCGGCATCGATTTCTATTACGTCAATATTTTTTCCTGAGGTTATCTCTTGGCATGATGAACATTCATTGCATGGCTCAAAATTACCAGCTTGACGATTTTTGCAGTTAATTGCTTTGGCTAAAAGACGGGCGATAGTAGTTTTTCCTACTCCGCGCGGTCCGGTAAATAAATAAGCCTGAGCAATAGTGTTACCAGCAATTTCATTGGTGATAGTTTTAACGATATATTCTTGGTCGTGAATATCCGAAAAAGATTGTGGACGATATTTTCTATATAAAGTTGACATATGGCAATATTCTACAGCGAGGCTTCACTTAAATCAATACCAGTGCTAGGTTTGGCTACACCCAGCTGGGCCCGTTCCATTATTTCGGCTTCTACAATTTCACGAGGGCGTCCGTATTTGAGGCGGGAAAGTTCTTTTATAGCCTCGGCCAATTCTTTGTTGCCAGGTTTTGGTGGATAGGTCATCATGCTAAACGGTTTGGCGGCAGTATTGTCTATTAAAAGTTTGCAATAAGCAGTATATTGTTCAACGTTTACTAGATCATAAGCGGAAAATACCGGAGCAAATTCTTTCTGTAAAATATCGGCATCTTCTACACCAATACGAAAAGAAACTATAGTGCCAGCATTTCCTAAAACTGCATCACGCACAGTAGTTTTGCCTTTATTGTCCTCGAGCTGTTTCATGTATTGGTGAGCAATAACTAATTCTAAACGGTATTTACGAGCTTCAGATAATATGGTGGCGATAGAATCAGTGATGAAATTTTGAAACTCATCTATATATAAATAAAAATCATGACGTTGTTCTTCGGGTAAAGAAGCGCGTTCCAATGCCGCCATCTGTAGTTTGGAAACAATAATCAGACCTAAAAGATTAGAGTTAATTTCACCGGTTAAACCTTTGGCTAAATTGACAATTAGGATTTTCTTTTGATCCATCACTTCACGAAAATTAAATCCGCTATGCGATTGTCCGATAATGTTTCTAATCATTGAATTTTCAACGAAACGGCCTACTTTTGAAATGAGGTATCCAAGCATTTCTGATTTATGAAAATCAGAAGTTTTGGCCATTTCTTTTTCCCAGAAGGCCAAGACTACCGGATCTTTTAGTTTCTTTTTCCATTTAGCTACAAAGCTATCATCAGTAAACATACGAGGTACTTCGGCAATCGTACCCGGATTTTCCATATCTGACATTAAGGTTAACATGACATTGCGCATGTTGTGTTCAAACATCGGCCCGATCATGGATGGGTCGGTTACCATTTTATAAAAAATTGAGATCATTTCTTGGGTAGCAAAATCTTTTTGCTCTTCAGTTCTCACCTCTAGCATGTTTAACCCAATTGGTCGGTCCACATCTGAAGGGTTAAAATATATTACATCATCAGCTCGTTCTTTTGGTACGTGCTGTAAAACATATTCGGCAAAATCACCATGAGGATCTACGATACACACACCTTCACCGTTTTGCACATCTTGAATAGCTAAATTTTGGATGAATACAGATTTGCCACTACCAGATTTACCGATAGTATAGAGATGACGACGACGGTCTTCTCTCTTCATTCGTACTACCGTTTCCTCACCGCGATATAGGGCTCTGCCTAGAATTATACCCTCAGTTGGCATGTTGACCGGTGGTGGTGCTTTGCGCGCTCCAAGCCAGTTGATATGGGGGGTTTCAGTATTTGGGATAGGTAAGTGCCAAAGACCAGCAAATTCTTCGGTATTTACTACCATATAGCGCTTGTCATCCATTGAACGATAGATAGAATCACGAATTAGCTTGTTTTGGTTGCGTGGTACGGCCGCGCCAAAAGAATTACCGTAGCGATAAATATTATATTGGCTAAAAGAATTTACCATATTTTCCAAATTGAGACGGGCAACTTCTTCTTTGTCTGATGAACTCACCAATCGTACCGTCAGTTCCAGTCCGCCGTGAGAGATTTTTTCTTCCATACTTTTTACCATCTCCTCTTCCATCTGAGTGAGGTGGTAATCTTGGGAGTGGCTTTGTTTGGCCGGGTCATTTTTTTTGGGGAAAAGCACCTTCTGCCATTTAGATAAGGCTCTCATCATGCTGCCGCGTCTAGCAACATACTCAAATTTTTGTCCTTCACGGATATCGCGAATCATGTGTACGCCCTGCTTGCGCCACTGTGAAGTGGCTGGACGGACTATGAATTGGATTAAAGCACCATCATTGTCGGACATTTTGCTCAAAGGATTCAGTATGGCCACTAGTGGATCACTGTCCATTTTTTTGAAAGTTTTCAAAGGAAAAGCAGAGCGATTTTTTAGGTAAAGATAAGCGCCGACAATATGACTTTTTGGTTTAAAAATATTGTAATCTTTTTCTTGAGTAATTTCTGCGTGAGGGTATTGGGCATGAATTTGTTGCTCCACAAAATCTTTCCAGCGATCAGGTATGGCTACGTAGAATGAGATAGTCCCATCTTTTACAACTATTTCAAAAGATAAGTGATCGTTGCGACCGTACAGCCATTTGGTAAATCCTTTGTCGTGTTTTAGACCGGCAATTGATGAAAACAAAGTTTCGGCCGTAGCAATGTATTCACGCGTTTGGTTGATGTTTTGTTCCGGAGATTGATTTTGTGAACCCTCATTTTTCTTTTCTTTTGGCACTCTGATCAACAGGATGCTTTTATGAAAAGCTTTGCTTTGGTGTCCTTGACTATGTAAAATTGCCCGGATTAAAAATAATAATCCAATTATGGCTGCCCAACCCATAATAAATAAAAATACCGCAAAAAAGGCCGGTTGGGCTAAAGCTTCGGACAATGACTGTAATAAAAAATTTAAAACGGCGTTATAGTCCATTTTTATATCAATTTATTTGTTTCTTGCTCTTTTTGTTTTTTATGCAGTTCAATAATATGATCAGTTTTAATTTTTGCTTCTTGTTCTAAAAAAAATTTGTTTACACCCGGTAGTAAGCGTAACCATTCTACTATCAAAAAGAAAATCTTTTTAACTTTTATATGAGTAGCCGAAAGTAATCCCTTTATTTTTTCCGCCACTTCTTCACCTTTGATTTTGAATTCTTGTTTAGCAATAGGGGAGAGCTGGCTGTACTCATCGGCCAGTCCTGATTCTAATATTTTTTCAATCTTTACTACCACTTCATCGCGTACTTGTGGTATGGGTGGTGCGGTGCGTTTGGGCGGTCGGACACCAGGTTTATGAGGATGAGATTCAACGGAAGTCTTTTTATCCTGATTCTTTTCTGAAGCGGCGCTCTCGGTTTCTTGGTTGGTTATTTTTTCAGGGCTATGTCGACTGGTAGTATAAAGCTCCGCTTCAGCCGGTCCGTTTAAATTGTCTAATTTTTTATCATTCATAATTTCTATAAGCAAAATTATTATATCATTATTTTAAACAAAACGAAAGCTTTAAAATTCGGCTGTGGATTGTTGGTGTTTTGATTTTGTGGTATAATATAGACATTATAAAATATGAAAAATGTTTTTCAATTAGAGCAAAATGGATTGCTGTGGGTAAACGTTACCAAGCAGGCGGAAAAGGAACTTAAAGAAATGCAAAAAAGATTTGGTTTTGAGGAGTCAGACATCAAAGAAAGTTTACCACCTTTTCAGCGTCCTAAAATTGTTAAGCGTGAAAATTATTATTTCATGGTTTTGCATTTTCCGGTTTTTGATCGCGAGACTTTCCGTTTAGGGTTTACAGAAATAGATTTTTTCTTAACTCAAAATTATCTAGTGACTGTTCATGATAATAAGCTGCCAGCAGTGGAAAACATGTTCAATGAATGCAAGAAAAACGCAGCTAGTCGTGACAAATATTTTTCTGGTACCGCGGTACATATATTATTTGAATTGTTAATGCGTTTGTTTGACGCTATTTTCCCAATTCTATTACATGTTAATGACGACATTAATTTGGTGGATAGAAAATTATTCACCAAAGTTTCAGGCAGAGAAATAACTGAGGAAATTTTGCGTCTTAAAACTAATATTGTTACTTTCCGCCGCACCATGCAAGGGCATAAGACTGTTTTGGAAAGGTTATTATCATATGCCGGCAGAGAATTGGACATCCCATCTTTTCAGAGTTATGTAAATTCACTGCGTGAATTTACCAATGAGATTTGGCATATGCTTGAAAGTCAAAAAGAGAGTATTAATGCTTTGCATGAGACCAACGAATCACTTTTGACCCTACGCACTAATAATGTGATGCGTATGTTGACCATAATATCAGTGATTACGTTTCCGCTCACTTTATTGGCCACGATTTTTGCTATTGATACACCTGGAAATCCATTGGTCAATTTACCGGGTGGATTTTGGTTGGTTTTGATAATGATGTTATTTGGCGCGCTGAGTATGTTTGCAATTTTCAAAAGAAAAGATTGGGTATAGTTTTTTAAAATAAAAAACCTGCCATCTGGCAGGTTTTTGTTTATCTTTTTGTTATTTTGGTGCCTTCCTTGGTGTCTTCTACTTTGTATCCCATACTTTCTAGTCTCAATCTGAGCTCATCGCTTTTATTCCATTCTTTTTCATATCTGGCCTTATCTCTTTGGGCCACTAGCATGGATATTTCTGCCGGTAAGGCCACTTCTTTTTTTTCTAACGATTCTTTGATTTTTAATCCAAGTATTTTATCAAAATCAATCAAGGTTTCTAGACTTATCATTTTATCTTTGACCGCTTCCCATATTATCCCCAACGCTCCCGGTATATTTAAGTCGTCTTTTATCGCCTCATTAAAGGTGTTTATGATTTTATCTTCAGTCTGGACATGCTCTGGTGTACGTTCTGCTATAAAATCTTTTTTTAAACTTAATTTTTTAGCCGCCTGATAGAGGTGGTTGAGCCCGTTGTGGGCGGCTTGTAGAGCTTCCCAAGAAAAAGTTAGTTGTTTGCGATAATGGGTTTGTAATAAAAGAAAACGATAAGCTAACGGTTCGATACCTTTTTCGGTAAGTGTTTTGAGAGTAACAAAGTTGTCGCCTGATTTAGCCATTTTATCACTACCCATTAACAAGAACTCTCCATGCAACCAATAATTAGCTAAAGGTGTGTTATAAGCCGCTTCGCTTTGGGCGATTTCGTTGGTGTGATGAACCGGAATATGGTCCACCCCGCCGCAGTGAATGTCAAAAGGTTGGCCAAGATATTTGGTAGACATTGCCGAACATTCTATATGCCAACCAGGAAAGCCTATGCCCCAAGGACTTTTCCATTCCATCTGTCGTTTTTTTAATTTGGGAGAAAATTTCCACAGTGCAAAATCTGTGGTATTTTTTTTATCTCCAATTTCTACTCGTACACCAGCACGTAATTCTTGTTTTTGTAAATTAGCCAGTTTACCATAATCTTTCAATTTGCTGGTATTAAAATATATACCATCAGAGGTGGCGTAGGTGTAACCTTTTTTTTCTAGTTTTTTTATTAGATTAATTTGTTCTCTTATGTGGTCAGTAGCGCGACACCAAATATCGGGTGAAATAATATTTAGATTTTCCAAATCGCAACGAAAGGCTTTGGTATAAAATTCTGCTAATTCCCACGCGGTTTTTCCTTCGCGCACTGATCCTTTTTCCATTTTATCTTCTCCGGTGTCAGCATCGTCAGTAAGATGGCCAACGTCGGTGATATTCATGACATGACGTATTTTGTAATGGTTGTATTCCAAAACTCTTTTTAAAACGTCTTCAAAAACATAGGTACGTAAATTTCCAATGTGGGCATAGTTATAGACGGTTGGACCACAGGTGTATAGTCCGACTTTATTCTTTTTGATTGATTTGAATTCTTCTATTCGGCGATTGAGTGTGTTGTATAAATAAATAGTCATAAAATTATTTTGGTTATTTAATTTTACCTTATTTATCCACAGTTTTCAATAGCGACGTATCATCAAATGTGAAATTTTGGTATAATTATCGTATAAATAAATAAAAATTATGTTATTTTTTAAACCTAAGTCTTATCTCGGGGTGGATTTGGGTAGCGGTGGTGTTAAAATAGTAGAGTTAAAACAGGAAAAAAAGCGTCCAGTTTTATTTACTTATGGGCTTACTTCTCAGATGGAAGATATTCATCGCCTGTTTGCTATTCCCGAAACTAACAATGAAATGTTGAGCGCTGACCAAAAAAGCAAAGCCCAACCAGTAATGGTAAATCAAGATCAAGTAAAAAAATATGCTCAATTAATAAAGTCAATTTGTGCCAGCGCCAAAGTGGTGGCTAAAACTGCTACTGTTAGTTTGCCGGTGTCGGTAGTTTTTCATGCAGTAATAAATTTACCACTTTTAAAAAAAGAAGATTTAGACAAAGTTTTAAGAGCGGAAGTGAAAAAATTGTTACCTCGCCCCATTGATGATATGGTGCTTGATTATCAGATGATAAAAAATTCTACTCAAAGTAAAACTCAGCGCGTGTTGGTAAATGCCGTACCTAAAGAATTGGTGATTTTTTATACTCAAGTATTCAAAATGGCCGGTATCGGTTTGGATGCTTTAGAACCGGAGTCAATTGCTTTGGAACGATCTTTGGTTGGTCGTGATCAGAGTGTGGCGATGATCATTGATATGGGGGCGGAGAGGACAAATTTTTATATTATTGATCAGGGATATGCCATTACTCATCATAGCATTGAAGTAGGCGGTGAACGTATTAATAAAATTTTGTCTGAAATGTTGGATGTAAAAGAAGATTTGTCTGAACAAATTAAGTATGATTATTTTGGTAGCTTGATTAAAAAAGACAATAACAGCCAGATGAATAAAGAAAACTTTTTCAAAACTTTTTTTGCGGTGATTGATCCGATCATAAAAGAAATTGAATATGGTTTTGAGCTATACCTAAAGCAAAGTGGTAATGAAAATAAACGTCCGGAAAAAATTATTTTAACCGGCGGCGGAAGTTCTATGCCGTTTTTAACTGATTATATATCAGAAAAATTTAATATCAAATGTTATGTCGGCGATCCTTGGGGGCGAGTAGTTTACCAAGATGGTCTTAAGCCTCTGTTGCATAAAATTGGACCACGTATGGCTGTCTCGATAGGTATGGCGCTTAGAAATTTAGTGTGATACTATAAATATTGATCATATAATTATTTTCGTATGACTGAAAAAATTCATGTATTGCTAGTCGAAGACGACGTCTTTCTGTCTGGCATTTATCAAAAAAAATTTGAAATGGAGGGTTTTAAGGTTACTTTGGCCGATAATGGTGAAAAAGCATTGACTGAAGCCAAAAAGAAAAAACCTGATATTATAATGTTGGATATACTGTTGCCTAAGTTAGATGGTTTTGCGGTGTTAACAAAATTAAAAGCAGATGATGATATGAAAAATATCCCGGTTATACTCCTTACCAATTTAGGACAAAAAGATGATGTAGAAAAAGGTTTGCAAATGGGCGCGGCTGATTATTTGATCAAAGCACACTTTAAACCATCGGAAGTTGTGGATAAAATTAAGGGTGTGTTACATCTTTGATAATTTTGTGTTATAATAATTATATGAAAATCACATCAAATACAAAGGGGGTGAATTTATGAATAAGAAAGGTTTTACTTTGATCGAGTTGTTGATCGTAATTGCTATTATCGGCTTGTTATCCACTTTAGCAGTGGTAGCTTTGGGTTCCGCTCGTGTGAAAGCACGTGACTCCAAACGTCTAGCTGATTTAAAACAATTACAAACCGCTCTTGAATTATATTATACCGATCAGAATGCTTATCCTACCGGCAGTGGTGTCAGCTTGGGTGATTCTACCCACGCCTGTTTAAATTCTACCGGTTTTGCGGCCGCTGGTTGTGCTTCACCTTATATGGGGCAGATTCCAGTAGACCCACAATCTGGTAACTATACCTATACTGCCGCTTCCAGTAGTTATACTATTGGTGCTACTTTAGAAGGTACAGTGAACGGATTGACTGGCAGCATTACTTTGAGTCCGGCTGGAATTCAATAATTTTAGCTAACGACTAACCAAACACACCCTCCCTTAAACCGGAGGGTTTTGTTTTTAAAAGTTAAATATGGTATAATCCAATTTGTTATATTCATATGTTAGATTTAGGTGAACACATAGTTTTATTTGGCCGGGCGGTCTATGTTTTTGTTTTTTTGCTAGGTTTATCCCTAGGCAGTTTTTTGAATTCTTGGATTTGGCGCGCTCGAGAGAATATTAGGATTATTTCCAACACTCGTAGCATGTGCATAAACTGCCGTCGTCAGTTGAGCTGGTACGAAAATATTCCGGTTTTGAGTTGGTTCTTTTTGAAAGGGAAATGTTTGGGGTGCAAAAAAGAAATTTCTGTTATTTATCCAATAGTTGAATTAGTAACTGCTTTTTTGTTAGTTTTTATTTTTCATCAATATGTGAAGTACGTTCATTTTAGTGAATGGGGGTTGTTACGTGATACTTTCTTCTTGACCCTATTGATCATAATTTTTATTTACGATTGGCGTTACAAAGTTATATTCTCTAGCATAGTTTGGACCGGAACGATTATCGGTTTTTTGATCAATTGGTTGTTTTTAAATTTTTCTTTTAGTTCTTTAGTGCTAGCCATATTTGTGGGTGGCGGTTTTTTTCTTTTACAATTCTTAGTCTCTAAAGGACGGTGGATAGGCGGCGGGGATGTGCGTATGGGTATAATGATGGGGGCTTGGCTTGGTTGGCCAAATATTTTGACCGCTTTGTTTTTTGCTTATATTTTCGGCTCAGTAGTAGCCATCATTTTGTTATTGCTTAAAAAAGCTAACAGTAAAACCGAGATACCATTTGGAACTTTTTTGGCATTAGGTACATTTTTATCTATTTATTACGGTGAAAATATTATTCGTTGGTATCTTGGTTTGCTTAAATAACTATGAGTGACCTAACCAAGCATTTGGAAAAATTGCGGGCACAAATTGACGATTTGCGCTATCGCTATCATGTCCTTAATGATCCGGAGGTTACCGACGCGATGTATGACGGCTTAATGGATGAGCTTAGAAAGATAGAGCAAGCTCACCCAGATTTGATTACTTCCGATTCTCCCACTCAAAGAGTGGCGGGAAAGCCGTTGGATAAGTTTGAAAAAGTTGTACACCAAGTTGCGCAATGGAGTTTTGATGATGCTTTTAGTGAACATGATCTAAAAGATTGGCAAGAGCGTAATTTGAATTATCTTGAAAAGGTTTTAGGCCATCGTCCGCTGGATCTGGAGTATGTGTGTGAGTTAAAGATAGACGGCTTGCATATGGTTTTGACTTACGAGCACGGACAGCTAAAAATTGCCGCTACTCGGGGTAATGGAAAAATTGGTGAAAATGTTACTCAAAATATTCGTACTATTTTGT
>Ga0210057_1010107_pt1 | contig 10768 bp, 12 predicted proteins | sample CryGeyCG2114_010_2_FD_183968 | JGI IMG/M metagenome (GOLD analysis project Ga0210057, IMG submission 183968) | Groundwater microbial communities from aquifer - Crystal Geyser CG10_big_fil_rev_8/21/14_0.10 (SPAdes) (version 2) | ecosystem: Environmental > Aquatic > Deep subsurface > Groundwater ...
ATTTGAAGTTATATCTGATGATTTAGTTGGTTTGGAAGTTAAGGAAGTTAGGGAAGTTCAGTCTACTAATGGATATGTTTATGACTTTTCTGTTGACGAAGATGAAAATTTTATAGCGGGAATGGGGGGATTATGCTGTCATAATACAGATGCAGATGTAGATGGACAGCATATAAGAACTTTGTTATTAACTTTCTTTTTTAGGTTCCTGCCTCAGTTAATTGAAAATGGGAATATCCTCATAGCAGTCTCTCCTCTATACAGAATCAGGAAAAAAAGCCAGGATGTTTATGTATATTCAGAAGAAGAATTAAAAAAAGAGACAGAGAGTTCTTCTAATGTTACAAGATTTAAAGGATTAGGGGAAATGAATCCTCAGCAGTTATGGGATACTACAATGAATCCTACAACAAGAATATTGAAAAAAGTTACAATAGAGGATGCAGTAGAAGCTGACAGAATTTTCAGCATTTTGATGGGAGATGATGTTGAGCCAAGAAGGCAGTTCATAATTGAAAAAGCCCATGAGGCTTTTGTGGATATTTGAGGAGAAAAGATGAAAAAAATGGAAAAGGTTTGGGGACATGAAGAATGGATAGTAAATACTGAAAAATATTGTGGTAAGAAGCTAATATTAAAAGAAGGCTATCAATCCAGTTTGCATTATCACAAACAAAAAGATGAAACTTTTTATATTTTTGAAGGAGAGGTATACTTAGAAGTTAATGGAACAGCAACAATTATGAAACCAGGAGACACCATTAGGATTCTGCCAGGACAAAGACACAGATTTTCAGGTTTAGAAAATTCAGTTATATTTGAGTTCTCAACACACCACGATGAAGAAGACAGTTATAGAGAAGAAGGACAATTAAGTAGAGAAATTCCAGATTTTGAAAATTGGAGAAAAGAAATATTAAACTCAAAACAAAGATAAAATGCAGCCAGAAAAAAATAACAAAAACAACGAGAAGGAAGAAGAATTTGAAGAAGAAGAAAGTGAAGAGACAAAGAAAGAATTTGAAAACATCAAAGGTGTAATCAATGCAGAGATAACAGATGAGATGGAGAAAGCTTACATTGATTATGCTATGAGTGTCATAGTAAGTAGAGCCTTACCAAGTGTAGAAGATGGATTAAAGCCGGTTCAAAGAAGAATTCTCTTTGCAATGAATGAGATGGGGTTAGATAAAGGACAGACTAAGAAATGTGCCCGTATTGTAGGAGATGTTCTAGGAAAGCTGCATCCACATGGAGATACGGCAGTTTATGACGCATTAGTAAGAATGGCTCAGGATTTTTCCCTTCGTTACCCTCTGGTGCATGGACAGGGAAATTTTGGTAGCATGGATGGAGATAGTGCAGCTGCAATGAGATATTGTGTTTCAGGAGATTCTCTAATTATCACTGAAAATGGTTTGCAGAGAATAGATGAAATCTCAGATAGTGAGGATATAAATATAAAAGTATTAAGCAAAGAAAAGAAAATTAATAATGCTTCAAAATGGTTTAATTCTGGTGAGCATGAGACAATAAAAATAACTACAAATAAAGGATATAATCTAACAGGAACCTATAATCATCCTATATTGATTTTAACAACAGATAATTATGGAAAACTTATTTTTACATGGAAATTACTTGAACAAGTTAAAGAAGGAGACATTGCTGTTTTAGATAGACTAAGTGATGAATTCTGGCCTGAAGATGAAATTGAATTGAAAAAATATTATCCAACAATTAAGAGTGGACATCAGCATATAAGAATTTTACCTGATAAGTTGAATAAGGATTTAGCCATAGTTTTGGGTTTACTAATTTCAGAAGGTTCAATCTCTAAAACCAAGTTAGAATTTTGTAATTCAGATGAAGAATTAATAAAAATATTTGAAGAAAAGTGGAGAAATTTATTTCCTGATAGCAGGTTGCATAAATTTAAAAGAAAACCAAGTTCATATAGAAAACAAGATTATTTTAGATTAGAATGCTATTGTAGATATACTTTAGAATTTTTAAGAAATATTGGTTTAGAGGCTGTGAAATCTAATAAAAAAACAGTTCCTAATTTATTATTTACATCTCCAAAAGGAGTCATTTGCTCATTTTTAAAAGCTTATTTTGAAGGAGATGGAAGTATTAGTTATTCAAGAAAAATGATTGAATTAAGTTGTTGCTCAAAAAGTAAAGAGTTAATTAATCAATTACAAACACTTCTTCTTAGATTAGGTATAGAGAGTTTTAATAGATATGATAAATGGAAGTTTATAGATAAGTTAATAATAAGAAATAAGAGAAATATCTCAAGGTTTTATAAAGAAATTGGATTTTTATGCAAAAGAAAAAGCGCAAAATTGGAGTTTGTTGTTGTAAATTATCAAAAAGATTACTCAAATACTGATTATGTTCCATTTATCTCTGATTTTGTTAGAAGGCTTACTCATAACGAGTTTGTAATGAAACATAATTTTGATAGATATTCTTTTATGCAGGAAAATTATAAAAAAGTTTGTCAGATATTATTAAGAAAAACAGGAATTGATTACTTTTCTATGTTTGAATATTTCTTGACTTATCAATACTTATTTGATTCGATAGTTAAGGTTGAAAATGTTGGAATTAAAAGAGTTTATTCATTAAAAGTAGATAGTGATTGTCATTCTTTTATTTCAAATGGTTTTATTAGCCATAATACAGAAGCAAAATTAGCTCCTATAAGTACAGAATTATTAGAAGATTTAGACAAAGAGACAGTAAAATTTATTCCTAATTTTGATAACACATTAAAAGAGCCAGAAGTTCTGCCTGCAAAACTTCCTAACTTATTAATTAATGGTTCAAGCGGAATAGCAGTAGGAATGGCAACAAATATTCCTCCTCATAATTTAGGAGAAGTTTGTGAAGCTTGCATTAAATATATAGAAAATCCTGAAATAACAATTGAAAAGCTAGCTGAAATAATTCAAGGACCAGATTTCCCAACAGGAGGACGGGCTTCAGGAAATCTATTAGAGATATACAAAACAGGAAGAGGTAGAATAATTTTAAGAGGCAAGCTAACAACAGAAGAGAAAAAAGGCAAAGAAAGAATAATTATCACAGAAATTCCTTACAGGTTAAATAAATCAGATTTAGTATCAGAAATAGCAAAACTTGCACAAGAAAAAAAGTTACAAGAATTATCAGACATAAGAGATGAATCAGCAAAAGGAAAAGTAAGAATTGTTATAGATTTGAGAAGAGGAGTTAGCTCTAAATTTGTGATTAACAAGCTATACAAATATACAAGATTACAAGACACTTTTGATATTAATTTATTAGCATTAGTAAAAGGAAAACCCCAAATATTAGACTTAAAAAAGTTTATAGTAGAATACATAAGGCACAGAAAAACAGTTGTAGAAAGAAGAACAAGATTTGATTTGAAAAAAGCAGAGGATAGGTTAGAAATTGTATTAGGATTATTAATAGCATTAAAAGATATTGATAATGTTATTGACTTAATCAAGAAGGCAGAACATATAACAGAAGCAAAAGAAAAATTAATCAACAAGTACAAGTTAACAATAAAGCAGGCAGAATCTATTCTTGAAATAAAATTATCAACTTTAACTAGATTAGAACAGGATAAGCTAAAGAAAGAAGAAGCAGAGCTGAAAGAATTAATAAAAGAACTGCAAAAAATCTTGTCAAGCGAGCAAGAAATTTTATCAGTAATAAGAAAAGAAATTCTGGAATTAAAAAGAAAATATGCTGATGAAAGAAAAACTCAGATTTTAGTAAGAGAAATAGGAGATATAGAAGAAAAAGATATGATACAAAAAACAGATGTTATAATTACTATAACTGATAAAGGATATGCAAAAAGAATGGATGTTAAGTCATATAAAGAACAGAAAAGAGGGGGAAAAGGAGTTATAGGTTCAGATTTGTCAACAGGAGATTTTGTCAAGCAGCTTTTAACATGCTCAACTCATGATTATTTATTATTTTTCACATCTAGAGGAAGAGTTTATTGGTTAAAAGCTTACGAGATTCCTTCTGCAGAAAGATATGGCAAGGGAAAAGCCTTAGTAAACATGTTAAATTTGAAAAACGAGATAATTCAGAATGTTATAGCAGTAAGTAAATTTGAGGATTATTTAATTTTTGTCACAAAACAAGGAATAGTAAAGAAATTAGCATTACAAATGTTAAGCAAGCCAAGAGCTTCAGGAGTAAGAGCTATAAAGCTGCCATCAGATAATTCAGATGTTTTAATAGATACAGCAAGAATAAAAGAAAAGCAAGAAGTTCTTCTTGTTACTAGAAAAGGTTTGGCAGTTAGATTTAACTCGCAGGATGTCAGGAATATGGGCAGAGCTTCATATGGAGTAACAGGAACAAGATTGCATCAAGGAGATGAAGTTGTAAGTTTAGAAGTTCTTCCTTTAGAAAAACAAGAAGAAAAGAAAAATACAATTTTAACTATAACAGAAAAAGGTTATGGAAAAAGAAGCGAGATAGAAGATTACAGGTTAATATCAAGGGGAGGAAAAGGAGTAATTAATTTGAAAGTAACAGAGAAAACAGGCAAGGTAGTAAAGACAGTTTCTGTAAAAAATGAAGATAGTATAATAGTAACTACAGCAAAAGGAATGGTTATCAGAAGCCCTGTAAAGCAGATTAGAGTAATGAGTAGAGCAACTCAAGGAGTTCATATTGTAAGATTAAAACCAGAGGACAAAGTTACAGATATCATAAAGGTCTCAGAATTATTAAATGGTAATTCTGAGCAATAATGAAAATAAGAATGTATAAATTCATTGTTTTCTATTACCATAATATTTAAAAATGCTGAAATTAGCTATTATTAACATGTCATCCAGCCAGAGAAAACCCAGCCCAATAGAAGAAATTGCTTTAGCAATTGCTAATGATAGATTAATACCTTATGGAGATTCATACCAGAATAATACTACTCTTTGTTCTCTGCTTTCTAATGCAGCACAAGTAGTACTAATGCCAGTAGGCAATGGACACAGCGATATTTATGTTGTTCCTCTAGCTCCTCTACTTGATGAAGATGATTCTCCTGAACCTCCTGTAGATACAGAAGAGTTGACTTATATCAGGCAGATTTCATCTTGGCAAAGTGTTGAAAATGTAGTTAACTCAGCTAGAATCCCATCCCCATTTTCTTTTTTAGTAATTACACCAACATTTTCTCCAAATGGTACAGGAATAAATTCATCAAGAGCTGAAGTTTATGCAGCATAAAAATCAGATTATCTCTGCTCAATAATCTGATTTATTCTCGTTTACCTTGTTTCAAAAGCAAAGCATTCCTCAAATAACTCTCTGAATATTCTTTAGCAATGACTCTCTTTTTATGTCCAAGTGGATATTCTCCTCCAATTGCTTTCAACTCCAAATATCTTTTAACATTATACCTAATTGCCTCTTCTGTAATTGGTTGTGTTCTCCATTGCTCCCTTTTTCTCTCAAAATAACTTCTGTCTCCAAAAATTAATTCTCCATACAGAATAGGGTCTCTTAAGGAAACAGCGAACAATCTTAAACGCTCTTCAAATTCTACAAGAGTTTGTGAAAAAACATCCAGCCACTCATTATCAAAATCTTTTATGTCACCTGAAACCACAAATAAATCAATATCTGAGTATGGTTTTCTAGAACCATATAATATACCAAGTCTGCAAGTATCTACTTTGTCTGCACCAAAAATCATTTCTATCAAATTTTTTATTCTTGTCCCATCATAATATTTAGGAAACCTTAACATCGCAAACATTCCAAATAAATCAACTTGTTTCCTAATGCTCTCCAGTTGTAATAATTTCTGTCCCAATCCAGTTTGAAGAGAAGATTTATATTTATCATCAAATTCACCCTCTAATTTAAGTTGTCTTGAATAATAAAATTCACACCAAACAGCAAATAATTCTGAAAATTCTCTAATATCTCGCAACGATATTTTTGGGCTTCCTATAAGTCCTCTTCTTTCGGTATTTACTAAAAGCTGACCAGATGGATGATATTCAAAAAATAAGCCGTGCCCAAAAAACTCATGAAGAATATTTAAATCGGCAAATTCAGACTCTTCCTTTAAATATGCAGTTAATGTCCTAGGAGAAAACGCTCCTGATGAATGCCCGTCCCAACCATTTGATGAACAAAGTCCTGCCCAATTATCATTAGGAACTCTAACTAGCCTTGTTCTTACTGGAAAAAACCCTACTTCTTTGTTCAAACTTTTTGATATATCTTCAAGTCTTATAATAGGCATTTTATTGTTGTGTCTAAGAAACATTAAAAAACAGTAAAAAATTTTTCTATTGTTTTTATTAATTTTTCCCTATTTTCTGAGCTGTCAAAAATCATAAGAATTTCGTCTTTATCTACAAATAAGTGTGCTTTTATTTTTTTGCTGTATATAAAATAATAACCTCCACAAGAAGCATAATTAGAATACTCCATATCTAAGTCATAAATATCTTCTTCTTCAAATCCCAACTCTTCAAAGAGAGACATTATAGGCCCATGTAAGTCTGTTTGCGTTTCTATTTCAAATTTATCAATTCTACCACCAGGATAATCATAACTTGCTATTCCGCTTATTTTTGGTTTTTCCATGTTTAATTCATTTGTTATGTATTACTCACTCATCTTAGAGTAAGCCAAGATTACAGATTTAAATTCCTTAAGATTTTTGGTATTTGCTCTCACTAAAATGATTATTCGGGTTTCTGTATATATCACATCAATATCAAATTTTTCATTTTTGAAATGATCAGTCTCGTTTACTCGTTCTTCTATTACTCCTTGTTCTTCGTATATTTGGTCTTTGATATCTAACTTATCCAAGATTTCATTAAAATAGTTCCTAAAAAGATTCTCTTTAGCTAAAATAAAATAGCTTCTACCATTTTCATTTCCAATTCCTATTAAAGTTAGAGTAGGCATCATTTTATTTTAATATTAGAATCGGTGTATAAGCGGATCTGTATTTATCCTTATCTTTTTACCACCAACACCAGCGATGCTACTGTGCCCCCCGTACACATTTCCGGCATTGTCAACTTTAAAGGTATCGTGTATTTCTTTTACGCCTTCAATTCCCAAATTACCATAAGGAATTACAAAACTATTTCCTGAAGGTTTTATCTGTGGCGATGATGACGCATTTTCAGTAAGTAACTCTTCTCTTATTGTATCCATGTCCTCTTTAGTCAGAGTTCCCTTCATTGTTCTTAATAGCAGTCCTCCAAATCCATCTAGCCCACTAGAGGTTCTATCAGAAGGAGATTCAAATCTTCCCGCAGTTGGTCTGCATGGTTCTCCTGTATAAAATACAGACACATTTCTTTCTAAACAATATTGAGAGATACTAAATACTTCCTGTTTTGGAACATATCCTAAACTCTGTTCGAGTTGCAGCATTTTTCTTCCCTATTATGAACACAATACATTGAAGTTTAAATATTTTTCTATAATTTCAAATAATCTCTACTCAACAATTTAGTTCTAATAATCAAGAAAGATAATAACTAAATTATTTCTGTTCAATCATTGTCTCATTATTTATTAATTATTTAGTCTCGCCAATGATCTCGCCCCAGCCGATTAATCTCCAATGTCCTTGCAGATTTCTTGCAATTCCCACATTTTCTTGAGGAAAAGAGAGAACAGGAATTCTTAATTTCAGTTCAGCTTCATTTCCCTTAACTCTTATCACAGTTCCTATACTAATAGAAGTATTTATGCTCAAAAGTAACAGCTCACTTAACTTAATATTTTCAACTTGTAATTTTTCTTGTACACCTAAAACTTCTTTAAACAAATTAAATTTGATTTTAATATTATCCTTAATTTCAGGCAACTTGTCTCTTAATCCTAAAATACATCCTGCCAAATTGTCAGCTTTAGTTGTTATAGGGTCTAATTCTGTTTCCAAGGCAATAGAACCGCCAGGAACAGCCTCTTTAACTTTATATTTTCCTTTATATATCCCTAAAATCTTGCTTTTAACTGTCTGATATATTAACTGGTTTTCTTTTTTAACATACAAACCAGGTTTAATTTCTATTTCATCTCCTTCCTTTAATTTTCCTTTTTTTAATGCGCCTCCTAATACACCGCCTTTTAATTCATCTATTTTACTTCCTGGCTTATTAATATCAAAACTTCTTGCAATTATAAAAATTGGCTCTGATTGCAAGTCCCTTGTTGGAATCTCTATATTAGCTAAAATTTCTAAAATCTTATCAATATTAATTCCTTGTTGAGCTGAACAAGGAATTATTACAGAATTTTCAGCAACAGTTCCTTTAACAAATTCTTTTATTGCCTTATAATTTTCTAATGCCTTTTCCTTATTAACTAAATCTATCTTATTCTGAACTATAACTATATTTTTAATTTTTTTTGCTTGTAACGCCATTAAATGCTCTCGAGTTTGTGGTTTAATCCCTTCTTGTGCAGAAATAACAAGAATAGCAGCATCTGTTATAGCAGCTCCTGATAGCATAGTAGCCATTAGCATCTCATGTCCTGGAGCATCAACAAAACTTACATATCTTATTGCTTTTCCCTGTTTTGTATTATACTTCCCATTATCATCATAAATAATTGCATCTGCATATCCTAATTTAATTGTAATTCCTCTTTTCAATTCCTCTGAATGAGTATCTGTCCATTTTCCTGTTAAATTATAAACTAAAGTTGTCTTGCCATGGTCAATATGTCCAAATATACCTACATTCATGCTAGGTAATTTCTCTATATCTACAAATTCTTTCTTTTTAGTTTCTGAATTTGAAGAGATAGAACTACTCTGTTGTTCTATATTTATTTTATCATCCATCTTCTTTACAATTATAAGCTATTTTTAAAGCTTGTTGAAGAGTATACAAATTCTTTTAAATCCTAAAATCAGGAAACTTGAATGGTAGAAAGGACATTAATTTTGATAAAGCCAGATGCTATGAAAAGAGGTTTGGCTGGGACTATTTTCTCAGAGCTAGATGGGACAGCTGAAACTGTTGGGGCAAGAAGAGAAGTTACAGTAGATATTCCTGCTAGGGAAGTAACGCAAGAAAGACTCGAAAGACATTATGCCAGAGTAATTGAGAAATATGGAGAACCAGTAAGAAAAGATTATATTCCATGCCTTACAGGAAAACCAATGATACTTGCTATTTATTCTGGTCCAACAGGAACAAAAAAAGCAATAAAAGAAAAAGTTGGAAATACCAATCCAAAAAAGGCAGAGAAAGGAACAATAAGAGGAGATTATGGTGATGATGATTTAGAACTATCAGTCAAAGAGAGAAGAGCTGTAAGAAATCTTGTTCATGCTACAGATTATAAAAATCCTGAAGAATATGACGAAGAATTTGCTGTTTGGAAAGATTTGCTTCACCAACTTAAAAGTTAAGCTTCTTTCTTAACTTCTTCTTTCTTTTCCTCTAGCATAATTTTTCTTAATCTTTGTTCAATTAAACTGTAAGCTTTTGGGGTGCAATATGGTTTAATTGCTTCAATAGTTCTTTGAAAAAGAGCTTTTGTTTCTTGTACATATTTCTGATATTCCTTTTTCATAAATTCAGTATATTCTAATAAATCCTGCCTTGAAATTAGTTCAGGAATAGAACTTAGAGTGGCACTTAATTTTGCTTCTAAACTACTAGCTAACTCTTCATCTCTAACTAATTCGGCTTGTCTTAACTGCTGTCTTAATTCAGTGTATTCTGCTAATTTTTCATACCAGCTTTCTGCATCTAGACTCATAGATTAATAGCAAAAATAGAGTTTATAAACAAGATTATAAAATAAAATATATTTTCTAATTATTACTTCTTTTCTTCGGCTTTTGGCTGTAGTATTTGTTGTGTTGATTGTGTTGTTGGAATTTGTTCTGTTGCCTGTGCTTCTTGTTTCTTCTCTTTTTTCTTTTCTAATTTTTCCTTAGCTTCCTTGCTTTTATATATAAAACTAGTAATCAAAAAAGTATTTCTTCCAAATTTCCCTTTTATCCCTTTTATTACAATTAACTCTTTTTCAGCTTTGAATTTTTCAGCTATCCAATTCTCTGCTTCTTGAAAACTCGGATTTTTTGCAGCTTCAACTATAATTTTAACTTCTTTCCTATTCAAAAGATTATTTTCTTTTTCTTCAAGAATTTTCATTTTTATCGGGATCTAATAACATAACTTCCCTTTTTATTTATCTTCAGATTTTTAGCTACCTCAGAATTTTCAGGGTCAAGAATCATCAGTTTGCCTTTTATTTCTACAATATGCTCCTGGCTACCACAATTAGGGCATTTACCCCCTTCATATATCATGCCACATTTTTTGCAAGCTTTTTCTGTTTTCATGTTATTTTTTCTTCTCCTTCTTCTTCCCAACTTTTTTTAAAAGTTGCTTATCTTCTCTCTCAGCTTTTTTAGCTGATAATCCTGCTTTTCTTTTATCATCTTTAATCCATTCCAGCTTCCCTAATCCAGGTTGTCTCATAGTTAATCCGATTTTAGGCTCTTCCACTTTAAAGCTAATAGCAACTATTCTAGCTAGACAAGAATCCCCTTTCTTCAAGCTTTTCTTGCTATTTTTCCCGACTAAAGCATTTGACTTGCTAAAAGAGACATAATCATCCATTGTCTGCGAGATATGAATCATCCCCTGCATCATTCCCAAATTTATAAAAGCTCCAAAATTTGTTATTTCTGAAACAACACCAAAACATAATTCCTGCATTTCAGGCTTCCATA
>Ga0210057_1010110_pt1 | contig 10767 bp, 11 predicted proteins | sample CryGeyCG2114_010_2_FD_183968 | JGI IMG/M metagenome (GOLD analysis project Ga0210057, IMG submission 183968) | Groundwater microbial communities from aquifer - Crystal Geyser CG10_big_fil_rev_8/21/14_0.10 (SPAdes) (version 2) | ecosystem: Environmental > Aquatic > Deep subsurface > Groundwater ...
AAATCCGATGGCATGTTCGATCATCACAATGCTGGCGGGCGGAATGGTAAAGGGAAGTTGTGTTCGAAATATAGCATCAACTGCCCAAAGTGATGCGGCAAGCATGATAAAGACGGGGGCGATTCGTGATTGAGACATATTGTAGTATTTTGGTTGTTCCTTTGATTTCCTTTTTTCGTTCAAATGGGATCCATCCCGATAGTAATCGGCATGTATCTTTGAACTCAAAAGAACGAAATCTTCAGGGACAAATTAATAATGCGTGCTATCAGGGAGTTTATTTCACAAAAGAAGATACTACATTATCTCCACCATGGTACGGAGAATGAATAGTTGCCTTCTTTCACCACGTATTAGATTGCGGATTAATCTAAACGTGGTTGGAACGTTTGCATCAAAGCTGCATTACGTTCCATCCGGACTGTACCGTCGGCCCCGGAATTGTTTATAAACTCACCGGATCATGCGTTGATGCTATCGCGGCTCGTGGGCTATACCACCGATTGGGAATTGCCTCGCCCCGCATATTTTTACACGGAGTGGGGATCACCCTACCCTGAAGGAACTTATTTAGTATACATGATAATTATGAAAGTGCAGTAGCGCTGTCTTGTATTTATGTTGCAGTTTCTGTACTATATGTATATCCTTATGAGGAAACTTCATCTTAATCACAATATTTATGGTGCCTTCTTTGTATTGGTGATTATGGGTTTGACTGCTGTTACCTATTTTACGACCAGTATCAATCAGGAAACACACACGGTTCAGTCTCAGGCTGCGGGAACGTGCGGCAATAACTGTGACAATAAAAGTGTCTGGATTAGCGATTGTTTGAGATATAACGGCAGCGATAAAACGTCACAATGTAATGATTGGTTTAATGCGGAATGTTCCGCATGTGGCAGCTCGGGTGATGGTAACAATTCTGGAGGTGGTACTCCGAATACCGGTTCTGTCGAGCCGTTTGATCCGACTGCTACCGCAAATGATGCAACAGTGCAGAATTTATGCGGTGCAAATCCGAATGATCCGCGTTGCTGCAAAATTAATGAATGGAAAAATGCAAACTTAGGAACAAACTTTAAAGTATGTCCGGATAGTACGGGAGGAACCGGCGGTACTAGTGTCCCGACTGCAGCACCGACACTTATAGCCGGCACTGCGGGGAGTTGCAATAACGGACAGATACCGAATGGAAGCTGGGCCTGTTTCAGTACAACAAAAGTCGTTCAGTGCATAAACGGCAAATATCAGAATGAAACAAACTGTACAAGTTGTAGAGGAATCAGTGCAACACAGTCAAGCATTTGTAAGGGAGCAAATCCGAATACGACTGATGGTGTTTGTACTTATACTGGTGATCCGGATTGTAAAGTCACTCCGACATCAGCTTGGGGGAATCCTCTTGCATCTCCTACTCCTTACTGTGGCGGACCCGGCCAGGGTTGTTGTGTAGCCGGCCCAACCTGCAGCAGAGAGGATCTTACTTGTCGCAACGGCAAGTGTATGCTGGTTCTCGGTACTCCTACTCCAACTCCTGCTTCTCAGGTTTTTCTTCCGATTGTACAGAATGGACAACCTACTCCGACAACCGGATCTCAGGTTTTTCTTCCAATCGTACAGAATGGACAACCTACTCCGACAGTAGTACAGACCGCCAATCCGAATGCTTGTGGTCAGCCGGGAGCCGGTTGTTGCAGTACGGCTTTCGGACAATCAGCCTGTGTAACAAGCGGATACGAATGTATTGCGGGAAAGTGTCGGGTCGGATATGCCGGATTTGATGACACCAACGTGACGCAAGTTCAGACAAAATTACTGGAATGTACAACAGGATCTTCCGATGTCCAATGTACCAAGCCGGAAGTTATCACCGTCAATCAGGAGTTAATATTTAACGGATGCTTTGCATTACCTGACAGCTCAGGCTTTATGTGCACCAATTAATGTATGAATAAACTCAAACTCAAAAACCGATTATTTATGATTCTGGCTATCGCGATAGCTTTCGGGATTACTACGACAATTTCTCCCCGATTGTTTATTGCCGATTCTCCTGAAATAAATCCTCAGTTTGTTGCTGAACTGGGCAATATACCTTCGGACACCATAGCATTTATCCGTAATATCGGCGCCAGCCCGGAAGATCGTGCCGTTGCAGAGCTAGAAAGAAAATCCATTCCCGGAACACCGGTTGATGCAGAGTTTTACTCTGTTGCTCCCGGCATTCAAGCTGCTGAATCCGCTCAGGAAGGTGAATCATATATCAAAGTTGAAGCCGGGACAAAACTTGAGGTTCGAACCATTACTTTAGATGACGGTCGTCGTGTCAAAGTATATATTCCGGTACAGTAATTTGTCCTTTCTTCCTTTACTGGATATAATACGGTATGAACTATAAAATGCTTGCGCTTGATATTGATGATACCATTGTGACGGAGGCCGGTATGGAAGTCTCACCACAAATATATGAAGCTCTTCAAAAAGCGTCCGAAAAAGTAACAATTACATTTGTCACAGCACGTGCCATCAATCGCTTCCAGCAGTTTCTTGAAACACTTAATTTACCGAACGGATATCATGTTGTTGAAAACGGCGCTAAGGTTCTTGATCCGAAGGGCAATCTCGAATTTGATCTTTCTCTCCCCCACGATGAAGTCGAGGAAATACTCAATGCGGCTGAACCCTATTATCTTGAAATGGGTTTTCTTGTTGACGAATACTGGAAAGATGATGTCCTGACAATCGGTCCTGAAAATACCGTGACAGGTGTTTCGTTTACCTGCTCATCTGAAACGCAGGCGCAGCTTCTTGAAGAAGCCATACATCAACTCTCTCACGATTATGCACTCTATATCGGTAAACATTGGACAAATCCTGACGAATGGAAAGGAATTCTGGTTTTTCATAAAGATGCGACCAAAGGTAACGGGATGCGATATATTCAAAACAAACTCGGTATTAAACCGGCGGAAACAATTGCGGTCGGTGACGGTGCCACTGATATTCATATGTTTGATGCTGCCGGAGTGAAAGTAGCCATGGGAAATGCGGTTCCTGAGCTTCTTAACGCTGCCGATTATGTTGCTCCTGATGTGAAAGAAGACGGAATCCTTACAGTTCTTGATACGTTTATCTTTGAAAAAACGAAGGTACCTAAAAGTTCTTAACAGACTGCTTTGCATCATCTTTTCTCTTTAAACCACCTGCATTCATATCTCTGATTTTGCCTGTAACGGGTCTTTCAAATAATACGTGATCGACCATGCACAACCGACATAGCCGTTGGGATTGCGACTATCCGGTACACCCCGGTACAACCATTTTTTGGTTGAGTATTACGTTATCTGATTCTTTCTTACTAAATCATATCTATATTATAATGAGTTATCACATTCATTTTCTTAAGATTATGTCCAAAAAAGTAATTATTATCGGTTCGGGTTTTGGTGGCTTGTCGAGCGCGGCTCTTCTTGCAAAAGCCGGATATGAAGTCACAGTTCTTGAAAAAAATAAGACTCCAGGCGGTCGTGCTATGCAATTTTCAGAAAAAGGATTCATTTTTGATATGGGACCATCCTGGTATATGATGCCGGAGGTTTTTGAGCGATATTTTGCACATTTTAGTAAAACTCCATCATCGTTTTATAAACTGGTTCACCTCAATCCGCATTACCGTATTTTTTTTAGCAAAGATGACGTTCTTGATATGCTCCCTAATAAAGAGAAAAACTTTGAAGCATTCGAAAAGATCGAGCCGGGTTCTGTCGAAAAAATAACACAATATCTGGAAAAGAGTAAAGAACTGTACGAAATTGCGATGAAGTATTTTGTATATAAAAATTACGATTCGGTGTTTGACATGTTTGATATGAAGTTCGCCGGTGTTGCCACCAAAATGCCGGTGTTCTCCACAATGAATTCATATATTTCCAAGTACGTCACAGATGATAGATTAAAGAAAATATTGCTTTATACGACCGTCTTTATCGGTGGCGTTCCCGACAATACTCCCGCTCTTTACACGTTAATGTCTCACATTGATTTCAATGTAGGAGTATTTTATCCTATGGGTGGGATGTTCAGTATTGTTCAGGCATTAGTGGATCTGTGTAATGAGCAAAAAGTGACTATAAAGCTTGGTACAGCCGTTGATAAAATTAATGTGAAAGCCGGAAAAGCAGTCTCTGTCACAGCATGTGGGAAGGAATATGAAGCGGATATTATTCTTTCCAATGCAGATATGCCCCATACGGAGATGGCACTCCTTGATGAACAATATCAGACGTACACCAAGAAGTATTGGGAGAAAAAGACAATAGCACCTTCTGCTTTTATTTTGTACTTAGGTGTGAAAGGAAAAATCAAAAACCTACAACATCACACCCTCTTTTTCACCTACGATTGGGAAAAGCATTTTGCCGATATGTATAGAAAACCTGAGTGGCCGGATGAGCCCTCAATGTATATCTGTTGTCCTTCAAAAACAGATCAATCTGTTGCTCCGAAAGGTGATGAAAACCTGTTTGTATTGGTGCCGATTGCTCCCGGACTTCCTGACACTCCAGAAATTCGTACACGATATGAAACGAAAATAATCGATATCTTGGAAGAAACGCTTGGAGAGTCCATTCAGGATCGATTGGTTGTCAAAAAATCTCTCTCAATCAATGACTATAAATCTCTATATAATGCGTATCAGGGAACAGCTCTCGGACTTGCTCCGAACTTTTTTCAAACGGCTTTTTTCAGGCCGAATAATTTCAGTAAAAAGGTAAAAAATCTCTATTACGTTGGGCAGGACACTGTACCGGGTGTCGGTGTTCCGATGGCACTGATATCTGCTGAATTATCAGTTGAACGCGTCAAAAATGCCGAGTAAGCAGGAGATTTTTCGACGAGGGAGCACAACATACTACTTTTCAAGCATTTTTTTTCCTCCCGATGTCCGTGAAAAAGTCTTTACTCTTTATGCGTATGTTCGTACAGCCGATGACTATGTTGATGCTGTGCCTCAGGATGCAGCAGGTTTTTATAGATTGAAACAAATGACGCTGGATGCTTTGGAGGGCAGAAAAGTTCCGGATGTCATTATCAGTGAATTCATTGATTTATCGCAAAAAGAACAGATTAAAAAAGAATGGATTCTGGCTTTTCTCTCCGCTATGGAGCAAGACCTCACAGTCAAAATATATGAGACATACCAGGATCTTGAAACGTATATGTATGGCTCGGCAGAAGTTATCGGGCTTTCGATGGCACGTATTCTCAACTTGCCTGAGAAATCCTTGAAAGCTGCTCAACTTCAAGGCAAAGCAATGCAGCTTGTCAATTTTATAAGGGACATTAAGGAAGATCTCACGTTCCAAAGGATATATATCCCGCAGGAAGATTTGCAAAAATTTCATATTACAGAACTGAATGAACACGTTGATCAGGAACTGTTTTCTGCTCTTATTCGATTCGAGACAGAACGGTACCTGATCTTACAAAAAGAAGCAGAGAGCGGCTACGCATACATACCACGTCGGTATCGAATTCCTGTACAGACGGCCTCTTCTATGTATAATTGGACTGCAAGGCAGATTATTCAAAACCCTATGATGATTTTTCAGAAAAAAATTAGACCCCATCCCTTGCGCGTGATGAGTGCCGTTACGAAATATTTATTAACAGGATGACATTTCAGGAATTTTACAAAAAACACCAACCGAAACTGATAGAACGTATCTACGAAAATCTTGACCAAACATATAAAAATTACCCGCTGGCAGTTGGTGCGAAAGGAATCCGAATTGTGCGTAAGTCGGTAGCACAGGGCAAAATGATCAGAGGGATGCTTGTTTTGATGAGCGCTCAGATGCACGGAGTGCAAATTACCGAAGAGCTATACGATCTTGCGGCAGCAGTTGAAATTCTTCATACTGGATTCCTGATTCATGACGATATCATGGATAATGATTATAAAAGAAGAAATCAGGACTCAGTTTATTATCAATATATCAAGGAAGGAAAACGGAGAAAAGCAAATGATCCGGAGCATTACGGAATGTCAATGGCGATGTGTCTCGGCGATATGATTTTCTTTCTTGTATTTGAAATAATTTCAAAGAAAATCAAAGACCCTGAGCTCGTGCAATGTATCATCGGATATATCAGTCAGGAAGTACAGCATATCGGCCCTGCACAGATGATGGATGCAGCCTATGGGTTGATTACAAAAGATCCGAGTGCAAAGGAAATTGACGAAATTTATACATACAAAACGGCACATTATACATTCTCATTACCTCTTATTCTCGGTGCTGTTTTTTCTTTGTATGTGAGACTGCCGCTTCTTAAAGATCTGGGGCGCCAGATGGGCATTATTTTTCAACTCAAAGATGATGAACTCGGTATATTCGGAAGTACGAAAGAAATCGGTAAGCTGGTCGGATCAGACATCCGAGAAAATAAAAAAACACTAATACGGCATCTTCTGTATAAGCGTGCCAGTAAACAGAATCGAAAAAAACTGACTGCAATTTTCGGAAACTCTGATATTACACAAGCTGATATTTCCTTGGTACGGAAGTTGATACAGGAATATGGTGTTATGAGTGAAATAGATAAACAGATTATCAAGCGCAAAGAATTGATAGAATCTTATCTTGCTGAACTTTCTGAAGACGGGATAGATGTCTCATTGCTTGGTGAACTGCTGATATTTATTATTTCCCGAAAGAAATGATCAAATCAGTTCTTGCTATCTCCCGGCCCCATTTTTGGATATATCTTCTCGGTCCGTTTCTCGTCGGATTTGTAGCAGGAGCTGATAATTCGAATACATTCTTATCCCCCATTCTTTGGTATGGATTGTTTTTTTTTCTTTTACCTGCCAACATTTTTCTCTATGCCGTGAATGATTTTTTTGATGGTGATACCGACATTTATAATGCAAAAAAGAGTGGGAAAGAATCGTTGATGAGAGATTCTGAAAGAACTTTTTATATGCGTATTTCTCTAATTTCGTTTTCTTTTGCAATACCGCTCTTTTTATTCTTTGATACCCAATCCCGATTGCTGCTCACAGTATTTTTTTTGCTTTCATTTTTTTACAGTGCTCCTCCGCTTAGATTTAAGGCGAAACCGTTTGTAGATTTTATCAGCAATATTTTGTACATACTTCCCGGAGTCATTATTTACCAGCAAATTACTAAAGAATCGGTACCTCCAATACTGCTGATCGCAGCCGGATGTTGGGCTGGGGCAATGCATTTATATTCTGCGATACCGGATATTAAAGCAGACCTAAAAGCAGGATTAATTACAACAGCAGTTCTTTTGGGGAAAAATAGCAGTTTAGTGTTATGTATGATCTTGTGGGGAATAACAGCTTTCATTGCATCAGGGATATCTCCGATACTGTCCGTTGCCTGGATCTATCCGCTTCTTGTAGCCGCAGTACATGCGGAGTATCTGCCTCTTGAGAAGATATACTGGTATTTCCCCTGGATTAATTTGTTATTAGGTTTTTTATTATTTATTTATGTCGCGCTGGTATAACTATACAGTTGTAGTGGTGATGCTCTTTTCAGTGATTGCATCTTTCTTTGTGAGCGGAATCGGAATCGATTCAGAACTTTGGGTTGTCTCATTGATTTTTATGTTCATTTTTGCCCTCCCGTCATTTTTTTCGATCGTTAAGCTTGATCGAATTAAAGCTGTCCTGATGCTTGCTGTTTTGAGTATTGTGAGTTTAGCTATTGAATCATTTGCCATCAAGACAGGTTTCCCGTATGGACTTTTTTATTATCAGGATAGTTTGGGACCCAAAATCTTGGGACTGGCACCACTCGCGGTCCCGCTTGGGTGGATTCCGCTTGTTCTCGGATCATATGTTGTTGTCAGACGATTACGAATACGGTTCACATACTTAGGTACAGCAGCGCTCCTTGTTTTACTTGATATGGTTATCGATCCGGGATCGTTTGCGCTCGGTATTTGGATTTGGCGAAATCCGGGTGCTTTTTATGGTGTACCGTTGCAGAATTTTGTCGGTTGGTTTTTTTCAGGTATGATCGGAGCTTGGATTGTTCACCTTTTTGTTGGAGAAATTATTGAAAAAGCAAACTACTCAATGATAATCTTAAGTCTCATAGGAATCGTGAGCTTCTGGATAGGGATTGCGTTTTTTAAGGTAATGTGGCTCCCGGTGATTTTGGGTTGCTGTCTTTTATGGTTGTTTTTTTTCTCAGCTAAAGCTCAAAATCAGCGGTGATTTTCTTGTTTGCCCGTTCTTTAATATGAGCTTTGACTTCAATGTATTTTTCAATACCTGAGTTCTTGAGTTTACTTCTCAAGAGCTGATCAGTCTGGAAAATACCGGCTGAGCTGTTCATGTAGATATCAACGACTATCGGTCGTTCCTCCCCTTCACTGACCGTTACTTTATCAATAGCCATAGCTGATATCGAGTGTATTTCCATTCGACCTGCCTCGAAAGGAAGTCGTGATCGTCCTTCACTCATATCCAGTGCGTCAGCGACTCGAAGGATCCCACCTTCAATAGTGGATGGCTTTCCCCCGCTCCGATGGTTGATGATGGCATGCAACGTTTCTGCGATGACAATCGTTTTTTCCTCAATCGGCAGAAAATCTATCAGTTCTCTCAGAAGGGTATGTGTCATGAAAAGACTGAACTCCTCATGTCCTTCACGGTTTGCAGACATTCCGATGTCGTGAAGTAAACTTGCCAATAGAACCACGAGTTCTGCGTGATCTTGGGTTAGTTTAAAATCTTTGACGATCGAGGGTTCGATACCGTTTTTGGCGAGAATTCGAAGCAGTCGAAGCGACAGATTTGAAACAATCTGAAAATGAACCGGACCATGGTCTGTCATTTTCAAACGATCAATTGCGTTGGTGTTTATAATATTCCAGAGTGTGCGGATCTCAACATTGGTGTTTACCATATTGAGAGCCTTCTCCAGAAGTATGTTGTTTTTTGTCGGGACATGTATAGAAATACTGTCCGGCGACGGTTTTTGTTTTACCGTTTTCATAAAAATAATATGTTAAAAATCGTGTGTTATGGGTCTATTACTGTGGTCGGAGATGCAGCATTGGCATCTGTTTGTTCCGTGGCTTTGTACTGAATGTACAAATAAAGAGTAAGTAGGAAGACAATAAGTACAAAGATAGTGATGAATATACTAGTGAATATCTTCATGTAATGACAGTATATCAGTATTGATTTTCTTAATCAATAAAACTATCTAATACTAGATCAATCTAGTAATCAGATAGTTTCGATGATTAATAGTTTCTTTTTTTGAAAGATCCACGATCATTTCTTCGTTCTTCGCGGGGTCTTGCAATAGTGACGACTATTTGTCGGCCATCAATTTCTTTTTCCGACATTTCTTCTATTGCTCGTTGTGCTGATGCATCATCAGCGAATGTGACAAAGCCAAAACCTTTTGATCGGTTGGTTTGACGATCCATGATAACGATAGCTTCTGAGATCTCTCCAAACTGTGCGAACAGTTCTTTTAGAGAAGCGTCATTCATTGACCATGGTAAGTTTCCTACGTATATTTTATTTTGCTGCATATGTATCACCGTCCTTTCTGATTGCTTAACGTCTATTTCTTCGTTGGTAACGTGAAAAAAAGCTATGACCTTTTTGGTCAACTTTATGTATTTCAGTAACTTTTATTCTGCTGCCGTCTACTATTTTATTATTTAATTTGGCAATTGCTTCTGCTGCCACTTTATCTGATGTCATTGTTACATATGCCGAATCATTATTCTGCTTAAAGCCGATTTTTCGGGTCAGATCTATGGATACAACCTCACCAATTGTGGAAAACAAGGTGTTAAGTTGTTCTTCTGACGTGTCTGATGAGATCTTTCCGACGTATATGATGTTTGACATGAATAAAAAAGTTCTTAAGAAGAGAAATGGAAGGAGTAGAGATAACGTCTTTCAGCTTACAAGTTCATCTAAGATATGGATAGTATATCAGCTTTGTTGCTAAATAGCAAAAAAATCTGTTAGGAGCCGAATGTAAAAGCAAAAACCCGGGTTCCTTCGGTCTGAAAATTAAGCTGTAAAATATGATCTTCTTTTTGATCAAGACTGATTAAGTGATACAGCCGTGCTTCATCAATTTGTACAAAACCGTTTTTGACATCTGCTCCTGCCTGATCTGAGACCAGTTTATTATCCAGGAATACAGCGATTCTGTCATCTTTTGATTTTGGGGTGATGACAAGATACACATCTTTTGCCAGGAATCGGAGAAGTAGCCCTGATCCGACCTCGGCACTTTCAGCGTATTCATCACTAAGGTTCCATTTTCCCACATAGGCAAATCTGCTTTGAGGTAATGCATCAGGAATTGAATAATTCTGCTCTCCCGGCTTGGGCTGTTCGGATGCGGCAAAATACTTAATTCGGGATATCCCGAGGTAGGTTTCCGGTGTTTGTATTCCGTTTGATGTTTGTTCTTTTACCCGAAGAAGTTCTTTTTCGCCCTGCATACCGGCTTCTTTCAAAAGCTTTTGGATATTCTCCTCTGTCACATCATAATCCCCTTCTCCGAAGTGCGTATACCTCACGACACCCTTTGCGTCTATGAGGTATTTCGCCGGCCAGTAGTGATTGTCATAAGCACGCCATGTCTCAAAATTATTGTCCTGTGCGACAGGATACCGTATGTTATATTCTTTGATTGCCTCCTGTACGTTTTCCGTCTTTTTCTCAAACTCAAACTCGGG
>Ga0210057_1010116_pt1 | contig 10763 bp, 7 predicted proteins | sample CryGeyCG2114_010_2_FD_183968 | JGI IMG/M metagenome (GOLD analysis project Ga0210057, IMG submission 183968) | Groundwater microbial communities from aquifer - Crystal Geyser CG10_big_fil_rev_8/21/14_0.10 (SPAdes) (version 2) | ecosystem: Environmental > Aquatic > Deep subsurface > Groundwater ...
CAGCCAGTGGACGAAAAAGATTTACCGGTGAAGCTACCCAAGATTAAGAAATACCAACCGACTGATACGGGGGAGTCGCCCTTGGCCAATGTTAAAGACTGGATCAAGACGACTTGCCCTAAATGTGGTGGCCCGGCGCGGCGGGAGACCGACACCATGCCCAACTGGGCCGGCTCTTCCTGGTATTTCCTGCGTTATACCGATCCGCACAATGGTGAAGCGCTGGCCGATCCAGCCAGACTGCGTGATTGGCTGCCGGTGGATCTTTATCTGGGTGGCGCCGAACACACTACTTTGCACCTGCTTTATTCCCGCTTTTGGTACAAGTTTTTAAATGACATTCAGGCTGTTCCCGGTCAAGAACCTTACGCGGCACGGCGCCAGCACGGGGTGATCTTGGGTGAGGACGGCGAAAAAATGAGTAAGTCGCGCGGTAATGTGGTCACCCCAGATGATGTGGTTCAAAAATTTGGGGCCGATACTCTGCGGCTGTATTTGATGTTTATGGGGCCATATGAGCAGACAATGCCTTGGTCCAGTCGGGGGGTCGAAGGTATTTGGCGGTTTTTAAATCGGGTGTGGCGGTTAGTATATAGCGCTGATGAAACCGACCTTGGGTGTGCGGAGCACTCCCTAGGTCGGCGTTTGGATGAGCCGCTCACACTCCGGGGATGCGAGCGACAGCTTGATCGCCTGATGCACCAAACGATCAAAAAGGTATCCGAAGATATCGAAGCGCTCAAACACAACACGGCGATTGCGGCCATCATGGAATATACCAATGGTATGATGGCTCATAAAAAAATATCAGCAAAATATCTGGAAATATTGGTCCTTTTGCTTTCACCATTTGCCCCGTTTATGACGGAAGAATTATGGCATGAGGCGCTTGGCAAAAAGACCAGCATCCATCAGCAAGCTTGGCCAAAATATGATGCAAATCTACTTAAACAAGAGCAAGTGACGATTGTGGTTCAAATCAATGGCAAAGTCAGAGGGCAAATTATTGTCAGGCCCGCCGAAGCGAAGGGTTCCCAGCTTCAAATTGAATCTTTGGCTAAAAAGCAGCCGAATGTCGCGCATCACCTGGCGGGTAAAAAAATTGCTAAAGTCGTCTTTGTCCCCGGCAAATTGATTAACTTTGTGGTTTAATCATGAACCTCGATGAGGTTTTGCAAAAGTATCAGCTGCCTTTGGCGGTAGGTTTGGCGGGAGCGATTTTAGTGGGGGTTGGGGTGTTTTTGATTAAAAGCGGCCAATCTTCGCATGGTGAGGGAGCGGTAGAAATCTTGTCGGTGTCGCCAGAAGTGCAGACGGGATCCATTTTTGTCGATCTTGAAGGCGCGGTGGAAAGCCCGGGTGTTTATGAACTGCCGAGTGGCAGTCGGATCAATGACTTGCTGATTCGTGCCGGCGGTTTGTCCGCCAAGGCGGACCGCGAATGGGTATCAAAGAATCTCAATTTAGCTCAAAAGCTATCAGACGGGGCTAAGCTGTTTATTCCCGAAACCGTCGATGAGGCGGGTGAGGCCCGCCGAAGTCCTGGTGAGGATGGGCGGGAAGGCATTAACATCAACATCGCCTCGGCTGTTCTGTTGGATACTTTGTGGGGCATTGGTGAAAGCCGAGCGGCGGCGATTATCGCTAATCGGCCCTACCAAACGCTCGAGGAGTTGATGACCAAAGCGGGGATTCCCAAGAATGTCTTTGAGAGAATCAAAGAGGAGATTACACTCTATTAAATTTTTAATTTATGATTTCGAATTTTGCTTAAATTTAGATTGGATTAATTTTAAATTAAAACATTAAAAATTTATTTAAAATTCAAAATTGAAAATTTTTATCCAGTGGTTAATGATCTTTATTTGTTTTTGCCTCATTTACATCCTTCGTCTCCACGCCAGCCAGCCTCTAAACATTCCCGATCAGGCGGCAATTAGGCTCACCGGCAGGATTATTCAACAACCCTATCAAAGGGATTCAAAGCAGATCATCAACGTCAATGGCTTTTTGATCAAAGCAGACCGTTTCCCAGCCTATTTTTATGGTCAGAAAGTGGTGGTGACTGGCAAAGTCCAGAAGCGGATGATAAATCGTTTTGCCAGTCAATTTAGCCTGTATTATCCGCAAATTCAGGTAATTGATCAAACTCGAACTTTAATTGATAAAATCAATTTTGGGGATTTACTTTTGGGTTTCAGAAAGCGGTTGGAAGAAGGGTTGGGGCAAGCCCTGCCCGAGCCGCAAGTGAGCCTGTTGGCGGGGATTTTGTTGGGCAGCAGGCGTGATCTGCCGGAGAAATTCATGACTAATTTGCGGGGAACAGGCACGATGCATGTCATTGTTGCCTCTGGTTACAATATTTCGGTGGTGGCCGGTTTTTTGGTCGGCATTTTATTGTTGTTTTTCCGCCGCCGGTCTGCCGTCGGCGGGGCTTTTTTGGGAATTGTCGGCTACACGATCATGGCGGGGGGTGAGCCGCCGGTGGTGCGTGCCGCCATTATGGGCAGCTTGACCTGCCTGGCCCAGCTTCTGGGTCGAGAAAAAGACGTCTTGGCTTCCTTGCTTTTTGCCGCCGCGATCATGCTATTAGTTTCTCCTTTGATACTGTTTGATATTGGTTTTCAGCTCTCTTTTTTGGCGACCGCCGGTATTTTGTTGATCGAGCCGTTACTAACCGGCAAGCTGTTTTCCCTGCCGCTGCTTGGGCAAGATTTAAAAGTGACTTTAGCGGCCCAAATAGCCACTTTGCCTATCTTGGTTTTTAATTTCGGCCAAATCAGTTTGCTTTCACTACTGGTCAACGCTTTGGTCTTGCCGGTGACGCCTTTGATTATGGGTCTGGGGGCGGTGACGGCTGGTTTAAGCCTGGTGTCAGTAGCCTTGGCGCGGGTCTCCGCTTGGCTGGTGTGGCTGCCGCTGACTTACTTTGTTAAAGTAATTGATTGGTTTGGCCCCTGGAGCCAGCTAGTCTCTTTAAAACTGGCGTCAGTCAGCAACTGGTGGGTCGGTGGTTATTATTTAGGGTTAAGCTTATGGCTATGGCGTCAAAAACGCGTTTCTGCTTCATCAGCTTAGCTTTGCTGGCCGGCTTGGTTTGGTCCGCTGTCCACCAACTGCCGGATAACCGGCTGCACTTGGTTTTTTGCGATGTGGGTCAAGGCGATGCCATTTTGGCCATTCATGGCTCTTCGCAAATTTTGATCGATGGTGGGCCCGGCAACCAGGTTTTAACCTGCCTGGAGGAACATTTACCTTTTTGGGACCGCCGGATTGAGATGGTGATGTTGACGCATCCGGAAGCCGATCATTTAACCGGTTTGATTGAGGTGGCCAAAAGGTATGAGGTGGGGCAGTTTGTGGTTAATGCGCTCGCCAATGATACAGCCGTTTTTCGGGAGTGGCGTCAAGCGGTTTTAGCTGAAGGGACGTCGGTTTATTCACCGCAAGTGGGCGATGGGCTCCGCCTTGGGCCGATTGAACTGAAAGTCCTTTGGGCTCAATCCGATCCGGAATTGGCCAATCTTTTTGTTAACCATCCCGGGGGTGTGAGCGCCGCACTCCCCAGTGATGAAATTTTGGGAGCCGCCACGATCAAAGACGATTTCAACGAAACCTCGATTGTCACCTTACTGTCTTTTGGCAGTTTTGATGCTTTTTTATCTGGTGATATAGGTTTTGATACTGAAGGGCAATTGGTTTTGGAGGGGTTACCAACGGTGGAAGTGATCAAAGTGGCTCATCATGGTAGCAAATACAGCAGTAGCGAGGCTTTTTTGCAGGCGGTGAGCCCGGAGGTAGCGGTGATTTCGGTTGGCAAAAACAGTTTCGGCCACCCAACAGAGGAAGTCTTGCAGAAATTAAGAAATTTAGAAATTAAGATTTTAAGGACCGACCAAGACGGCAGTATAGAGATTGTGAGCGATGGCAAAAGTTGGTATACTGCAGGTCAATGATGATGGCAGCACGGATTAAAAAGATTTTGGCAAAAGCTTTAGGGGTCTTGAAGCTGCCGGTGGAGAAGCTGGCGTTGGAGCATCCGGACAAATCAGAACACGGCGATTACAGCACCAGCGTGGCGCTGGTACTGTTTGCCCAAAAAGTGGGTAACGCGGCCAATCCCTTCACTTTAGCCCAGCAGATCGTTGATACCTTGCGTTCTTTGGGCCTGCCGGACTATTTAGCCAAAATAGAAGTAGAAAAGCCAGGTTTTATCAATATCTGGCTCAAAAATGAGACTCTTATCAGTGAAGTTCCCCGAGTGATAAAGGAAAAAAATAAGTATGGCATGCTCACTGGGAAGGGCGAGCCGGTGATGGTGGAGTTTGCCCATCCCAACACTCACAAGCAGTTTCATATCGGGCATTTGCGCAACCTTTGCTTAGGTGAGGCGGTCAGCCGGTTGCTGGCAGCCAATGGCCAAAAGCTGGTGCGGGCCAATTATCAAGGTGATGTGGGCCTGCATGTAGCCAAATGTTTGTGGGCGCTGCAGCGCTCCCGTCGGCAGACGCCCCGGTCTTTGGACGCCAAAATCGCTTGGCTGGGTCAAGCTTACGTTAAGGGTAACCAAGCTTATGAAGAGGACCAGGCAGCCAAAAAACAAATTAGCCTTTTAAACCAAAAAATTTACGGGGAAAACAAGGAAATTCTTAGTCTTTGGCGGCAAACCAGACGATGGAGTTTGCAATATTTTGATAGGATTTATCAGCGTTTGAATACTAAATTCGACCGGCTTTATTTTGAAAGCGAAGTGGCCGAGGCGGGCAAGCAGCTGGTTTTAAAACACCCCGAAATTTTTGTCAAAAGCGACGGGGCGGTGATCTTCCCGGGAGAAAAATACGGGCTGCACACCCGCGTGTTTATCAATCAAAAAGGCCTGCCGACCTATGAAGCCAAAGATTTGGGCTTGGCTAAGCTTCAATTTGAAGAGTACCGGCCACGGCAGGTCGTTCATGTGGTGGGACCGGAGCAAAGGGCCTATTTTCAGGTGCTTTTCCAGGCTCTCAAGCAGATCAGCCCCTCGACTGCTGGCAAAGAGTTTCATCTGGCCTACGGTTGGGTGAGGCTTAAAGAAGGCAAGATGGCTTCGCGGACCGGCCAGACCGTGTTGGGGGCATGGTTGCTGGATGAGGTCAAAAAGCGGCTGCAAATAAACTTTAGGATGACCGCGGCCGTGGCAGAAAAGGTGGCCGTGGGGGCGGTGAAGTATTCTTTGCTCAAATTTAATACGATTAGTGAGATCGTGTTTGATATAGATGAGTCGATTAATTTGGCAGGCGATTCCGGGCCATATCTTCAATACACCTTTGCTCGTTGCCAAAGCGTCTTGCGCAAGGCAAAGATTGCGTTTGTAGGGGCGCATCATGATGCGCCCGTGGCTGCGCCCGCCCCAGAAGTGGTTAGGGGAATTTCCGCAGAAGAAATAGCTGTTTTGCGGACGCTTTATAAGTTCCCCGAGGTGGTGGCCGAGGCGGGAGAGAAATACGCCCCGAATTTGGTTTGTAATTTTCTTTTTGAGCTGGCTTCAGCATATAATTTGTTTTATAATAAGCAATCGATTCTGAAGGCCGCGCCGGAAGAGCGGAAACAATTCCGGTTGGTCCTGACGGCCGCTGTGGCTCAAGTGGTCCGCAACGGCCTGAATTTGTTAGGCATCGAGGCAGTTGAGAAGATGTGAGAAGTAATTTTTAATTATGTACACTCATCATTTAACTAAATTACCATCTGGTTTGCAGTTGATTACCGTGCCTATGCCGCAACTGGATTCCTTGACCGTCCTGGCGGGCGTCAGCGCCGGCAGCCGGCAGGAAACTAGACTGGCCAACGGCTTGTTCCACTTCTTGGAGCATCTGGCTTTTAAGGGCACTCACAAACGGCCCAGCACCCTGGCCATTGCCGGTGAGGCCGACAGTGTCGGCGCTGCCTTTAATGCCTTTACCAGCAAAGAGTTTACCGGCTATTGGATGAAGGTTGCCAGCCGTCACAAGGCGCTCGCTTTTGATATTTTAAGTGATATTTTGACCGATTCTTTGCTGGCGCCAAAAGAGATCGAGCGCGAAAAGGGGGTCATTATCGAGGAGCTTAACATGTATGAAGATTTGCCGATGCGCAAGGTGCAGGAGAATTTTGAACGGCTGATGTACGGTGATAACTCGATGGGCTGGTCGACTGGCGGCGGCAAAGACCAGATTCGCCAAATGAAACGGCCGGCTTTTGTCAGCGCCCTGAAACGTTTTTATTTTAGCCGCAATATGGTGGTGGCGGCCGTCGGTAAAATTACCCCGCAGGAAGCAACAACGCTGGCCGGTCAATATTTCTCTTCGCTTCAAAGAGCTGGTCAAAAGGTAACAAAAGAGATCAAAATTAGCCAGGCGGCGTCGCGGCTGCAGCTGCAGACCAAAAAGACCGAGCAGGCCCATTTTTGTCTGGGAGTGCCGGGGCTGGCTTACAACGACAAGGATCGTTTTGCTTTGTCGGTGCTGGCGGCGGTTTTGGGCGGGGGGATGAGCTCACGCTTGTTTATCGAAATTCGGGAGCGGCGAGGGCTGGCTTATTACGTCGGCTGCGATGATGATAATTTTACGGATAGTGGCTATTTACTGGCTCGGGCCGGAGTCCGGTTGGAAAAAATTGACGAGGCAATTAAAGTAGTGATTGACGAGTTGGTCAAGTTAACCAAGATACCAGTAGGGGATCAAGAGTTGAAAAAAACCCAAGAGATGATTAAGGGCAGGCTGGTTTTGAGCTTGGAGGACTCCCAACAGGTGGCGACTGACTATGCGGTCGAGCTTTTGCTGGAGAAAAAAATCCGTACCCCGCAAGAAATCATGAAGTTGATTGACCAAGTGACCGTAGCTGATCTTCAGCGGGTGGCCAAGCGGCTTTTAAAGCCCGAAAAGCTCAATCTGGCCATCATTGGTCCTTTCCAGTCCGAATCGCGGTTTCACAAGCTTCTGCAGTAAGTCGGGGACGGCGGACTTGAACCGCCAACCTCACGAACCCGAATCGTGCGCGCTACCAATTGCGCCAGTCCCCGGAATGGTGTCAGGTGACCCCGGAAGGAGTCGAACCTTCATTGCAGGTTTAGGAAACCTGGGCTCTATCCGTTGAGCTACGAGGTCCGAATACATTATAATTTTTTCAAGGCCAATTTTCAATTTATAACTTATGGCTAACGGCAATAATTTTTGTGGTTATCAGTTATCAGCCACAAGTTATCAGTTGTTAGTTATTTTAAGCTGATCGCATACAGGTTCGCCGGCGTGTTTTTACCGATCGAAGTGAGGATCAGCAACTTGGTGCCGGACGGGAAAGGGAAGGCAAATGAATTTTCGAACGGCCCGGTATAAATATCCATCCAGTTTTGGTTGTCATATTCCACAAGACTGATTTTATCTTCCTGAACCACAAACAGATGCCGCGAGGTGGGGAACCAGCTGACTTGGCTGCCCTCCGAACCGGCGGGCACGCTGATCAAAAAGTTGCGGTCTTCTTTCAGGTCATAAACATATTGTTTGCCGGCTTCGATCGTGCGCATTTCCGGTTGGGTGCTGGCCGCTGGCAAAGGCGGAATGATGTTGGCCGGAATGGTGGCCGCCGCCGTGGCGGTGTAAAGGATTTTGGTTTCATCCGGCGAAAATTCCAGGTTAGCAATGGCTTCGTCGAGAGCCGCTAGCAGTTTTTCTGGTAGTTTGCTAATTTTAGCCTCGTTTTTGATCATTTCCTCTTCCTCCCAGCGCTTTTTTAGCACCGCCGCGCTTTGAGTGATATTGACCAGTGAGGCGGTCGGGTTAAGCCGGCTAGCGTCGACTAAAAAGGTTTCTTTATTGAGGGTTACCAAAATTTGTTTGAAGTCGGGTGACCACTCATAGCTTGCCTGGCTAAAATCACGGCCAGCCGGGGCAGATTCCAGGATTTGTCTCGGCTCGCGGTTAAAACCCAGCGGTCGGTCGGTCAAGTCCAGTACCCAAGTGCCGCGCTTGCTGGCGGAAGCCGTCGCCACGTTGAAGACCACCTTTTGGCCGTCAGGCGACAGCAAAGGATCAGTCGCGCCAGTAAAAGTGAGCACTTTAAGATCAGGAAAAGAACTAAACAGGGAAGCGTCGGTTTTGGTCACCAGTTCCTTTTTGAGGGTCAACGTTTTTTTCCAGGGGAAAAAGCCGTCTTTTTTGATTTCTACTTCATATTTGTCAGGAGCGAGGCTGAGAGTGGTATTAGTGGCGGATTTAAGCTTACCATCGACAAAAAGTTGGGCGGCGTCCGGATCGGAAGTCGCCACCAGCAAACCGGTCGGCCTAAGAGTGCCGGTGGACAGGTCCGGCTTGTAGCCTTGAGCCAGTCTGATGATCAAAAAAGCGATCACGCCGACGCCCACAAACAAGCTGGCAAAAAGCAAAGCGCGCTTTCGGTTGAGAGACATAAAGGCATTATACAATGATCAATTTTCAAATACCAATTTTCAGTGAAACTTCAATTAGCCGACCTTGGGAGTGCGCAGATTAAATACCCCTGGAGTGTGAACGTTTCACTCCCCAGGGGTGTGTTTTATCGAACGCCGACCTAGGGAGTGCGTCCGCCTACAAACGTCTGCGGCGTTAGCCAATGGCGGGCGGGTCGCACAACCCAAGGTCGGCTAACCAGGGGGGTGTTTAATGGAAAATTGTAAATTGATTAAAGTATGCTATGATCGATTAAAGAGTTTTGATTTTTAGCCAAATGCCTCAAAAGACATCAAAAGCGAACAAGTTTAGGTTCAGCAAGCGGATTGGCATTGATCTGGGAACCGCCAACAGTTTAGTCTGGCTGGAGAATGAAGGGATTGTCCTGAATGAGCCAACGGTGGTGGCAGTTTCGCTGGATGACAATCGGGTGCTGGCCGTCGGCAATGAGGCCAAAAAAATGCTCGGCCGAACACCGGAAAATATTCAGGCTTCCCGGCCGATGCGTGAGGGAGTGATCGCCGATTACGTCGTCACCGAGGCCATGCTGCGCTACTTTATCCAAAAAGTCAGCGGTCGCAGTTTTTTTTTCAAACCGGAAGTGATGATTTGCGTGCCGGCCGGCTGCACTCAAGTCGAGCGCCGAGCCGTGCTGGACGCAACCCTGGCCGCCGGCGCCCGTTCGGCCTACTTGATTGACGAGCCTTTGGCGGCCGCCATCGGGGCCGGTATTCCCATTGCCGCCCCGTCTGGCAGTATGATTGTAGACATTGGCGGTGGCGCCACCGAGGCGGCCGTCATTTCTTTGGGCGGGGTGGTGGTGCACCAATCCGCTCGCGTCGGCGGCACCAAGTTGGATGAGGCCATCGCCAGCTATATTCGCAAAAAATACAATTTGGTGATTGGCGACCAGACCAGTGAGCAGATCAAAATCGAAATCGGTTCGGCCATCAAACTGGACAAGGAGGTCAAAAGAGAGGTCAAGGGCCGCGACTCGATCATGGGTTTGCCGCGGGTGATCGAGCTAAGTTCGACCGAAGTCACCGAGGCCATGCGGCCGGTTTTAAACCAGATGATTGGTGCCGTCAAAGCGGTTTTGGAAGAAACGCCGCCGGAGTTGGCGTCGGATATTATTGATAAGGGGATTGTCTTGTCCGGCGGCACAAGTTTGCTGTGCCACTTTGATAAGCTAGTGACCGAAGAATCCGGGGTCCCGGCTCATGTGGCCGAAGAACCGATGCTTTGTGTGGTCAAGGGGACCGGGGTTGCTTTGAAAAATATTGATGTCTATAAGAAGTTGATTTTTAGAAAGTAAGTTTGCTTTGCCCATTTTATTCTAATGGCAGTTTATAATCTTATAGTAACAGGTAGTCTATAAAATATGTTTTTAGAAGTAAATTGTTTAAAATACCTTTATCTAGAGAAATTTCTAGAGTAAACTAATTGATCTATTAGCTAACTTTAGATGATTAAATTATTTTAGTTATTATCTTGTAGTTTGAAGAAAGATTTTGGTATAGGAGAGAGACTGTTTTTGTTAAGCTAAGACCTTTAATATTTAGTTATAAGATTGTTTTTGCAAGCAATCCAATGCCAAAATTGCCTATTTTTCAAAATCAAGTGATTTGGACACGTTTTTTTTCGACGGCAGGCTGGTTGGGGGGTATTTTTTACCCTAATGAGGTATTAAAAACAGCTAAAATGACAAGCTAATGATAGTCAAAAAAGACCTAAATAGAGCCAAAATATTAGGAGTTTTTTTAGATAGCAGTCGTTCGAGGCGACTGATACAAGAGGTCTCACGGGCGATTAAAAGGGGTCAAAAGCTGTTTATGACCACGCCCAACCCCGAATTTTTGGTTTTGGCTTACCAAAAAAGTTGGTTTAAGGATATTTTGAACCAGGCCGATTTGTCAATCCCTGATGGGGTGGGGTTAATTTTGGCGTCTTGGTTTTTGCAAACTAGGCCGCGGTTAGGCCAGAGGACCACGGGGGCGGATTTAGTGGCGCGGTTGTTGCGGCAAGCGGATGAAAATGGCTGGCGAGTCGGAGTCGTCGGCGCCAGAGCCGGAGACTCCCAACAAGCAGCGGTTTTGTTGACGCGGTTACAGCAAAAGTACCCGGGTGCTAAAATTTCCGCCAACTCTTTGGGTGGTGATTTGGTTTTGGCTTGTCAGGGAATGGGGGAGCAGGAAAAATGGGCGGTGCAGGCGATGAGCCAGGCTAAAAGTGGGGTTTTTATTGGTGTTGGTGGTTCCTTGGATTTTTTGACCGGTTTTGCCCGCCGGGCGCCGGCAGGGCTACGCAAACTGGGTTTAGAATGGG
>Ga0210057_1010117_pt1 | contig 10762 bp, 13 predicted proteins | sample CryGeyCG2114_010_2_FD_183968 | JGI IMG/M metagenome (GOLD analysis project Ga0210057, IMG submission 183968) | Groundwater microbial communities from aquifer - Crystal Geyser CG10_big_fil_rev_8/21/14_0.10 (SPAdes) (version 2) | ecosystem: Environmental > Aquatic > Deep subsurface > Groundwater ...
TGCCGGGGCATTATTTACCTTATTGGTAAAATCGTCATAGCGTGGAAACCACCATTGCCCAATACTAGAGCTTGTGTTTGCCTGCGCATAAGCAAAGTGGGGAGCTGCCAACGACGAAAAAAGAAGTGAGACCAGAACCAAAATCGGCAGGAGTTTTTTGAGCATGTTTTTAATTTTGTTTTTCATCTTAAATAATAACACTTATGCTAATTATTGCAAAAACTTAGTCCGTATTCAAAGGCTGATAATTCTTCGTTTACGTAGCTTGGTGTGTATAGCTTAACATTGAGTTTGCATGCATCTTCTTTGTTGATTCCTAGCTGCTTTAAAAAAGAGTTTTCTGCCTTTATTCTGGCTGAATCGAATTCTGGACTGTTAATTTCAATAAAAAAGACATTGTCTTGTTTAATATAGGCGATTTCGAAATCATCTTCGCGCTCGAAAACAAAATCTCCCTCGTCGTTCTTCTCGACGGGCGATTTTGCAATATTGTTGATTTCAACATCGGACACCTTCATTCTTGACGAGAAAGTTGAGTTTTGAAAAGCTTCAAGAAGAATTCCTGCTACCACAACAAGAAGACCGATAATGATGACCACTAGTATTGTTCGATTTTTGAGGAAATTTATCATGGTAATCCACATCTTGTTTTTGCTATTAACCAAGGTTGCCAATACGTTCCGTTCCTTGAATATTCTACCATTTTTTGAATGTTAGCATCTGCATTTTGTAAAATATCTACACACTTTTGAAGAAGCTTTATCTTGTCCTCGTCTTCGCTGATTGCGCAAGATCTTGTATCCCAGTCTCTTGATGAAAACGCACTTGAGCAATCTAATTTTTCCCCTGTTTTAGGGTCAATCACATTTGCCCCCGTCACTAGTAGGTTTATTTGAAATAGACCAACACTGTAATCGTAGGTTGTTCCATTTAAACATCCATCATTTAGCGAAAAAGGATTACCGTGAGTTTCTGCGTAACAGACTTGGGATGCATATGTAGCTTTTATTAGATCTCCGTTGAAATATAATGATAAATTACCAACTGAACATGGCCCATCGGTAACAACGGGACAATCTCCGATTTGTCCTCGTGGAACATCACTCTTTAGTGGCTCTTCGGTTAAGTCTATCTCACCAAAACCTCTTGGCCTGAGAGCAAGCTGTATTCCTTTTAAGAAGTAATCATGGACACTACCTAAGTGTGGGAAAAATAATTTAGCATTTCCACCTAATCTGTTGCTTGTTGGGTCACCGGCGAGTGCTGCGGTACCAGATGTTGGAATATTACTGCCAAGATTATTTGTTACATATGCGGCCTTTCCTTCGCCTGGAATGTCCTTTATTTCATCGAGTGGAGAGCCCTCTCCAATTTTTGGAAAAAACCTTTCAAAAACGCTTTGGCCTCCCGCAACAAGCCTTCCCCAGATATCGTTTAGTAATGGGGTATGGGTTTGTACATTGAGTGGTATATGAATCACAACTTGGCATTCAGGATCGGTGAGTGGACAAGATTCGATACAACTTATTTCGTCGATGGCACCCTCACAAGCATCGGCGCATTCGTCGACGGGTTCGGGTGCCGGGAATATGCAAGGGGCTTCTGCTTGGTATTCTATGGTTCCCGTGACATTTTCTTTACTTTCGTTAAGAAAATCCGGGGTATAGATTTTGTCACCCGGGTTAGTCCTGGTTTCTTCGGGTTCACAGTAGCTATAGGGATTAGACATAAGTGAGTCTCCCTCGGCCAGTGATGGAGCTCCAATTCCAAATTGACTTGGTGTCCATGAAAAGGTTTCGTCTTTGATTTCGCCTTCTTTAACATACTCAAGTGGCAAATATGAAGTTTGGATTGTCCAAGCCAATTCATTAGTTTCTGCGAGGTGGGGGAAGGACGCCATAACACCACCTCTATTAAGTCCACTTAGTTCTACTTCTTGTGCAGGTGTAAAAACAACGTCGTGGACAGTGATGTCTCCTGGTAAGTCGTAGCTTCCACCCAAATCATAGGAAGTTGTAAAACCACCCACACGATCTTCGGTGGATGAATAGGGTTTGTAAGGGAAAGTAAGGCTATTTATGTTGTCGTACGAGCCCCCCTCAGTTAATCTAATTTTTGCAGTAGCACCTTTTTGGTAGCATGCTGTTGGGTATCCCTTTTTTGCAGTGCAAACATATATTTGATCATGCCTTCCGTACTTTTCATCTTCTTTACCAACCATCTCTTCTTCGGCATTCCTAATATCATATTGTATTTCTCGAGGGAAAAGCTTTCTGATTGGCCCCGACAGTGTAGTAAGTTCATAATCATGATAAAGGCCTCTAAAGTATTTTTCTTCCGCTCTTTGGGTAATGCCGTTTAAATACCAGCTGACATAATCAGTCATCCTTTTTTCAAAATCTATTAGCGAAGTCCTATTAAGAGAATTAGGGACAAGCTCGGTATTGCCCAGTATTGGAAGCTCTGTACGTGATGGATCAATGCTAACGCTTGCATTGCTTGCAATCTTGTAAATACATTTTCTTTTTCCATCTCCTGCGTCTGTGCAATTAAATAGTTGCTCTGCCTCAGATAATGGCAGTGTAAAGGCTTCTTGAACGATAAAATCATTTCCACAATAAAAAGTTAGCTCTTCTGCATCCCGGTAACATGGGCTACCAGGGTAGGGGCGAAGAGAGTGAAGCTCGTCGCTGGTATCGCCGCAAGGAACATCTTCTACAACCCATTCTTTTCTTTTTCCCTTGTCTTCTTCGTCTCCACACTCTTCCCCGACCCAATTTTCAGTCGCAGGCTCATTAGGACCCACTGTGATATAGAATGAGCCATTCACTTGACTGTCAACGTCTTGAATAAATTGAGCAAGTTGATCCGGGTTTTGGAATCCACAACTTGCCCTCGTACAAAGCCTGATTATTACATTAACCCCGTTACTTCTTAAGCTATTAATTGCACCAGCGATTGAAACAACATCGCCTGGGCTGTTCGCGATTTGAACCGTCCATTGGGCCCCTAGTTCATTAATTTTTTTGCCTAAACCGTCAGGGTCATTGGGTGATAAACCAGGGTTAACTCCGCCGAGGCTTGGGGTTTCAGCAATGACTTTTTTATACTCGTCATCACTCATCCTGAATTGATCCCATTCCTGATCAGGACTAACATATGTTACGCCTTGTGGATTGTACAAGGGAACGAAATAAACAACCGCATTAATTCGACCATCAGTTCTTGCCCTTTGAAATTCTGCCTTCATACTGTCGATTTTTGTTTGGCTTATTGGAATAGTTGGGCTACCTGTACCAATGTCAAATTGACCAAACTCTGTGAAAAACGTTCCTTTGTTGTATCCATCAAATTTAGATTTCCAACCATTATCAATGTAATAATCCATTGCGGCTTTACCACTAACCGTATATGTATTTCCCGCAAAACCATCCAACTTGTCGAACTTTGCATCTGCATCGCGCATGTAATCAAAAAGTTCTACTTCATGAGTATTAGTAAGATTAAATGCAGGGGAGAGAAGTTTGGCGTGAGAAAGTTTACCATCAACTGCATCAATTACAGTATTCATGTATTCAGCAAGCGCTTCACCAATACATTCTTCTCTTGATCCATATGTATTGCCACCGGTTTGTGCGTAGACCGGCTTAGAGGTTTTTGTATCAAAAAGCAGACCGGCTAAAAAAGAGAAGAAGACGGCTAGTAGGAAAATATGAATTTTTACGTTTTTCATTTAAGTTCACGGTGTAACAAGTTAGTTTGTGTTGTAAATGGTGAAATTTGACAAGTCAATACCTGTTATATATCCGATTAATGTTAGGATCAAATATGCTGCTGCCAATAAAACCATCCCAAGTATTGCAGAGGTGATTGTTTTTTTTGCAGATTCGGCGGCTTTAGGATCACTGCCAGCAGTAATGAACTTGATTCCACCCATAATAAAAGTGACAAATAGAACGATTCCAGCGAGCGCAAGTATAACGAAAACTACATTACCAAAAACATCATCTAGTTCACTTAATTGCGCTGGTGCACCTAGATCTTCTTTTACGGATTGAATCTTATTGATTTGGGCTAGTGCTGTTGAAAACATCATATTTAGTTTATACTAAAAATCCTCCAATTTACAATTCTACAAATAGCATTTTTAATACAAAATCACTTGCATAATATTATTGCAAATTCAAGCAAACGGAGCTTATCTCATAAACCGGGTGAGGGACAATGAGTATTGTTTTTAATTTTATCCACCAAAAACCCCCTTGCATGACAAGCGGGCTTTTGTTTTATTCGAGAGTATCATACTAGACACTTTTTAAGCTGGTGTGATAGTAAATCCTCCCAATAAATCAATTCCAAACACAGTTTGTAGCAATTGAATAATTGCCCATGCAGAGAATACAATGATAAGTCCAACAATAGCTGCCGTGACTTGACCTCTTGCAGCCTCCGTGTTGGCTTTGTCTCCACCAGACATAATCCAGCGAATACCACCAAAAATCAACATGAAAAAGAAAAGTATTGCGGCAACAATTAAGACTGCCGATATTGCCCAGTTGATGATACGCTCAATTGTTAAGCTTGTGGCTGAACCCGCTGGACCATTGGTGGGTGAAAGATTAATTTGAGCTAATGCTGTTGAAAATAAAGTCATATAATCACCTCCTAACCAAAATCCTTAAAGTATATAAGGGTTTAAATGTTTGTCAACTTCATTATCGGAATAGTTGAGGCATGGTGTCAAGGATTAAAAGAAGACCTTACAGATAAAGTGAAGTTAAATCGATATTATTGATTTTTACTCCGAAGACTCTTTCAACAAATTCTACCACCGCAAATACTGCTATTACCAGGATCACGCCCACGACAGAAAAGAGAACTCTTTTTCTTGCATTTTCAACAGCTACTTTATCGCCACCGGCTTGCATTAGGCTTATTCCACCGAGAATAAATGAAAAGAAAAATATAACAAAAGCCACGATAAGAATCAGCGTAACCATGTTGGTAATTAATGATCCAATAAAAGTTTCACCTGCAGTCTGGCGAGCTCTATCTGAAAGTAGTGGATTGTCTATTCTTTGTGCTAATAAGTTCATAATTGTATCCGATTAAATATTGCGCCTAAGTCTAAAATTTCTGTAAAGCCAAGAAGTCTTCCGACAACAATTGTGAGAGAAATAGCCAATACAACAACAACAAGACCTATAATGCCGTTGCTAATTCTATTTTTTGCAGACTCAACTGCCGCCTTGTCTCCACCTGAGCCTATTAAGGATATTCCACCTGAAACAACAAGAAAAACGAACCAAATCGAAGCAATTGCGGTCAACAACCCAACCACACTTGTCAAATATCGAGTTAGTAAATCTGTAGCACTAGAACCAGAACCAGGTGAACCCAACGGCCCGGGCCCTTGAAGATTTCCTACATTTATGTCCGCTGCTAATTTTTTCATAATGTTTATTTCAAGCTCTGCTTATAACCCTGGTAATACTGGTGATAATATTCTGCTTGCGTCCCCATAGAGTAGCTGTCCGAATATGGCCGCCAACACAAAAGACCCTGCCATAAAGGAAAGGCCGATCAGTGTTTGATAAATTTTACCCCAAGCCCCTTCAACCTTTTTTGGATCATCTCCGGCACTCATGAAAGCGTAGCCGGCCAGTATAAAATTAACTAATGCAAAAACTCCACCCCCAACAATTAATAAGTTAATAAACAAATTTAAAATATTTCCGATTACACCATTCTGAACATCAGTATTGATGTAACCAGGGGGCTGTACTGAGCCTATTGGATTTGTAGCTTGAGTTAAATATTTCATAATTTAATTAAAGAGACAGTAACTTTGCACCAGTGAGTGTTTCGATTATTTTAACTATTATATATGATGTAAAGATAACAACGAAACCAGCAACCGCCGCGGTTATCGCCTGCTTTCCTTCACCAGCACTCCTTGGGTCGCTATTTCCGGCACTGCCAATAATTTTAAGTCCACCAAGCAAGAATAGAAATAAAACCGCGACTCCACCCATCGTGATCGCCGCCGTAACAATAATGGTAACAAGATTACCAGCAGTTCTTGATGTGCCAAGCATTGCGCCATATTTGTCACCTATGTTTATTGCTAATTTATCCATATTATTAAAAAACGTTCATTATTGATGGCAGGCCTAAAAATATTGAGATTAGTTGTACAGCCCAAAAAGAAATAAACACAATAAATATTCCAAGTAAGGCATTTGTAATTTGAGATTTTGCACCTGCGACCTTTTTAGGGTCACCTCCAGAGAACATTAAGGCGTACCCACCGGCAATTAAGTAAAGCAAAAGAGCTATGCCTGCAAGAAAAAAAAGGTAGGGGATCGTTGTGGATACAACAGTTCCTATGCTAGCACCTGGGAACTTAAAGCTTCCACCACCAACACTATCTTCGATGTCAAAGTAAATACCAGAGTCAAACTTGAAATCTTGATTTTGTGCTAGCAAGGCCGAGTACATAAGTTAATTTTAGAATATTCCCAAAATATTTACACCTATCGTTCTGAGCAAGAACGCAGCAAATATTACCATTAATAATCCAATTATCGCAGAAGTTAGTAATTCTTTGCCCCCTTGTAGTTTTTTAGGGTCACCTGCCGATGTCATAACCTGAAAACTTGCAAAGATAATAAGTAAGAATGCAACCCCTCCACCCACACCCATCCCCCAAGCGAGGAAAAAAGTGGCAGCAGATATGTAACTAGTGAATGGTATACAGCCAATCGCCGTGTCTATGCCAGCTTTTCCGGTATTGGTTAAGCAGGCATTTGAATAATTGACTACTACATGTTCGCAGCGGCATATACCTCCATTTTTTACTGGTTCACCATTCAGACACGAGGTGTTACCGTTGTCGTCTTCTATGCATTTTTCACCATTTGCTCCAAGTTGCCTTACTATACAACTACCACCTGTTTGTTTACAGTAAAATCCTTCGCAGATAGGTGGGTCGATTTGTGTTATATTCCCATCATCATCGTCACATTCACACAAAGTATCTTCACCCAAACAATTATCTGGCAATTCAATTGGTGATTCTCCAGTTGTTTCTATTACGTAATAGCTGCTGCACAATACATAAGAGTTGGCGCCATCTTGTTCGTAAATTACAACGCTGTGTGCACCACCCGGTAAATCTTCCGGGACTTCCCAATCTGTTTCACCAAATCCTGAGGCATAATCAACATTAACTACAAAATCTTTAGCAACGTCAATGTTTCCAAATTCGTCTTGGTCTGGGTCAATAGCAACGATAAAATTCCCACTACCTCCTTCCCCGCCGACTGCGTTTGGATCGACACTTATTCCGACATGTAATCTTTCGACCTCCGCATCATCGATCTCCGTGAAAATAGCCACACTCCCGGCCTCGTCTAGCAATCCGCCCAAACAACTAGCCCTTTGGTCTTCAGTGACAAGATCAATAATCAGGTCGGCATTTGTGTTTGATGGTCTAACCATTTTTGTTGCAAAAAACGTGCCGATCAACAGCAGGGAAGTGAATAGAAAAACAATCTTTTTCATCAGAATATTCCCAAAACATTAAACCCAAGTGTTCTTAATACAAATCCTGCGAAGATGAGGAGGATCAACCCTCCTATTGCTGAAGTCATCAATTCTTTTCCCCCCTGCAATTTTTTAGGATCTCCTCCAGATGTCATTATTTGAAAACCTGCAAATACAATGAGCAAGAAGGAAATTCCTCCACCAATCCCAAGTGCCCAGTTCATGAGAAATGTAACCATGCTAGTAGAATCATTAATTGGAACACAACCAATTGCAGTAGAAATCTCATCTGACTTGCAATTATCGTATCCGACTGGTGATCCTGGAGGATCAGCCGCATTGGTATTTGTGGCGAAAATTCCAGTAGTCAGAAGTACAATTAGCAGCGCAATAAAACTCCTTTTGATCATGCTGTTTTAAGTTTAACACAAGCGCTTGGTGATCAAAATATCCCGAGAATATTAAATCCAAGGGTTCTTAGTAGGAAAGAGGAGAAAACGAGTAAAATTATTCCGCCGATGGCTGCGGTAAGCAATTCCTTCCCACCCTGCAATTTTTTAGGATCTCCTCCAGATGTCATTATTTGAAAACCTGCAAATACAATGAGCAAGAAGGAAATTCCTCCACCAATCCCAAGTGCCCAGTTCATGAGAAAAATTGCCATATCACCAGGATCTCCTATTGGTATGCAGCCAATTGCAGTTTCAATTCCGTCTTTTCCACCGCAGGTGGTATTTGCCTTTGGTTTTGTTGGGTTAGTGTTGGGTAGTTTTTCACAAACATTATTACCAGTGCAATATAAGTCTCCGCCTTGGCCACAAGGATGTACTGCCTGGCAACAGGTTTGACCTTTTTTACCACACGCTTCACAAATACCCGTTGTCAGATTGCAGACTGAGTTGGTAGTGTCATTACACCCTGTGTTTGGGCAACAAGGTTGATTGATTTCACCACAACCAGGCGTACCTGTGTAAACACAATCTAATCCAGATACTGCAGCTTCATCGCAAAATTCATAAGGCACACTTGGACACAAATCTCCTGGAGCATAACCATTAGCTGCATCACAACTATTGCTTTTCTCAGCTAATTCGCAACCATTTTTCGCACTATTTGTTTGGCAGTAATATTTATTAGGTCCTGTTGGAGGTGGTGGTTCTTCTGGTTCAGGTTCCTCGGGTTCCACCCCTATCCAGGTACACGGAGAATAGACAGCTACGCAGTCTGTCTCATTATCTATTGCTGAACAGAGTGCTTTATCTGTCTCCCAGTCTCTCTCTGCCCCCTCATTTGGGGGAACAAAACAACCAACTTCATGATATCCAATATCATATTCACAAGCTCCAGCACCATCGTTTTTCCAATAGAACCATTCACACTTAAAAGATTGTGCCTTTGCAATTTTTGCGGAAAACAAAAAAAGAATTGTAACAAAAAATAAAAGTAATATTTTCTTGAAGTAGCGCATCTAAATTCTACTCAAGTCTATCACAATAGCAAGCTGTTATAATAGGTTTTGAATGAAGAAAATAATTAAAGCTTCACTTCTATTTTTAGTGTTAATTTCTCTAAGTACTCTGGTTTTCGGGAGGACTAGCGCTCAAAGTTGTCCTGATACTGATTATGATTGTCGGATTAATCAGATTCAAAAAGAGATCGACGCACTGACTCCTGCTCATGAGAACAATAAAACAGAACTAGCCAACACCCAAAAGCAGTTATCGGGGATTAAAGAACGCATTAAATATTTAGCCGGGGAATTGGAAGAGTTGGAAATTAAAATCGCAAAACGTGAAGATGATCTGGCTTATGCTCAAAAAATATTTGAGGAAAAAACTGGAAGCCACTACCAATTTATTAGGACTTATGACCCAATCATGCCTTTTCTTTCAACAGACACAGCCAGTGAAGCATTTTTAGAAATCGCATTAAGGACCCGCGCTGCCGAGGGGGATCGCGCAACAATGGAAGAATACGCGGCAAGCCTTATTGCGCTTAAAAATGACAAAGAGGAACTACAAAAAACAACAGACCAACTGGCAGCCGTTCAAAAACAAGTTGACGGGAAAGTTGCGTTTTTAGCTGGGGAAGTCTCAAAAGTTGAAAGCTATTTAACAGAACTATCCGGCAAGCAGCAAGAGTTAATCGCCCTAAAAGAGGCAGGATTTCAAACTTCCATTGGGGATACTCCTGCCACACTTGAGCCTTGCAGTGGGCCTCCGGGTTCCAGTAATTTTTGTGATCCAGGCTTTAGGCCAGCGTTCGCTGCATTTAGCTTTGGTGCTCCCCACAGAACTGGTATGAGCCAATATGGAGCGCTTGGTAGAAGTAAATCCGGTCAATCAGCTGAAACGATTTTGTCAGCCTATTACCAAGGGGCATCTTTAGATAAAAATTATCCGGCCGGCGCGACAATTGGGGTTGATGGCTATGGAAGAGTTTCTTTGGAAGATAATTATTTACTTGGAATATACGAAGTTCCAGAAAAGTGGGGAGATGAAGGAGGCCTTGAAGCATTAAAAGCTCAGGCTGTGGCTGCAAGAAGTTATGCTTTGTATGTGACTGACAATGGAGCTGGATCAATTTGTACTTCTGAATCGTGTCAGGTTTATAAACCTCAGTTGAAATCTGGTAAATGGGCAGATGCTGTTAGGGCGACTCGTGGCTGGGTTTTAGTTAAGGATGGAAAGCCAGCGAACGCATATTATGCCTCAACAAGTGGAGGCTATACGATTAGCCAGTGGGGTTGGAGTGGAATTAAAGATGCTAGTGGAGATTGGCCAAGCACGGCCTATGAAAAAACAGGAGGAAGCCCATGGTTTTATAAGGGTTGGTATAAAAGCCGCGGTGGGAATAGTTGTGGTAGGAGTAATCCCTGGTTAACAAGCCGTGAGATGGCGGACATATTAAATGCTTGGAGTGTTGTTTATAAGGGTGGTGGTGACGTTTCCCGTGTTAGCCCGGTTGACACGGGATGTTGGAATGGAAATCCTTATTCGATTGACGAGTTGGCTGGGATTGGAGGATTTACAAGCGTCTCTAGTGTTTCGGTGGTTTACGCAAATGATGGTTATACAAAGACGGTCACTTTTGGTACAAATAAAGGCTCAGTAAGCATCGATGGAGGAGAACTTAAAAAAGCATTCAATCTTCGCGCCCCAGGCTATATTGGTATTAAGAGCTCTCTTTTTAATATAGAAAAACTTTAATTGGT
>Ga0210057_1010118_pt1 | contig 10761 bp, 12 predicted proteins | sample CryGeyCG2114_010_2_FD_183968 | JGI IMG/M metagenome (GOLD analysis project Ga0210057, IMG submission 183968) | Groundwater microbial communities from aquifer - Crystal Geyser CG10_big_fil_rev_8/21/14_0.10 (SPAdes) (version 2) | ecosystem: Environmental > Aquatic > Deep subsurface > Groundwater ...
TTTCCTCAGCCCGCCTCAAATCTTGAGCTAATCTGTGGGTTGAACGCAAAAGAGCAGATTGTTTTTCTCCCCCCCGGTAGTTAGCCAAAACAATAGCCGCCAGCAAACCGATAATTAGAATTACTACTGTTATTTCCAATAAAGTGAAACCTCTTTGATTCATAAACCATTAAAAAAGTTTAAGTACCAATTGATAATACTTTGACCCCAAAAAAGGGCAATAAGGGTGCCCGCCACCAAGAATGGGCCGAAAGGCACCTCTGAGCGAAGACTTTTTTTGTGGCTGGCTATTAATCCTATCCCTATTATAGCGCCGATGAAAAAAGCTAAAAATAGAGCAACTAAAATATTTGGCCAACCAAGAAATAAACCGATAAAAAAAGCAAGCTTTATATCTCCTGCTCCCATCCATTTACCACGAGAAATTAAGACTATTGTCAAAAAGAAAGCTGCTGCCCCAAAAGCTGAAATCAAATATTGAAGTATGAATTGTGAATTATGAATTATGATTTGATATAAAAAAGCTATTCCGATAGTTGGGTAAATTATTTTATCTGGAATGAGGTAATGTTTTAAATCATAAACGAAAATGATTATCAGGAAACATAAGATAACTAATAAATATACACCTGTCCAAACATTAATACTGGTTAGGAAAATAAGGAGGAAAAGAAAAGCAGTGGCGAGCTCAACCAAAGGATACTGAAGGGATATTTTTTTGCCGCAATAGCGACATTTTCCTCTCAAAATCAGAAAGGAAAATATCGGGATTAAATCTTGCCAGGATAATTGATGTTTACAATAAGGACAAAAAGAACGGCTTAACCCCCCGCCACTTTTAAATAAAAGCTGGTGGGGGGCGCCAGTCTGAAAACGATAGATTATCGAATTTAAGAAAGAGCCGACTGTCAAGCCAAAAAAGAAAGCAAAAACATAAAATAAAATTTCCATTCTTTAATTCTAACTTATTGAAAATCCAAGTTCAATCTCAATCTATTGACTTACGATCTCAATCTATTGACTTACGAAGTCGATAGATAAGCCGAATTAAACAAAAACCCCGCCAGAATATATTCTGGCGGGGCAGTTAAATCAAATCCTATTCCTTACCTATCCTTAAATGTCAAGGGCGCAGTCGGCAGTTCCAGCATCGCAATTAACGGCGGAGCAGGCAGTATTAGCGGGTGGTGTAACATAACCAGTAGAATCTAAACAATGGCAATTCGCACTATCACTTGCTAAAGTTGAAGAAACACAATAGGCCGTTGCAATAATCTCATCGGTCACCGCACCGCCATTGGCTGTAACTTGGTCTTTGGCAGTAGTATAACCATACTCAGTACTAGTATCACATCCGGTATAGGTAAGAGTATCTCCAGTTGTATAACACATCTCCATAGCTAATCTCATTGAATCCATATTGGCTTTGATGGCCGCGTCTTTGGCTTTAGTTCGGGCTCCGCCCAGAGAAACCAAAACAATACTGGCTAAAATTCCAATAATGGCTATCACCACTAACAACTCAATTAAAGTAAAACCTTTGGATTTTTTTGTAAAAACTTGCATCATAATTAATTATTATTTTTTAATTGCTTGCCCCATAGTTAAATCCGAAGGATTTATACTATCGGGGTTAATTGAAGTTCGACCTTTGATTTTAAAAAATTTGTTATTCCCAACACTCAACACCTACGGTAAAAGGATCAGTAATTAAATCCATTCTTGCTCCTTTATGGCTGGCGGCAATCCAGGTATCAGTATCCAAAGCCTGCAGTTTGGTATAAACACAATACTTGTTGACAGGGGAAAGGCCGCTATTATCTATCCAGGTATATTGATAAGGCGAACTGTCGACGGGGTCGCTCGGCACCGAAGGCATATAAGTACCGATGGCAGGAACCGCATTCGGCCCTCCAGCGGTAGAGATATACTGACCTGCCCCACAATCAGAATCATTATAGCACAAATCCATTGCCTTCATAATCTGTTCGATATCAACCTTCCTTTTGGCATCGTTAGCTTGTTTCTTTGGCTTGCCAAAAGAAACCATAATAACTGAAACTAAAAGGGCAATAATAGCCAAAACTACCAAAAGCTCAATGAGAGTAAACCCCCGTTTTTTAGTAAAAAATCCCGGCATATTAATGTAGTATACCACATTTTAGTTAAGTCAATCTGTGTAAAAGTCAAAAGGCGACCATCTGATAGAGAGGGACCAAAATTGCCAGCATTAATCCAGCCACAATCACTCCTAAAATAATAATTAAGGCCGGTTCCAAAATACTCAAAAGGTTGTCAATAGTCCGGTCTATTTCTTTTTTGTAAAAATTTACTATATTCATCAAGGTGCTGTCTAAAGTGCCGGTTTTTTCCCCGACCAAGGTCATTTGAATAAAGACCGGCGGAAAAACTTCCGGAGCCCGAGCAAGAACAGAAGAAATTGGCTCCCCTTTTCTGACTTTATCTCTGGTATCAAAAATAACTTCTTTATAACGGGTGTTACCGACAATTTCTCCCACTGTTTGGAGGGCTGAAGCAATTGGTAGACCTCCCGAAATTAAAGTGGAAAGGTTTTCAGCAAAACGAGCCACATAAAGCATTTTTAAAAAGGGACCTATAACTGGTAATTTGAGAAAGATTTTATCAAAAAATTTTTTTCCCTTTTTAGTTTGATAATATCTAAATCCGGCCAAGATTAAAACAATAATTCCTAAAACAATAACCCAGCCCCAGTTTCTTAAAAAAGCAGCTAAACCGATGACTGCTTTAGTAACGGCGGGAAGCTCCTGGCCGGTCCCTATTAAAACTTCGCTTAAATTGGGAATAACAAAAAAAATCATTAGGGCCAAGACCAGGAAAACAACAAAAATAATCAAAAAAGGATACATTAAAGCTCCCCTCATTTTGGCAGTAAGATGATATTCTCTTTCTAAATGCTCGGCCAGGTATTCTAAAGATTCCGAAAGCGTACCGGAGACTTCCCCGGCCTTGACCATGGCAACATAAAAAGAGGAGAAAATTTGAGGATGTCGAGATATGGCTCCAGAAAAAGAGGTTCCTCCCTCCACCTCTTCAGATAATTCTAAAATCTTTTCTTTTAATTCTGAGTTTCGGGTTTGAACAGAAAGCACTCCCAGGGCTTCCACCAAAGGAACCTTAGATTTAAACATTATTGATAGCTGCCGAGAAAACAAAACAATGTCACTCCTAGAAACTCTCTCAAAAATTTTTATTTTCTTAGCATAAAGAGGGGAAGCGGCGACTTCTTCCAAAATGGTGACATACATTCCGTGTTTTCGTAAAAGGGTGGTTGCCGCTTCTCGGGAAGAAGCCTCAATAATGCCTGTCTGGACTTCTCCTTTTTTAGTTCGGGCCTGATAATTATACTTCATTTTTTACCTAACTTCGGACGAGCATTTTTAATTCAGCTGGATTCAAGGAATAATTTAAGGCGTTTTCCAGAGAAATTTCTTTCATTTTAACTAAATTAGCCAGAGCCCTATTTAAAGAAATCATTCCTGTCTCAGCTGAAGTTTCAATAACTAAAGGCAGTTCATGAATTTTATTTTCCCGAATTAAATTAGCGATGGCCGGAGTAGAAATCATTACTTCAGCAGCCGGAATTAAGCCTCCCTTAATCCGAGGAATTAATCTCTGGGAAGTTATTCCTAAAAGAGAACCTGATAGTTGGGCTCTGATTTGGCTTTGCTGCTCGGGAGGAAAACTATCAACAATCCGATGAATAGATTGGGCAGCGGAATTAGTATGCAAGGTAGCAAAAACCAGATGGCCAGTTTCAGCCGCGGTGATAGCCGTCGCGATGGTCTCGGGGTCTCTCATTTCTCCAACCATAACCACATCCGGGTCCTGACGAAAGGTGGAACGAAGGGCTAAGGCAAAACTTAAAGTGTCTTGGTAAACCTCTCTCTGGTCAATAATTGCTCGGTCATCTTCAAAAACATATTCAATAGGGTCTTCAATGGTAATGATGTGGTCAGTTCGGGTATGATTTATTTCATCAATTAAAGCGGCCAGAGTAGTACTCTTTCCGTGAGAAGAAGGCCCGGCAATTAAGACAAATCCCTGAGCAGCCTGAGTAAATTGGTGTAAAATTGGAGGGAGATTTAACTCCTCAATGGTTCTAATTTTAGCCGGGATTAATCGTAAAACACAGGAAACCTCCCCTTTTTGGAAAAAAACATTAACTCTAAACCGAGCTCGCTCTTCAAAGCTGTAAGAAAAATCAACTTCTTTTTTTCTAAGGAATCTTTGGAAAAGCTCTTCGTCCATCAGTGCTTCAGCCAGGCTTTGAGTATCTTTTGAAGATAATTTTTTCTTTTTCAAAAGAGGAACCAATCTGTCAGCCATCCTTAGCACTGGAGGGTGGCCAACTGAAATATGTAAATCAGAAGCCTGTTCTTTGACTGTCAAGGACAATAATTCTTTTAATTGAGTTTGATAATTATTCATCAAGTTTTTACGACTTGTTTTATTTCAGCAATTACTTCGCTCGGAGTTCAAAGAGATAAATCTCTTTTCGCCCTCACTCCAGCAATTGCTTGATTTCAGCAATTACTTCGCTCGGAGTTCAAAGAGATAAATCTCTTTTCGCCCTCACTCCAGCAATTGCTTGATTTCAGCAATTACTTCGCTCGGAGTATAGTGAGCTTTAATTAAATATTTTGTTGCTCCCAGCTTTAATCCTTTTTCTACTTCTCCTTTCTGGCCAAGATTGGAGAGAACAACTATTTTTAATTTTTTCAATTTCTCATTGGATTCAATTTTTTTAAGAATCTCCCAACCATCAACCTTGGGCAAAACAATGTCTAAAACTAAAAGGTCAAATTTCTCTTCATTTGATAATTTTCTTAAACCTTCTTCCCCATCGCTGGCTACTTCGACACTAAAACCGGCTTCTTTGAATTTAGTGGTATAAATATCAATTAAAAATGGGTCATCCTCCACCAGTAGTATTGTTTTCATGTTAGATTGTTGGATCGGCCTTCGGCCTTTGTCAGAATGTTCATTCTAACAATCTAACAAAGTGAAGCGGTCTAACATTCTCACATTTAATTACTTTTCCTCGGCCACCCTTAATACTTCCTCTATCGTAGTCGCTCCCTCGAGAACCTTCAGGATACCATCTTGTTTCATGGTGAGCATTCCCTGCCTTTCGGCCTCTTTAATAATTTCTCTCTCTGAGGGTTCTTTTAAGATTATATCAGAAAGTTGGTCAGTCATCGACAAAACTTCAAAGAGACCAATCCGACCAGTAAAACCTTCATTATTACACTCTTTGCAGCCTACCGCCTGCCAGATATAAAGAGGCTTGGGGATTTTAAAATTCTTTTTAGCCTGGGGAGAAAAACTCTCGAACTCTTTCAAAATTAAATCTTCGATTTCTTTTTTTGGTTTTATCTTTTTTTTGCAGTTGTCACATAATCTTCTAACCAATCTTTGGGCAACAGCAATACTTAAAGTGGGGGGAATTAAATAGGGCTGAATTCCTAAGTCCAACAGTCGGGGAATTGCCCCTACGGCATTGGAGGTATGTAAGGTAGATAAAACAACGTGACCGGTCAAAGCAGCGTGGGTAGCTAAGGAAGCGGTTTCTGAGTCTCGAATCTCTCCAACCATAATAATATCTGGGTCCTGTCTAACTATGTGGCGAAGGCCAACGGCAAAATCATAGCCAATTTCTGGCCTAACCTGAGATTGATTAATCCCCTCAATGAAATATTCCACCGGGTCTTCTAAAGTAACAATATTTACCCCTTCCTTGTTCAAAACTTGCAGAATGGCGTACAAAGTGGTAGTTTTTCCGCAACCAGTGGGACCGGAAGCCAAAATTAAACCATAAGGTTTTTTAATCGCTTGTTTAACTGATTCCAGATTTCTTTTTTCCAGTCCTAGTTCTTCAAAAGTCTTTAAACCAGTAGTTGGGTCAAGAACTCTAATAGCCACTTTTTCTCCCAGGGTAGTAGGGAAAGTAGAAACTCGAAAATCAATGCTTCCCCCGTTAATTTTAGTCGAGAATCGGCCATCCTGAGGAATCCTGGTCTCGTCAATTTTTAAATTAGAAAGGATTTTAACTCTAGCCACTACAGCCGGATGGGTTCTTAATGGTAAAAAAATTGAAGGGTGTAAAATTCCCAATAATCTGAACCTGATTCTCAATTTTTCTCGAGTGGGTTCAATATGAATATCAGAAGCTTTTCCTTCCACGGCATGCCTCAAAATGACGGCAACAATTTTAGTAATCGGAGCTTCCTCAGCCAGCCTTTCGAATTCAGCGGCTGTTCTTGGACTTACTTCAACTCTCTCTTCCTTGAATTCGGTTTCTAATTCCTCTAAAGCCTTTCCTACTTCCCTTCTTAAAGTCCGATACTGTTTTAAAAGATTGCTAAAGGTAGCGGGGGTAATTAGGAAAACTTGATAAGTAAAGGGACCTTGACGGGCCAAAAACTTCAAAGCTTCTTGAGATTTCAAATCTTCAGGATAAACCATTCCTACTTCCAGAGCTTTGTCTTTTCTTATCAGGGGAATCATTTGATAATGCTTGGCAGTTTCTTCCGGAATCATCCCTAAAGTTTCTAAAGGAACTTCGCTGGCAACTATTTCTTTTAATGGTATTTTTAAATTTTTACTTTTTAAACCAAATAAAAAATTTTCATCACAAAGCCTTCTTTCTAAAATTACCTCTTCTTCTCGCTTACCGGTTTCTCTAATTTCAAATTCTAAAGTAGTCGCTTTTCCTTTATCTAATATTCCTTTTTCTACAAGTTGGTTAATTAAAGACATGATTAGTAAGGCATAAATGGGTTTTCTCGACCGATTTTTTCTGTTACCGCCCCTTCTGAAACCTCTTCTTCATAAGTTTTAATCTCCTCAAAAGGCTCCAGTCCTTTGAGAATGGGGCTTTCTAGAATTTCAAAATTTATTTCGATTTTTTTAGCTGGTCTCAAAGCTTCTCCCGCCTCCCGAATTGGTTTCTCTTTGACAAAAAAACCTTGCCAGATAACCAGGACAATAATCAAAAGGATTATTCCTAAAATCAAAATGAAACGTTTTTGAATTTTTCTTTCCTCTAAAAAAGTAATTGCCATATTAATAACTATAAACTTTGATTCTTAGATTGAAGTCGATTGGGCCCGGCCCTCCACCAGTTTCTTGGTGGGGGGTGGAAAACGAAATACTTTCTATCTCAATCATCCTGGCTGTTTTTTCTAAAGTCGAAAGGAAATTTTTAAAGGAGGAATAAAAACCGGCAACTGTTAGATTAATTCCTGTTTCTCGAATTTCCAGACTCCAACCCTTCTTGACCAATTCTTCCTTTAGAGGACTGGGCAAAGTGGGAGCTATTTTCTTTAAAACTAAACCATTTTGAGAAGCGGCGATTTGAAGAAAATTAAATAAGGCAGGCAATCCGGGTTCGGCGGCCAGGGCAGAGTTGATGTTGGAAAGACTTTTTTCATATTTTTTTAGTTTTTCTGAAAGAGCATCAAGATTCGAAAAATGTTCTTTTTCCGATTGAAATTCGGCTTCTTTTTCTTTAACCTTTAATTGAAGCAAATTCAGGTTTTGATATTTAGGAAAGACCGCTGCTATTCCTAAGACTACCAGCAAAATAAGACCAATAATAATAGCAAAGGGGCGAGGCATAGGTTACTTAAAAAACTTGGGGTCAAAGGAGAGGGTTAAAGTAAATTCAATTTCTCCTTTTTCCCCTAAGGAAATTTTAGATAGGGTGGCACTTCTAACAAAAGATTCCTTTTTAAAAATTTGGAGTTGTTGACCCAAAGCTGAAAAAGTTTCCGCTCGGCCAGAAACTATGGCTAGTTGTTCCGCCGGACTTAAATTAATTTTGGAAAACCAAATTCGGGGATGGGAAGTTTGCTCAAGAAAATGGAAAAATTTTGAAGAGAGAAGATGATGGTCAAGTATTAAGGCAAAATCATTAATTTTTTTCTGCTCACTTAAAATTTCTTTTTCCAAAGCAATTTTTTGAGAAGTTTTTTCTTTAAGAATTTCTTCTTCTAAATTTTGAAGGGTAGTCAAAGATTTTTTTTGAAAGTGGCCCAAAATAAAGTAGCTCAAAACAGCTGCCAAGAGCAAGGCAATTAAAATATAAAATAGAATTTTTAGCCAGAGAGGTAGCTCTACCGCCTTTCTGGGGATAATCTCAACCATAAACTATTCCAGGCCGCGGAGAGCCATACCCACGGCTATGGCATAAGAACTTCCCATTTCTTTTAAAGTATTCTCTAAAATTGGAGGGCAAAAAAGATAAGAAAAGGGGTTGGCAATCTCTATTTCCTTTTTAAAATAGTTTTGAAAATATTCTTTCAAACCGGGGAGGAAAGCCGAAGCTCCAGCTAATACAATTTTTTGAATTTCTTTTCCTTCAGTCTGATAAAAATCTTGATAAATTTTCTCAATTTCTTTCAAAATCACATCAATCAAAGGAAGTAATATCTGTCTCACTTCAGAGGCAGGGGCGTCTGAAGAAGGAGCAGATAAAATCCCGTACTTTTCTTTAAGATTTTCCGCTGTTTTATAATCAACCCCTAACCCTTTAGATATCACTTCAGTCAATTCATTTCCCGACATATCAAAGCTATAGGACATCTTCAAATAGCTCTTCTCAACAATACTGCAGGTAGTGCTTTGAGCTCCAATATCCACCAGCAAAACGGCCTTTTTTTCCTCTCCGATTAAAGAGCGCAGGAGCCCAAAAACTTCAGCCTCCAGGGCTAGAAGTTCAAGCCCGGAAATCTCAGCAATTTTTCGGTATTGGTTAATCACTTCGTTGGGAACAGCCACCAAAAGAATTTTTAATTTTGTTTTTCCCCCACTGGCTGGCTGGTGGGAAGCTCTGCCTTCGATCACCTGCCAATCTAAGGTTACCTCACCCAAAGGCAAGGGAACATGCTGACGGGCTTCATATCTCACTGCCTGGGGTAATTCTGCTTCAGTCATTGGAGGTAATTCAAAACTGGTAAAGAAACTGGAAAAATCAGGAATAGAAAAAACAGTTTGGTTGGTTTTGATTTTGGCTTCATCCATTACAGCTTTTATCGCTCGGGAAACATCCTGACTGGCAAGCAAAAGAGTGCTTTCCTCGAAAGTCCGAAATGGCTTTTGATAAAGGGCGGGGGCGGCTATTTCACCGTAGTTCTCTAATTTTCTTCTCTCTCCCCGGCGGGATAACTCCACTATTTTAATAGAAGATGTTCCAATATCTATTCCTAAAGATTTTTTAGGAATTATTTCAAGGGGTGTCCAGAGCATTAAATATATTGTATCATATACCCGAGCAATAGCGAAAGGTGAAGAAGAAGATTTATCTTCTTCGCCTGGATGGAAAGGACAATGTGGACAAAATTTAAAAACTTTATTCTTGACCTTCTTTATCCTCAATTTTGTTTTAACTGCGGCCGGGAAGGAAGTTATCTCTGCGAAGACTGCCGGAGTACCCTTTCTATTTCAAATATCCATCAAAAATATTCTTCTCAAAACCTTAAAGATTTATATTTCGCTCTGCCCTATCAGAATTTATTGATTAAAAATTTAATCCGAAAATTTAAATATCAACCCTTTGTCAAAGGACTTGCCCAACCCTTAGCTTCCTTAATAATAACCCATTTTCAATTACTCGACAACCAACCTAATTTCTTTTACCCCGTTAGAGACCGAAAGTCTTCTAATGGGGCTGATTATATTTTGATTCCAGTCCCTCTTGAAAAAAGGAAACTGAAGTGGCGGGGATTTAACCAAGCCGAGGAAATTGGAAAAGAACTATCTAAATTTTTAAAAATTTCATTATTAAATAACGTCTTAGCAAAAATAAAGGAAACCCCGCCCCAGGTTGAGTTATCCGACGAAGAAAGAAAAGAAAATATAAAAGGAGTTTTTTTAGTGAAGAATGGTGAATTAATTAGAAATAGAAAAATTCTTTTAGTTGACGACATTTATACCACCGGCTCAACCCTGGAAGAATGCGCCAAGGTTTTGAAGGAAGCTGGCGCCAAAGAAATCGTTGGCATTGTCGTAGCTCGGGGATAAAAGAACCGGCTAAGCCGGTTTTTTTATTGCGGAGGGGGTGAGATTCGAACTCACGAGGGCCTTTCAGCCCTAGCGGTTTTCAAAACCGCTTGGGATAACCGCTCCCTACCCCTCCAAAAAGGCGGAGTAAAAAATAAACTGGCGGAGGAGGTGGGACTCGAACCCACAAACGGCTTTTTAAACCGTTAAGGTTTAGCAAACCTCTGCCCAACCAATTAGGCGACTCCTCCAGATATTCTTATTTTACCTACCAAGATAAATAAAGTCAATCTAATTTTTGTATATTCGGACAGAATATGATATAATAATTAAAATTATTGGTCCGAATCAATTATGAGAGGAAAAATATATACACTAAAAGAAAAATTAAAAGTAAAAAAAATTAATATTAGCTGGTAAAAGTTATAAAGAAATAACGTTGCTCGCGGGGGTACCGAAAAGTACTATAAGTACTTGGTTTGGAAAAACGATAAAAAGACCTATAAATAGACGGGCGATATTAGAACATCTATCTAATATTCGCAAATTAGCAGTTGCTGCTCTAAAAAATAAATGGAAACAAAAACGAGACGAAGAAACCCAATTAATAAAAGCGAGCATTAAGAAAGAACTAGTAAATTATCCCCTTGAAAATATTGGTTTTTATAAGTCGCTACTTGCAATGTTATATTGGGCGGAAGGAAATAAAAGTGAACG
>Ga0210057_1010119_pt1 | contig 10760 bp, 14 predicted proteins | sample CryGeyCG2114_010_2_FD_183968 | JGI IMG/M metagenome (GOLD analysis project Ga0210057, IMG submission 183968) | Groundwater microbial communities from aquifer - Crystal Geyser CG10_big_fil_rev_8/21/14_0.10 (SPAdes) (version 2) | ecosystem: Environmental > Aquatic > Deep subsurface > Groundwater ...
TGGTTGCTCGCTCGCCCCGCCTTCGGCGGGTCTCGCTTCGCAAAAAGCCCTGTATTTCGGAATTAAATCGTAAGGTCGGACAAATTCAAATTCAGTTTTTCGGGAAAGCAAACGGCGGTTCGGAATTACGAAGCAATTCACAAATAAAATTTGTATCCAATTTTTTCCGCCGTCGTCGAATTTCGTATTTCGCTTTGCGAAATGCGCCGCAGAAAAATTTGACAGGGAATCTTTAATTTCATATACTTACAATATATCATATATACGAAACTCTGCAAATAGATATTTATGATTGATAAAAACCATATGGACAAAAGAATTTTTGAACTTCATGCCAAGGTGTGCAAAACTCTATCCCATCCCAAGAGGCTGGAGATCATTGATTTACTTCGTGATGAAAAAGAAATGGGCGTTTCTGAAATAGCTGAAAAACTCGGTATCACGAAAGCCAATGTTTCACAGCACTTGAGTTTAATGCGTCAGCAAAATATCGTTAAAACTCGGCGGGACGGCGTCGCGATTCTCTATTCTCTCGCCAATCCTAAAATTCTTGTGGCTTATGACGCTTTAAAAAAAGCTCTCAAAGAACAACTGGAAGCCGACGGTAAATTATTAAAAATTTTTTAACATAGCTTTATGAGACTTGGCATTATCTTACAATCGAATAAACAAGAGCACGTGTGGAATACGTTCCGTTTAGGAATTACTTCGCTCAAAGCAGGTCATCAAGTAGAAATCTTTTTGATGAATGAAGGATCAGAACTTGATACTATTTCCGATAGTAAGGATTTTGATATTTCTGCAAAAGTGGTGGAATTCAAAGAATCGAATGGAGAGATTTATGCTTGCGGCACTTGTCTCAAGATACGCGAGAAAGAAGAGAGCAGCGTTTGTCCTATTTCCACAATGTCTGATTTACTCAAAATGGTCGAGAGTTCAGATAAGGTTTTAACTTTTGGTTAATGAGTATATCAGTGTATGAAAAACTTTTTTGACATTGTTGCCCCAATATATGAAAAATTGCATTTCGGCGGTAAAAAAACTTTTGATAAAATCAAATCAATCGTCATTTTTGAACCTCTAGATAAAGTTATTGATTTAGGCGGAGGGTCAGGAAGAATAGCAAAATTTTTAGCAAATAAAGTCCAACAAGTCACAGTAGTCGATGCTTCAGGGGGAATGATTAGACAATGTTTGCAACGACACCCCGAACTTTCTTGTGTCAACGCAGAAGCGCAAAATCTGCCGTTTGCCGATGACAGCATAAATAAAATCATAATCATTGACGCCTTCCATCATTTTCAAAATCAAAAGCAAGTTATTAAAGAGATGGAAAGAATCCTTGCAAATAATGGTAAGGTTGTGATTGAAGAATTTAATCCTATAAAAATGTTTGGCAAATTGATAGTCATTATTGAAAAAATGTTTTGTTTGGGAAGTCATTTCCATCCTCCAACCTCTTTGATAAATTTATTTTCAATAAACGAATTCAAAGTGAGAACAATCAATGAAAATAAAAGTACGTATTATCTTATTGCGGAAAAACTCACAAATAGCTTATGAAAAAAATCTTTTTTATCACAACTTTTATCTTTGTTTTCGGTTTTGCCTTACTCCCCAGCTTTTCTTTCACCCAAGGAATGATGGGAAATACCGCAACAGTTTCAGATGGCCATACCGCCCGTGAAGAAGCCGAGGGGAAAGCGGTTTGGGAAAAACTCCAAACCAAAGAGCTGGCTTGCAAGGATTTATCCGATGACAATTTCGGGACTCTCGGTGAATATTTTATGGGTCAGATGATGGGAACTTCTCATGAAGCAATGAATAACATGATGATTCAGATGATGGGTGAACAAGGCGAGGAGCAAATGCATGTGGTCATGGGTAAGCGCTTGAGTGATTGCGATACTTCCTCCGCATTTCCGTCGCAAGGAACTGGCTTTATGCCCATGATGCAAATGATAATGGGAGGGTGGTCGTCTCCCTTGGGACTTAATCAAGGAAATAATTCTATGATGAACTTCGGATTTACGCCTTTTAGCGGTTTCGGCTGGATAATCATGATCCTTTGGTGGGTCTTGATAATCGCGGGCATTGTCGCGCTTATCAAATGGTTCATGAACCAATCTAGTGGTAATCACGGCCATGAAAAATCACCGCTTGAAATTTTGAAAGAACGATACGCAAAAGGCGAAATTGACAGAAAAGAGTTTGAGGACAAGAAAAAAGATTTGAGCTAATCTTTTTTAGAACGGATTTTCGTGATAGAATTCAAATGGTACGGCGTGCCAGTTTTACTGGCACGAAATTTGGCGGCGGAAAAATCGGAATCGGAAAGCGAGGGCGGGAAAAAATTCTTTCCTCCCAACCCCCTTCCTTTTTGCCCGCCCGAGCGTTCAGTTTCTGCCGCGCGAAGCGCGGCAACCAGTCGGAGTTTCGTTCAAAATAGGTTCGAGCTTCGTTTAGCAATTGCGACCAAATTAAATTTTAGTGTTTTGGTTCGCATAAAGACGCAGATTGTTTCTACGTCTTTTGCGTATGATTCGTCAAAGGTGTAAAATTGAGAAGTATGGATTTTACAAATTTTCAGTGGGTACTTAATTGGGTAATCGCTAATGGTTATTTTATAGTTTTCATTAGTATGTTGATAGATGGCCCAATCATAACTGCAGCAGCTGCCTTTGCGGCCGCTTTAGGATATTTTGATATAGGAATAATCTTTTTAATCTCTATTTTAGGAGATGTGATAGCAGATATTATTTATTATCTTATTGGTTATTGGGGGCGTTTGGCTTTGGCAGAAAGATATGGGCGATATTTTGGCTTATCAAATGAAAGAATACATAAAATTGAAAAACTATTTAATGAGCATGCCATTAAAACATTAATCGTGCTTAAGCTAACTCCAATTTTTTCAACTACAGGATTAATATTGGTTGGGGCGACTAAGATGCCTTGGGGAAAATATACTTTAATTAGCTTCCTTATGACCTTGCCCAAATCAGTTTTATTTTTAATAATTGGTTATTATTTTGGTTATTCTTATGATACTATTGTAAAACAGCTTCATAATGACATAGCTATATTATTGGTTATTGTGGTGCTACTTGTGGTTATTTATTATTTATTCAAAAAAGTATCCGTGTTAATAGCTAAACGCATAACCGAAATTTAATTTATGAAAATTGCAATATTTTCAGACAATTTTTATCCGGAGTTATCAGGCGTTGCTGATTCAGTAATTTCTTTATCCAAGGAATTGGCTGTTCGTAATCACGAAATTAAATTTTTCGCACCAAAATATTCAAAAAAGAATTTTGAGAAAGTTGGTTTGCCTTTTGGAGAAATTGATCTAGGCCCAAATATATCAGTCCATCGATTTCCTTCATTTACATATCCTGCACCAACTGGTCAGGCTCGAGCAGTTTTGCCCAGTCTTAATGGTTGGCAAGCGGTTAAACAATTTGCTCCAGATGTTATTCATTCGCAACTGTTTTTTGGAGTGGGCCTTGAGGCATTGAGGGCCGTAAAAAAATTGAACATTCCATTCGTCGGAACAAATCATACTGCCATTACCGAATTTGTAAAATATAGCCCAGTGAGAGGTGAGTGGGTTAAAAAAATGTTTATGAATTATGCGGTTTGGTATTATAACAAGTGCGATTTTGTAACTGCGCCGTCAGAAAGTGTTTTTAGTGAAATGTTGCCAAATGGTTTTGATAAACCACACCGCGCAATTTCTAACCCAATTGATTTGGGAATGTTTAACCCGATTTTTGGAGGCGATAGTTTAGCCATTAAAAACAAATTTGGTTTAACTGGCCCAACAATAGTTTACGCAGGGCGCTTGGCAGATGAAAAAAATATTGATGTCCTCATTCGTGCCGTTGCTCTGATTAAAGACAAGGTTGCCAATATTAACTTGGCTTTAGCGGGGCATGGCACTATTAAAGAAAAATTATCGAAGTTGGCAAGTGAGCTTGGGGTTAGTGAAAATATTAAATTTTTAGGGACTATCCCTAAAAAAGATTTAGCTGATGTTTATCGTGTTAGTGATATTTTTGCAATTGCCAGTATCTCTGAAACGCAGAGTTTAACTTTAATGCAAGGCATGGCCTGTGGGTTGCCAGCAGTTGGGGTTAACTCTAGAGCTTTGCCAGAATATATCACAAATGAAGTGGGGTTTATTGTGAAACCAGGAGATTATAAATCAATGGCTGACAAATTTTCGTTGCTTTTAACCAATCGTGAAACGCGTGAAACGATGGGTCGCGCGGCAGGGGAGTATTTAAAAAAGTTTTCGGCGCCTAGCATTGCCCAGCAGTGGGAGAGCCTGTATGATGAAGTTATTAATTCTAAACAATAATGAAAATAAGTTTTATTATACCGGCGTATAATGAAGAGAAATACTTGGGTGAGTGTTTGGAGTCTATTATCCGAGAAATGGAAGGCAAAAATTATGATGTGGAGATTATCGTGGTAAATAACGCTAGCACAGATAACACTAAAAATATTGCCTCTACATTTAGTGGCGTTAAGGTAATTAATGAGCCAACAAAGGGGCTTATGAAAGCGCGACAAACTGGACTAGTGGTTTCAACTGGCGAATTAATCGCCCATGTAGATTCGGATGCACGGTTAACTAAAGGGTGGCTGGATATTGCGATGAAAGAATTTTCTGATAATCCAAAAATGGTTGGGTTGAGTGGGCCCTTCGTTTTTTATGATTTGTCTGCGTTTAACAATTGCCTTGTAAAAATTTATTATTATATCGCTTATATCACCTATATTGTTAATCGTTTTATATTGCGAAAGGGATCGATGCTTCAAGGAGGGAATTTCATATTAAGAAAAGGCGATTTAGAAAAAATCGGTGGCTATAATTTAGCTTTAGAACATTGCGAAGATTATGACCTAGCCAGAAGGATGCATAAGGTTGGGGAAGTAAAATTTACACTAAAATTTAAGATGTATTCTTCAGCTAGGCGATTGCTTAAAGAGGGGATAATTAAAATGGGCATTCATTATATTGTAGATTATATTTGGATGATGGTTTTTAAGAAGCCATATTCTAAAAATTATTTTTAAATAATATGCAGGAGACACTAAGCCAACATAAAGGTATTTGGAAAAATCGTGATTTTGTGAGCTCAGTTGTTGTCGCTTTTCTATTATTAGCTCTAAGTATCACTTTTAATTTTTTTGCTGGAAATTTTGCTATAAAACGCGCTAGTAATTCTGTCAGCGATTTATTGCTTGATAACTTACCGTTTATTGATACAACATTTGTATTTATTTATGGCGCCTATTTGCTTATTGTTTTTATTGGATTTTTATTATTTTTCCGGCCGGAAAAAATAGCTTTTGTAGTTAAGAATATCGCTTTATTTATATTCATTCGCGCAGTATTTGTTACCTTAACTCATCTAGGTGAGCCAATTAGTGGGATAGATGTTTATAGTAATTATGTATTAAGCAAATTTACTTTTGGGGCTGATCTATTTTTCTCTGGGCATACGGGCCTGCCATATTTAATGGCGCTTATTTGCTGGAAAGAAAAACTTTGGCGTAATCTTTTTCTAGTTTCTTCGGTCGTTTTGGCTGGCTCGGCTTTACTGGGCAGAGCACATTATTCAATTGATATTTTTGCCGCTTATTTTATTACGTATTCTATTTTTCATATTGCACAGGTAATTTTTAAGAAAGATTACGAATTAACAAAACAAAAACAATAAGCAATTGCTTATTGTTGGCTAGTTGCGCCAGCTATTTAACAATTTAAATAACAGGAGGGCGGGCATGGCTAATGAAAAGTTAAATGTGAAAAAGATTATTGAAGAGGTGCTAAGGGAGCGCGCTCAAGATAAAAATTTGGTGGATTCGTTAGGCACCTGTTTCGTGTGTGGGAGCACTATGTTCCCAAAGGTGGATATTTCCGAAGAAGAGAACGACTGTATATCTTTCAGTTTTATTCTTTGCATTTTTGCGATACTTGGGCACAGTCAGAATCATACAAGTATAATAATTAAGAAACACATAAAACCCGAGGCCGAATTGGTTTCGGGTTTTTATTATTTTACAAACTTGTGCTAGCATTAAAAAATATGGATTTTAAAACCTATCAAAAAAAATCACGCAAAACTGCTATTTACTCAAATTTAGGAAATAATTTTATTTACCCTACGCTGGGGCTATGTGGCGAGGCAGGGGAGATTGCAGAAAAGATTAAAAAAGTTCTGCGGGACGATAACGGAAAGATAAGTAAAGAAAAAAAGGAGTTGATTGCCAAAGAGCTAGGTGATGTTTTGTGGTATATTTCACAAATTGCCACGGAGCTAAAAATTGATCTTGATAGTATTGCTGAAGTAAATATAGAAAAATTGTATTCTCGCATGAAGCGAGACAAATTATCAGGCAGTGGGGATAATAGGTAAGTAGCCTTGTTGATGTGCTTTTGGTAAAGCACTTTTAATTTGTCCGAATATCTGATATTATGAAAATTACGTTTTTAATTAAATATAATGAAAAATTTAAAATCAATTCTCAAGATTCACGAGGGAGGGAAAATAGAAACTACATTAAAAAAGCCTTTAAATAATAAGGCAGTTTTGTCGCAGGTTTATACTCCATATGTCGCTGAGGTTTCTAAGCTAATTGCAAAAAATAAAGCGTATAAGCGAAAATATACAATTGCTGGCAATACAGTAGCCATAATAACTGATGGAACAGCTGTCTTAGGACTTGGTGACATTGGGCCAGAAGGCGCTTTGCCAGTTATGGAGGGTAAAGCTGCTTTGTTTAAGAAATTTTCTGGGCTTAATGCTTTTCCAATTTGTTTAGACACAAAAAAACCAGAAGAAATCATTATGATTGTAAAAGCCATTGCGCCAGTATTTGCTGGGATTAATCTAGAAGATATTTCTGCTCCGAGATGTTTTGAGATAGAAGACGCTTTACAAAATATTGGTATTCCCGTTATGCATGATGACCAGCATGGAACGGCAGTTGTAATTTTGGCTGGTTTAATAAATGCGGTTAAAATTGTTGGTAAAAAAATGGAATCTTTGGTGGTGGTGGTGGCAGGAGCCGGAGCTGCAGGTACGGCTATTACTAAGCGATTAAGTCCAATGGTGAGTGATGTGATTGTACTGGATTCTAAGGGAATAATTTCAAAAGATAGGACAGATTTAAGTGAGGCTAAGAAAAAATATCTAACTATTTCAAATAAGAAGAGTCTTAGTGGAGGTTTAGCCGAGGCGCTTAGAGGGGCAGATGTTTTTGTTGGTGTTTCGGCGCCAAACATTGCCACCAGAGAAATGATTGAATCGATGAATGAAAAAGCGATTGTATTTGCGCTTTCAAACCCAACGCCAGAAATTATGCCGGATGAGGCTATCAAAGGAGGGGCACAGGTAGTCGCAACTGGAAGAAGCGATTTTGCTAATCAAATTAACAATGCATTGGCGTTCCCAGGTATTTTTAAAGGGGCGATTGATGTAGGAGCGCTTAAAATCACTCAAGAGATGAAAGTGGCAGCTGCCGAAGCAATTGCAAAATTTGTTAAAAAACCAACTGCTAAAAAAATTGTTCCATCAATTTTTGAACGTGGGCTCGCTCAAGCCGTGGCAAAAGCTGTTGGTAAAGCATCAAAAAAATGATTACATTTGACGATTTTAAAAAAATAGATATTAGGATTGGGAAAATTTTAGAAGTCAGTAAAATTGATGGTTCTGACAAGTTAATTAAGTTAGCGGTTGATATCGGTGAGGAAACAAGGCAAGTGATAGCGGGGATTGGCAAAAAATATGAGCCTGACTTTTTGATTGGGAAGCAAGTTGTGGTGTTGGTTAATTTAGAATATCGGCAATTAATGGGGCTTGAGTCTCAAGGTATGATTCTCTCGGCACACGACGAAAATAATCGGCCTGTACTTATTATGCCGTGTGAGGAAGTGATAAGTGGTAGTCAATTAAGCTGATTATGGAAATTGAAGCATTAAAACAAGTTTTAAATAGTGAGGCAAAATACCGCTTAGTACAATCAATGCAGGCGGTATTTAAAGATTTAGTGAGCGATTGGAATGAAGCCACAGTTTTACCAAAGGAATTACAAGAAAAACTTAAAAAAAATTGCTCGCTTGAAATTGATAGCCAAATTGTAGTTGCCAAAGACGGAACAACTAAGGCTTTAATTAATTTAGCAGATGGCAAGAAAGTTGAGGTGGTCTTGATGCGTTATCGAGACGAGCGTAATACGGTTTGCGTGTCTTCTCAGGCGGGGTGCCCAATGGGTTGTCTGTTTTGTGCTACTGGGAAAATGGGAACGGGAAGAAATTTAACGGTTGGTGAAATGTTGGACCAAGTTTTGTTATTCGCAAGGCACCTAAAGAAAGAAGCAGGTGAAGACGGAGAAGTCTCTAACATAGTTTTTATGGGTATGGGTGAGCCATTTTTAAATTACGATAACGTAATGGAGGCAATCAAAATTTTAAACGACCCTAAGGGCTTTGCTTTGGGCATTAGATATATTTCTATTTCTACTTGTGGCATCGTTGATGGTATAAATAAATTTGCCGAGGAAAATTTACAGGTTAATCTTGCAATTTCATTACACGCTCCTAACGATAAATTGCGGTCTAAATTGATGCCGATTAATAAACAAAACCCGATAAATAAAGTGCTGGAAGCAGTTGATAATTATATCGCTAAGTCGTCTAGAAAAGTAATGTTTGAATATTTGATGCTGAAAGGAGTTAATGATTCGTCAGACTTAGCGCGTGAGCTGGCTTCTATTATGAATAAATCATTGTATATGGTTAATTTAATTGCCTATAACGCCACGGGTGATTTTGAGGCCTCGCCAAAAGAAACAGTGGATCAATTTAGTGAAATTTTAAAAAAAATGGGGGTAGCTGTTACTATTAGGCACTCCTTTGGGCGAGAAATAAAAGCTGCTTGTGGGCAATTGGCAGGCGGAGTTTAATTTGTGTAATTTGGATTTCTTTGATACATTGTGGTTAAAGTAAACAGGCAAAGTACCTTAATAATTTATAATAAGGAGAGTTACATGAATATAGTTATGATTGAACCGGCTTCGTTGGGGATACATGTTTATGCTGGTATTAAATTACCACGCTTGGGACTGCCAACAATTGCAGCGATACTTAAACAGCGGGGGCATGACGTTTTAATTTTTCACGAAGAAAGTGCGCCGATTAATTGGTATGTTGTAACAAATGCCAATTTGGTTTTTCTTTCTACTATCACTTGCACAGCACCTCGTGCTTACGAGATAGCAGATAAAATTCGTGAGGAAAATATTTCAGTTTTTATTGGCGGTCCGCACGTAACTTTTGAGCCAGAGGAAGCTCTAGCTCATACAGACGTAGTTATTAGGGGAGAAGGCGAAGAAACCATAGAGGAATTAGTAAATGCATACGCTCAAAACTACAGATCGCCCGATTTGGAAAACATCAAAGGCATATCTTATTCTCGCTCGGGTATTAAACGACACAATCAGGACAGGCCCTTGATTACCGATTTAACTAAAGTTTCTTTTCCTGATTTGGATGCAATAGTTAGTTGGGAAAACCGCATAACGCCGTTTCAGTTTAGTCGTGGTTGTCCATTCAACTGTTCATTTTGTTCGGTTACGCCGATGTTTGGTAAAAGTTTACGTTTTTTTGATACCGAAGCAATGGCAGAGGAAATTATTCGGCGTAAACCAAAAAACATATTTTTCTATGATGATAATTTTACGGCGGATAAAAGAAAAACACGAGCGCTTTTGGAAATTTTTCAAAGAAGAAATTTCAAAACTTCGTGGACATCGCAAAACCGTATTGATGTGGCCCATGATCGCGATCTATTAAAGTTGATGAGAGATACTGGGAACATTAGGCAATACATAGGGTTTGAAAGTATTAACCCGGAAACTTTGAAAAACTTTAAAAAAGGGCAAAGCGTAGAACAGATTTCTGAGGCAATTCAGGTTATTCAAAGCTACGGCATCAATATTCACGGTATGTTCGTAGTAGGTTCAGACTTTGATACACCAGACACGGTTAGAGAGACGGTTAAGTTTGCAATAAAGCATAAATTATCAACAATCCAGATAATTATGTTGATACCATTTCCAGGAACAGAAGTGCGGGAAGAAAAAAAGAAGAATAACTCTATTTTGTCTTCCAACTGGAAAAACTACGACGGCCATTACGTATTGGTCAGACCAAAATTGATGTCTCCTTGGCAACTGCAAGCCGAGACTCTGCGGGGAATGTTAAAATTCTTTTCTTTGTCTCGCTGGTGGAAGCTCACTCTTCAATTCAAGATTGAGTCAGCATTTTATAACAATTATGCTCGCAAAGTTTTGAAGAAGTGGAGAGATGATCTAAACAATAAAGAATTTTTAAAAAAAATAAAAGTTCTTTATGAAAAGAAAGAGGCCGATTGAGTATTCAATCGGCCTCTTTGCACGTAAATTGATTTTTATAAAAAAATCAGGTAGATTTCTAATCAAGGGCCTGTAGTTAAGTGGTACAACGCCGCATTCGCATTGCGGAGGCGCGAGTTCGATTCTCGCCAGGTCCACCAATACAGAACTCAACGGCTTTTTCAAAGCCAGAAGGTGTGACGCGCGAAGCGCGTCCCGCTGATTTCCCCCCATTTTTCCAAACGAATTCAGAATTTTTGGCGCGCTGGCGCGCACCTGTTTTTCGCCGAGGAGGAGGTTCGAGCCAAAGATTTCTTTGGCACAGACCT
>Ga0210057_1010120_pt1 | contig 10760 bp, 9 predicted proteins | sample CryGeyCG2114_010_2_FD_183968 | JGI IMG/M metagenome (GOLD analysis project Ga0210057, IMG submission 183968) | Groundwater microbial communities from aquifer - Crystal Geyser CG10_big_fil_rev_8/21/14_0.10 (SPAdes) (version 2) | ecosystem: Environmental > Aquatic > Deep subsurface > Groundwater ...
TTAACTTTTAACTTTTAATTATTATGTTACATTAAAATTTCCAAAAAATAATCTTTGCTCTAAACAAATTACTATGGCGATCGCCATAGTAATTTGTTCATTGTTACATTGTTAACCGTCATTCTGGCTTGCTTACCGTCATTCTGGTCCGCCAGCTGGCGGATCGCTTTCTGGGAATAAACACCATCACTAACATGCTATAAAGCATATTATAAATTGAAGCGGATAGGCTCTTTTTCTAAAATTTTCTAATTTTCAAACCTTATTATATTGACCTTATTAGCCAAGAAAGGAAGTTTGTCTGTTGAAGTAATAATTGCCTGGTAACCATCAATTCCTTCCACCACCAATTCTCGATGACCCTCATCCAATTCCGAAAAAATATCGTCTAAAAGCAAAACTGGCTTTTCTTGGCGTACTGTTTCTAAAAACTTTAATTGACCCATCTTTAACCATAAAACTGCCAGACGCTGTTCACCACGAGAGCCATAAATTGACAGATTGTGGCCATTTTTAAAGACAGAAAAATCATCGCGATGGGGACCAACCAAAGTCATCCCCACCGCCACTTCTACGTTTCTCTTTTCCTCTAATCGCTGAAGGGAGATAATACTTTTTTGATAAACAATCTTTATTGGTCCCAACAGTCCCTGATGATCATTCAAAAAACTAATTAACTCTTCTCTCTTCCTTGTAATTAACTCACCATTTTCAATTAAAAGACGGTCCCAAAAAAATAAGGCCTTCAAAGATGTGCGCCCTTCGCGGATACTTTCCAAAACTTTATTACGAGAAGACAGCCCTTTACGATAGGAAAGATAAGACCGATAATACTCACGATCAGACTGGACTAAAACTTCATTCAAAAAACTACGTCTTACTGACGGCGAGTCAATAATAATATCTAAATCTTCCGGCCTAAAGACAACCGCTAAAAAATTACCCACAAAATTAGCCTTTGTCTTTTTTACTCCGTCCAAGAAAAACTGCCGCCGGGGAACCATTTTGCCATTAATCATCCCCCTTGTTAAAACAATTCTTAATTTTAGTCTCCCTCTTTCCCGCTCTACCAAACTCTCTATATGGGAAACCACTCTTTTTTCCTCAACCATTTCTTCTATCCGACCGGCGCGGAAACTTTCACCACAAGAAAGCAAATAAATTGCCTCCAAAAGATTAGTTTTCCCAATCATATTAGGCCCTACCACTAAATTAGCCCCGGAAGAGAAAATAAACTCCCTTTTTCGAAAATTACGAAAATTTCTTAAACTTATCTCTTTAAGAATCATCCTTATATTATATATGATTCGCCTCAACCAGGAGATATTTTATGGAATGACGAGATAGGCAAAATCTCAAATTTGGCAATGGGGACAAAAGAAAGTACTTCGCCCTCCCTGCTTAATACGGACAATTTCCCCACCGCAGTGAAAACATTCTTTCCCTTCCCGCTGATAAACCTGAAGTCTTCGCTGGTAATTACCAGGAGCAGCATTATTAGGCTGAACATAAGCATCATCAGCAGCGCTTGTCCCTTTTAATCTTATCGCCTCTTTTAATATATCAACAATTGCCTGACACAGGCGCTTAATTTCACTATTATCTAATGAATCAGCCGTTCGACGAGGATCAATTTTAGCTTCAAAAAGCACTTCATTAGCATAAATATTACCAATGCCGGCAATTTTTTTCTGATCCATCAAGACAATTTTTATTGTCCGGCGCGTTTTGGAAAAAATTCTCTTTAAATACTCGACGGTAAATTCCCTTCCCAATGGCTCCGGTCCGTATCCCAAATTTTTAACTTTTAAATTTTGACTTTTAATTACTTTTACCCATCCAAATTTTCGTAAGTCATTAAAAAACAACCAAGAGCCGTCAGCAAATCTTATAATAATTCTCGTCGTCCTCCCTGGTAATTGATCGCTACCAAAAGGTAAAGGACGGGGCATCTTAATAACTACCGCGTTTTTATAATCGGCAACAAAAACAAGCTGACCAGTGAGTTTTAAATGAATCAAAATAGTCTTTTTATTATCACAACCAAATCCTAAAAGTTTCGCCCGCCGCCAAACATTAACTATCTGAGCACCAATAATATCATCAAATTCACCAATAAATTGCTTTTTTTCTAAAATTCTAACTTCGGCAATTTTCTTGCCCACAATATTCTTAAACAATTGTCTTCTAATAGTTTCTACTTCCGGTAATTCAGGCATAAGAATATTTAAAAATTAAAAATACATTGGTTAGATTGTTAAATTGTTACATTGCTACATTGTTACATTGTTTAAAGTCGTCATTCTGGGGATCCGCCGGTTAGCCTCGCAAGGAGTCACCTTGCGAGGCTAAATTGAATTTTCCCCACCCAGGTTGGGATCCCGCTGTGGCGGGACAATTTTAAAATTCGTTAATTCGTTAATAAATAATAATTCTCAATTTAAAACTTAAATCTCTCTTTTTATATACTCATGGGGTTGGTGTGAACGAAGTGAACATGATAACCCCACTCATGGGGTTGGTGTGAACGAAGTGAACATAATAACCCCATACACTACACAACCTTAGTCCGCCAGCTGGCGGACAGAATGACGTCTATACTATATCTCACCCACAATACCTAATCTCATTATCCATTAGCCATTTATAATTTGCCACCTGTAATTTGTAACTTGTTTATGAATCTCCCCACTTCTTTCTCAAACCTTTCCCGACTAAATTTCTTAGACTGCTTTTGCAATTCCTTTTTATCCCACTTCATTTTATTAAAGCGATCAATTGCTTTCTTAATTGTCTTAACAGAAGTGTCATCTATTAAAATTCCCGTCTTCCCCTCAACTACCGACTCCCTAAAACCACCGCCATTAAAGGCAATTACCGGTGTTCCCGCCGCTTGTGCCTCCACAACGGTCATACCAAAATCTTCATCACGCGCTAAGGCAATAAATCCTTTTGCCTTAGTATATAGAGCTATCAAATCTTTATCAGAAACTCTACCTAAAAACTGAATATTTCTCCCCCCAATCTTGACCAACTTCTTCTCAATCTTAGAATAGCCGGCTGTCCCTCCGGCAATTTTAAGTTTTAAGTTTAACTCTTTCGCCACCGCCGCCGCTTCCTCCAAACCTTTAGCACCAACCAAACGAGAAACAATCAAAAAATAATCCTCTTTTTTTACCCCCTCACTACCTTTAATAAATTCCTCTACTGCTACCGGCGGATAAATTACTTGACTATCTTGGCGATAAAACTTTTCCACCCTTTCTTGCACATTTTGAGAATTAACTAGCCAATAATTCACTCTTTGAGCCGAATGAAAGTCAAAAAAACGCAAAAAATGATTAACCACTATCGCATAAAGTCTGACTAACCAATACTTCTGCCAATCAACACTGGTACGATAACCATACAAAAATCGCGGCGGGGTATGACAATAAGCAATAATTTTTGTTTTGGAGCTTACCCTAAACCCTCGGGCAATATAACTGGAGCAAGAAGTAATCACCAAATCAAAACCAGACAAGTCAATACTTCCCCAAATAAAAGGAAGCAAAAAACGCAAGGGGCTATATAGGTTTCCCCGCTTTATAAGCCAAGACCATTTACTTTCTAAAATCTCCCGATCGGAAAATTCTTTAGCAGCAACAGAATTAGTAACTTTAAAAGCGGTATAAATTGGCGCTTTGGGGTACATATCGGCCAAAACTCGTAAAACTCTTTCCGCTCCACCATATTCTTTTAGATAATCGTGAACTAAAGCAATACGCATAAAAATCAATAACTAATGGTCAATAATTAATGAATAATAAAATACTAGATATTAGATATTGTGGGTGAGATATAGACGTCATTCTGGCGTATCCAGAATCCTCCATTAGACGATTCTGGATGCCTCGCCGGCTAGGCGGGAATGACGGCTCTAACAAGGTAGCAATGTGCCTAAAGTTTCAGTTTTAAAAAAGTCCAATTTGTTTATCTCGTCTCTCTCCCCCCTTTTCCAATTCTTTCACCAACGACCGAAAACCTAATTTTTTAAAAACCGCCATCGTCGCTTCATTTCTCCAATCTTTTAATCGCCAATCCTTTATTTTTATCTTAAGAGGGATATTACATCTAATTTTTGCCAAATCTTGCGATAAATAAGCCGCTTTTTTTCCTTCTTTAAGTTTAGCTCTCAACGAAGCCGACTCAATCTTATCCAAACTACAATAAATATTATCTAAACTGCCAAACTTTTGTAACAACTTTACCGCCGTTTTAGGACCTATCCCCTCCACTCCAGGATAATTATCGGAATTATCACCCATCAATGCCTTGTAATCCACTACCTGGTCAGGCTTTATCTCTAAATATCTTTTAACATATTTTTCATCAATTATTTGGCTGTTACTCAATCCTTTTATGGGCATAAACAAATTAGTCTTTTTATCAACTAATTGCATCAAATCTCTGTCTCCAGTCACAATAATAATCTTTAAGCTTTGAATTTTGTCCGCCAGCTGGCGGATTGAACTTTGAACTACCGTGCCAATAACATCATCGGCCTCATAACCCTCCTTGGCCAAAAATTCTATCTTCATCGCCCGCAAAGCCTCTTTAACAATCTTAATTTGCCCTGCCAATTCTTCATCCATCTTTGGCCGCCTGATTTGATAACCAATAAACTTCTTATGACGAAAGGTTGGTTTGGGAGTATCAAAAGCTACTAGTAAATAACGAGGCTTAAAATCGGTAACAATCTTCAACAATATCCGGCAAAAACCATAGACGGCATTAACCAAAAAACCATTAGGGGCACTCAACAAGGGAATAGCATGATAAGCTCTATGCAAAATCGCATGACCATCAATGATAACTAATTTAGGCATTAACTTCTATCCACCTTCTTTTTACCAATAATCTTCTCAAACTGCTCCTGATCTAACGTCTCTTTTTGAAGTAATCCTCTGGCTAATTTATCCAAACTGGGACGATGAGCTTTAATAATCTTTTTTGCGTTTTCATAAGCTTGATCAATAATCTTTTTAATTTCCTTATCAATCTCCGCTTGCGTTACCGGAGAAATTTCCCGCCCACCAGCAATAAACTGCCCAAATTCCGTTTCTATTGACTGAGGACCAAAAGAAACCGGACCTAAGCTGCTCATACCAAAATCAACCACCATTTGTCGGGCTATTAAAGTAGCCTTATTAATATCATCAGATGCGCCGGTGGTCATTTCCGAAAAAACTAATTCCTCGGCTGCCCGACCACCCAAAATCACTGTCACTTGCTCTAAAAGTCTGGTTTTAGTCTCCTGGGTACGATCCCGAGAAGGAGGAATAAAAGTATGCCCTAAAGTTAACCCTCGCGCCACAATTGATACCCGACCCACCGGATCCATATGGGGTAAAAAATGGGTTACTAAGGCATGGCCGCCTTCATGATAAGCAGCTATTTCTCTTTCCCGCTTTGACTGTAGCCGTTTTCTCTCCGGCCCCAATTTAACTTTAGTAGCCGCCTCCTCTAAATCATCCATATTAATCGTTTCTCTCCTCTGTCTGGCCGCTAAAATCGCCGCTTCATTCAGCATATTCTCCAAATCCGCACCGGAAAAACCCACGGTGCGCTTGGCTATTTTTTGCCAATTAACACCCTTAGCAAACGGCTTGCCTCGAGCGTGAATTTTCAAAATTGCCTGCCGACCAACAATATCCGGCATATCCAAAACCACCCGCCGATCAAAGCGCCCCGGCCGAAGCAAAGCCACATCCAAAAGATCAGGCCTATTCGTCGCGCCAATAATCACCAAATTGTCATTGGGCGCAAATCCATCCATCTCCACTAACATCTGGTTTAGAGTCTGTTCCCGTTCATCATGACCGCCGGAAAAACCACCCAAAGAACGCGTTCGACCAATGCTTTCTATTTCATCAATAAAAATAATTGATGGCGCATGTTTTTTGGCAGTTTCAAATAAATCGCGCATTCGCGCCGATCCCACCCCCACTAACATTTCCATAAATTCCGAACCGGCCATTGAATAAAAAGGAACATTGGCTTCACCGGCCACCGCCCGCGCCAAAAGTGTCTTACCAGTGCCAGGAAGTCCCACTAAAAGAACTCCTTTAGGAGTGCGTGCCCCCAATTTTCTATATTTACCAGGGTGTTTAAGAAAATCAACTATTTCCATTAGTTCTTGTTTTGCCTCCTCAATACCAGCAACATTAGCAAAGGTAATGTCCTGCTTCCCCTTAAAAAATGGCTTTGCCCTTGATTTGCCAAAAGAAAAAACTGATTCCTGCGCTCCCCGCGCCTGCCTAAACATAATATAGAAAAATATCCCAATTAAAATTAAGGGAACAAAATTAATAAAAACATCAAGCCAGATTTTAGAAAATTCTTGATTAACTACTTTAATATCCAAGCTTGAAGGATTAATCGCCTCATTTTGCAAAATGGTTACTAAGCTATCTTGCGACTCCTTACGAGTTAGAGCCACTTTGTCATCTTTATAAAAAAGGGTAATTTGGTCTTCGGCGACCTCAATTCTCCCCACCTTATTTTCCTTAATATCGGCGATTGCCTGGGAAAGGGAAATCTCCAAATTCTTCTTTACATATACAGAGAAAGACCCAAAAATCCAAAATGCCAATAAAATTACTAAAACTCCGATTAAAATCTTCTGGGGATTAATTTTAATTTCCACTTTCTTAATTTTAACCGGCTGATTATTCGGCAAAACTTTCTCTAATTTTGGCTTTTTATTTTTTTGCTTAAACATAATCCTTGTATCTTTTAATTTCTAATTTCTAATTCTTAATTTCTAATCAATTTCTAATGCTTTAATTTTTAATTTCTTAATTTTTGACTATTAATCATCAGTCATTAGTCATTAATCATTCTTTTAACAATTCAACAATACAGCAATGTAACAATATATCTTTATTCTAATCCCATCTTTTCTTTTACTTCTCCAAGAGTTTTTTGAGCCTCTTGCCGCGCTTTTTGGTTACCTTTTTCTAAAATCTTCTCCACTAAATTTTTCTCTTTCTCAAATTTAGCGCGGCGAAACCTGATCGGATCCAAAAATACATTGATAGCTTTAGCCAACCGTTCCTTAACCTCCACATCTCCCACCTCACCGGCTTGATAGTGTTTTTTCAATTCCTCAACTTCTTCTTTATCTTGATTAAAGGCGTTATGATAAATAAAAACAGGATTACCCTTAATATGTCCGGGGTCAGTGGAGTGAATTCTGGTAGGATCAGTGTACATTCCCATCACTTTTTCCTTTACTTCTTTTTCACTATCGGAAAGATAGATACAATTTCCTAAAGATTTACTCATTTTAGCCTTGCCATCAAGCCCAGGCAGGGTAGGTACCTCGCCAATTAAAGTCTTAGGTTCCGGGAAAACCCGTCCATACATTTCGTTAAATTTATGGGCAATCTCTCGGGTTAACTCAATATGAGATTCCTGATCCTTACCCACGGGGACTAAATGAGCTTTAACCATCAAAATATCGGCTGCCTGTAAAACAGGGTAAGTTAAAAGACCCAAAGAAGGCTTGGTGATTTTAAGATCATGCATTACCTCTTTAAGAGTAGGCACCCGTTGGCAGCGGGGAACGGTGACCAACATTGAAAACAAAAGAGAGAGATAGGCCACTTCCGGTACTCGCGACTGACGATAGATAACACTTTTTTTAGGATCAATCCCTACCGATAAATAATCTAAAATTAAATGACGGACATTTTTATTTATTTGACCAATCTCTTTTTTGCCAGTCTTGGTTGTCAAAACATGAAGATCGGCAATAATAAAAAAACAATTATACTTATCCTGTAGTCTAACTCGATTAGCTAAAGTCCCAACATAGTGGCCTAAATGAAGTTTTCCCGTTGGCCGGTCACCGGTTAAAATTCGTTTTTTATCCATCGCTTTGGGTTAATTATAACACTGGAGAAGAGAAGAATCTATGAGTTATAAAAAAAACCCACGACCTTACGGTCGGGGTTTTGTGTTCCGCTTTGTGTCGCGCTTTGCGCGTTCATTAATATCGCTTTATCTCCAACCTGTGATTGGCCCGCCTAGCCGGCGGATCGCTTTCTTAGAATAAACAAAGTTGGCTTCTGCCTTTAACTTTTAACTTTTAATTATTATGTTACATTAAAATTTCCAAAAAATAATCTTTGCTCTAAACAAATTACTATGGCGATCGCCATAGTAATTTGTTCATTGTTACATTGTTAACCGTCATTCTGGTCCGCCAGCTGGCGGACCAGAATCTGTCTATCCAGAAAGTCCGGGCTCGTCCAGGATCTCTGGAGTCCTCCCCGCCTAGCCGGCGAGGCTGGCTGGGGACTCTGGCTTGTCCAGAATCCATCCCCAAACGATTCTGGATGCTCCGTCAACCGACGGATTACCAGAATGACGACTTTAGCAATGTAACAATGTAACAATGTAACAATGTTTCTTTCTTTTTGTTTTTTTACTTTTAACTTTTAATTTATTTATATGTGGCAGGGGTCGGAGTTGAACCGACGACCGGGCGGTTATGATTCGCCTGCTCTAACCAACTAAGCTACCCTGCCAAATTAGTCGTTAGCCGTTAGTCGTTGGACTTGGACAAAGAATTTATTAGCGCCTGAAGCGACCGACCAAGACGATCACAATTTTCTAAAATTTGTTCTGAGCTTAAACCGTAAATTCGTTCCGTAATTTTTAAGCCCGCTACGGTTTCAAAAAGCGATTTCTTGGCCAGATAAAGATATCTAACTAACTCCTTGTCGCTTTTGTCTCCTGTTCCTTCGGCAATATTTAAGGAGATAGAAACGCTCGCCCTTCTTAATTGACCCCTTAAGCCGTAAGTCTCTTCTTTTGGCAATTGTTCTGTAAATTTGTAAATCTTTACTGCTAAATCCATTGCCTGTTGCCAAACCCTTAACTTTTCGAATTTATACATAGTCTGGCTAACGACTAAAGACCAACATCTAACAGCCAATTCAGTTGCGGGGCTAGGAGTTGAACCTAGTCTGTGAGATTATGAGCCTCACGTGCCACCGTACACTACCCCGCACGACACTACAAATTCAAATTAATAAATTTTAAATTTGAACATTTGTTTGGATTTTGAGTTTCAATCCACCAGCTGGCGGACTAACAATATAACAATTTAACAATGTGTCTTTATTATACTCATTTCACCTTAAAAAAACAATTGCCGCCATTGCTTCCAGGGGACATTATTCGCTACGTCCTTCTCTTTTTGCTTTCTATCTCTCTCTCCTTCAGTCTCCGATGGCAAAATCACTATCGTTTCCCCTTCCTTAACTAAGCCCAAATCATCCCGCGCCTCTTTTTCCAAAAATTCATCAGTTTTCATATAACCAAACTCTGCCTCTAATCTTTGTTTTTCTTCTCTTAGGGTCTCCAGATCCGCCTTCTCCTTTTCCGAAACTAAACCTCGATTAATTAAATTAATTATATTTTGAGAAAGAGAAATTATCGCCAACAATAAAAAAATCAATAAAAAAGCTCGCCAGCCCCTTTTAATTATTGACATTCAGGTCTCCTTAATGTTATTATAAGCCACAAAGCTAAACATACGGTATATACCTCGTAGCAGGCAAAATAAGTATTTCTTATAACAATGAAAAAAAACAATCGTCTAAGCTCGTTAGAAAAAGCGTTAGAAAAATTCCTCGCCCGCCTTAAAAACGAAAATCGTTCTAACAATACTATCATAGCATATCAAAACGATATCAAGCAATTAATCGCCTTTTTAGAAAAAGCAGGAATTAATGATGCTCCCGATGTAACCCAAGACCATATCAAAGAGTTCAAAGAACATTTATCTGCCAAACAAAAATACACCAATAAAACTGTTTCTCGAAAGCTCAATTCTTTTAAATCATTTTTTAGGTTTTTGACTAATTCCCAGGTAATCAAAAAAGATCCCGCCGCCGCCGTTTCCCACCCCAAAATTATTTCCAAATTACCCCGTATTCTTTTATCATTAGAATACCGCGCTCTGCGCGATGCCTGCCGCGACGACAATCGCACTTATGCCATTGTCGAGCTTATGCTCCAAGCGGGTTTACGCATCTCCGAAGTAGCCAATTTAGAGCTCAACGATATCCAAGAAGACAAACTAATAATCAAGCCTTATGAATCACATACTAATCGAGTCGTCCCTCTTAACAGAGCCGCGAAGGAAGCCGTCAAAAACTATATAAGCGAACGCCCTGATACTAAAAAAAATCAAAATCTATTTATTACCAAAAACGGCCATCCTCTTCTTGTTCGCAATATTAGAAATAGCATCAACCGCTATTTTAAAATTGCGGGCATTAAAAATGTTTACGTTAACAACTTGCGTGACACCTTTATTGTTAACCAATTAGAAGCTGGCATCCCCCTTAATGTTATCTCTAAAATTATCGGCCACAAAAGAGTATCCTCAACAGAAAAATATTTGAGTTTAGTCAAAACTTCTGAAAAAAATAAAGTAAAATTAAAAGAGCTGTAAGCCGAGCAATAATCCGAACCTAAAATATTTCTCGCCATAACCTCAAATATTAATAATCCTTACTTTCTCTAAAATTATAGGGTTATCATGTTCACTTCGTTCACACCAACCCCATGAGTGGGGTTATCATGTTCACTTCGTTCACACCAACCCCATGAGTGGGGTTATCATGTTCACTTCGTTCACACCAACCCCATGGGGTCGGAAGAAAAAACGCACTGCATTTTTTCTTTAATAAATTCATTGA
>Ga0210057_1010122_pt1 | contig 10759 bp, 9 predicted proteins | sample CryGeyCG2114_010_2_FD_183968 | JGI IMG/M metagenome (GOLD analysis project Ga0210057, IMG submission 183968) | Groundwater microbial communities from aquifer - Crystal Geyser CG10_big_fil_rev_8/21/14_0.10 (SPAdes) (version 2) | ecosystem: Environmental > Aquatic > Deep subsurface > Groundwater ...
GCCGAGGGAGGGATCCTTCGGCATCCACGGTCCCACACCCACTTCCCACGTGCCGTCGGAGACGGGAATGGTAGCGGTACCCGTTCCGGTCTGCGGACCGTCCGCCCACAGCAATTCACGTACGATATTTCCCCCCACACTCATATTAGAGGGATTAAAGGCGAACACGTCGAGGTTCGTACCCGTGGGAATACCCGCCACGTTCACCGTGATCGACCGGCTCGAGGTGCGGAGCGCAAAGTTCTCTCCGGTCCTGCTCTGGCCTTCTGTGAGATTCAGATCGCGGAAGAAGGGGCCACCAACGTAGTTGCCGGAGGTGAGAGGCGGGATTTCAATGTGATAGAAACCATCGGAGAGGCTGCTGAACGTGTAGGCACCGTTGCTCGTTGTCGTGCAGCTGAAACCCATCATTCCCCCCAGACAGATTTTCACACTGATGCCCGTTCCCCCCTCCGTCCCGTTCTTGATGCCATCGTTCGCCGTCCCGCTGCCATCGCCGTTGTCATTGAAAACCGTGCCAGCAATACTCTGGGATCCCGGCTGTGCAAGGAAGAACGGCATACTCGTCTTTGTCTCAAGCAGGGAATCCATGGCACCCTTGGTTTTGATATCTACCGTGTACCCAGAGGTAGAGAAATCCTTCGGCACCGTCGAGTTCACGATGCCCTGAAGAATGAACCGTATGCGGTCCCCCGCGACGGTTGCGCCGCCCGCCGTCGTCACCGTGACCGTGCGGGCAGAGGAACTGCATGCGATAGAGGTGATCGTTATTGTTCCGGTGGAGGGTCCGTTCAGGTCGTTATTCTCAATGGTCGTCACTGCGTCCTGGCATTCGCTGCTCCCTCCGTCTGCAACGAAGGAGAAGCCGGAAGGGAAGGTGAGGACGATCTTGCCTCCGGAGGGGATGGACGTATCCGCCGGGAATTCTACTTCATAATTACTTGTTGCTCCTGCGAGCGCGGACCGTGGGGAGACGCGAATCGGCGACATCCCGTGGCTGAAGAAGTCGAATTCTCCTCCCCCTCCTCCCGGTCCGAGCATGCCGTTCTCCATGGCGTTCTGCACTGTTCCCACCGCGAGGTTGCCCGAAGCAGTCGTATTCGCAGTGTTCCCCGCCAGATCCTGGATGCGCACGGCTCCCGTGCCCGTGGCCACCTTGATGCGGAAGGACTGGTTCGGTGGCATCATGACGCCGAAGATCGTTGTTGTGAGGAAGCTCGGTTCATAGAAAATATCCTTGCCTGCCAGGCTGACTGGCACTCCGATGGGTGACTCCAGGGTCCAGTTCCTGATGTTATTCGCCACGAATGGCAGATCACTCGACTCCAGCTGCGCACTGGCCGTTGTATCCATTTTTACCGGCTCGGAGAAGGTGACGGCAACCGAGAAATTATTTGCATTGGCAAAGGCAATGGTCGGCTTCGTATTGTCGGTCGCCTGTCCGTTCGTGAGTGTTCCCGTGGTGAAGGAGAGCACCTTCTGCTGGTTCCCTCCCGTTGCTCTGTCGGAGTCCAGCGCGTTGCTTGCTGTGTCTTTGACATTCGTCGTCACGACCACAAAGTGCTTGGTGCTTGCTGTGAGGAGCTGGGTGGGTGAAACCACCGCTTCATCTCTCTCCGGGAAGTAGTCCACCACAGCGGTACTGATGGCAATGTCCGACCCCGCATCGAAGCTCCCGTCACCATTATCCTGGTAGAAGAGGATGGTTGTCTCATCCACGCTCCCATCTTCGATGGCTTCGGTGAAGCCGATGGTGATGGCATTGATCGCCATGTTCACGCCCGTTGCGGTGTCCTGCGGATAGCTCCCTTTGACGTTCGGCCCAAAATTATCCGCCCCGGTTGCCGTGAATGAGACATAGTAGTCTCCACCCGGAACTCCCATGTTATCCGAATTCCGCACGCCCCCCTGCCCCATCGGACCGCCCGTCGCCCCCTTGATGATCAGGACATACTGATTGCCCTGTGTGAGACCGGCGCCGCCCGTGGAGGCTACCGACCCTGCCGGGGCTTTCTTGCCGGGCGTGACGATGAGCTGGCTCCCGGAGAGCGCGATGTTGCAATCGGTGGGATGGGCAGGATCTGCGCCCTGGGTAGCGCAGGAGAGGAGGTTGGTGGCGTTCGTCGGACGGCCGTTCGTCCCCGCGAAGACCTGCACGTTATCCGACGAGAAGACCGACCCCGCGCCCTCGGTGCTCATGGTCGTCCCCGATCCCGATCCCCCCACATCGAAGTACACGCGGATTTTGGCATTCGACGGCAGCCGTACACCTGCTCTGGGGACGCTCCCGATGATCATCGGAGGCGCGATAAATCCCTCGCCTCCCTGAAATGAGGAAGTCTGGAACTGGTAGCGCACCTGCGTTCCGAGCGCCACTCCCGTGCTTGTTTTGAGTCCCGTGGTGATGATGAAGCTGTACCAGGTGCTGGGAACGAGGGACTGCCCGTCGGACATATGATTGCACACGATGCGATCAGGCGCTATGAGAGAAGCTGTGAGGCAGAGATTCGTCCCAGTTGCCGCACCATCTTGCGCATTCCCTTCATTCGCCTGAAGGTGTACCGTGCCACTCTCTCCCACCGTGACAGTTGCTCCGCTCAGGACTGCATCGAACTGGCGGTCAACCATCGCCTCCAGAGGAACACCTATCTGTCCGTTCGGGGGACCACCCATGCCCGTCGGCGCGAGCGCCCACACAACACCGGGCAGCAGAAAGAAAAAACAGAAACAGGTTGCACTGAAAAGTGTTTCCTGCAAAACAATGCGATTGTGCATGAAAAAACTATGGAAAATTAGCACAGTACTATTCCCTTTTTCTCATTCAACGAAGTGAAATCACTTTACGGACACAGACATCATTTTCTCATGACTATTGCAGGCAGAGCGCAGTTTCTGAAAAAACGCTGCAGTGGGGAGATCAAGAAGACGGGGAAAAAGATCGTATGAGAAGCCAGTAGACAGAAATCAGTAAAAAACACTGCCTTCTGACTTCTGCCCACTGCCTTCTGTTTACCGCCTACTGAACTTTTTTCCCCGCCTGCATCCTCTTTGAGAGTGTCCGCAGGTAACTCGTGGCGACTTTGATGGTCTTGTACTCCCCGGTATTCGGATCGTACACGCGCTTCTTCTGGATGTTTGCCTTAAACTTGCGGTTGGTTGCACGCAGCGAATGGCTCCGTTTATGACCGACCTGGGTACCCTTGCCTGTCTTGCAGCATTTGCGCGCCATGTGTAGAGCCGCAAGAGATTACTGTGGAGAGAATGTGAGGTCAATCGCTTTCAGGTTGTTTTTGCACGGATCCGAGAGCAAATAATGTTACAGTACGCGCATGTTTCAGTTCCTCACGCCCACCTTCATCATCAGCGTGCTCATCGCCCTCTCCGTCCATGAATGGGCGCACGGGTTTATCGCACACAGGCTGGGGGACCCGACGGCGAAGATGGAGGGGAGACTGACATTGAATCCCCTCGCCCACCTGGACCCCATAGGCACCGTGATGTTCCTGATCGTCGGGTTTGGGTGGGGCAAACCCGTGCCGGTGGACCCGCGCTACTTCAAACACTACAAGCGCGATACCTCGCTCGTGGCGCTCGCGGGACCGGCGAGCAACCTCCTGCTGGCACTCCTCGCATTCATTGTCCTCATCCTCTTCTCGGGAGTGGCTGTCGGCTCCCAGGGGGAAATCATGCTGCCGCCGGGAGGGTTCTCCGCCTCAAGGGAACTCCTGATCACTCTCGCCACGGATTTCATCCAGATCAACCTGGTGCTCATGGCGTTCAACCTGCTCCCCATCGCCCCGCTGGACGGCTCCAAAGTCATCCGCCCGTTCATACCCCTCAAGTACGATGACCACTACCACGATTTCACAGTGCAGGGCCCAAAGATTCTGCTCATCCTCATCCTGCTCGGGCTTTTCCTGAACCTGCCCATCCTCTCCTGGTGGATACAGCTCGTCATCACCCCCTTCCTGCTGCTGTTTTCGATGATCGCGGGCGTGCTGTAGGGCGGACCACCTCCACCCCCTCAGTCCCCCTCCTCCAATGGAGGAGGGGGAGGCGTTCACGCGTAAGCGTGAACGCAGGGAGTGGAGGTTTTCCATGACTCCCGCCAAAAAACCAGCCAAATTGTCATGGTTCGACTACGCTCACCATGACGTGCTACACTCAGGGTATGAGCAAACTCTCGCTTTTTTCCGAGCTCTGGCGCTTCCTCCGCGTCCGCAAGAAGTGGTGGCTGCTGCCGCTCGTTCTCTTCATCACCGTGCTCGGCCTCGTGCTGATTTTTGCGCAGGGCTCGGCATTCGCACCTTTCATTTACACCGTCTTCTAACCCCTCCTTGTATGAGCAAACTCTCGCTCTTCAAAGAACTCTGGCAGTTCCTCCGCGTGCGCAAGAAGTGGTGGCTGCTGCCCATCATCATCATTATCGTGCTCCTCGGGGCTCTCATGATCTTCGCGCAGAGCTCATCGCTGGCGCCCTTCATCTACTCGATCGTGTAAATGCCTGAAACCTCGACAATCGTCATTGCCGTCATCGTGTACCTCTTCCTCTTTGAGCTTGCCTTAAGCCTGAAGTGGATCCCGCTCACGGAGGAGAAACTCCCCCTGCCACTCAAATGGCAGCACAAGGCATGGGAGAAATTTTCGCACGTGCTCGGCATCATCATGAGCAAGATCATCCTGACGATCCTGTGGATCGTCGGCTTCGGCCCGTATGCCATCTTCTGGCGGCTCGGGCACCTGCGGGAGAAGAAGAAGGACACCTACTGGGTGGAGATCTCCCATGAGAATGCCAGCATGAAATACTCGTTCTAAATCCCGTGAGCAAACCGGTCTACATCCTCGGCATCTCCTGCTTCTACCACGACAGCGCCGCTGTGCTGCTTAAAGACGGGGAGATCGTGTTTGCCGCGCAGGAAGAGCGCTTCACGCGGAAGAAGCACGATGAGGGGATCCCGACGAACGCCATAGAGCAGGCGCTGAAGTTCGAGGGAATCACGATGAAGGACATAGACGCCGTGGGCTTCTACGAGAAACCGCTCCTCAAGTTCTTCGACCGCATCTTACAGTCGTACTTCCGCGTATGGCCGCGCGGGTTCATCTCGTACCTCCACGCCATGCAGGAGTGGATGGGCAAGAAGCTCTGGACCGCACACCTGCTGCGCAAGGAACTGAAGTTCGAAGGCCCCCTCTACTACAGCACGCACCACGAGTCGCACGCCGCCTCCGCCTTCTACGCCTCGGGATTCCCGGATGCGACCATCGTGACCGTGGACGGCGTTGGCGAATGGGCCACCGCCACCATCGGCTACGGGAAAGGCACGGAGGTAGAACTCTCGCACGAAGTCCGCTACCCGCACTCGCTCGGCCTCCTCTATTCCGCCGTCACCTACTACCTCGGCTTCAAAGTAAACAGCGCGGAGTACAAAGTGATGGGCCTCGCCCCCTACGGCGAACCCAAGTACGTGGAGCAATTGAAGAAGCTCATCGACATCAAAGAAGATGGCAGCTTCGCGCTCAAAATGCAGTACTTCACGTACGACCGCACGCTCCGCATGACCGGCAAAGCGTTCGAGAAGCTCCTCGGCCAGCCCCGCCGCAAGCCCGAAACGGCGCTCACGCAGTTCCACAAGGACGTGGCACGCTCCGTGCAGGAAATCACCGAAGAAATCATGATGAAGATCTGCCGGCACGCCAAGAAGCTGCACCCCTCCAGGTACCTCTGCCTCGCGGGAGGCGTGGCCCTGAACTGCGTTGCCAACGGCAGGATACTCCGCTCGAACATGTTCGAGGACATCTTCATCCAGCCCGCCTCCGGCGACGCCGGCGGCGCGCTGGGAGTCGCGTACCTCATCTGGTTCCGGGAATTTGGCGGCAAGCGCACGAGCCGCATGGAGCATGCGTACTACGGCCCGGAGTACGGCGAGAAAGAGATAGAAGCGGCGCTCAGAGAAAGCAACCTCCCCTCCGAGAAACTCCCCGATGACAGATTGATCGAGACCGTCGCCAAGCTCATGGAAGGCGAGAATGTGATCGGCTGGTTCCAGGGCCGCATGGAGTACGGCCCGCGCGCGCTTGGCAACCGCTCTATCATTGCGGATGCCCGCAACAAAGAGAACTGGAAGAAAGTGAACCTGAAAATCAAATTCCGCGAGTCCTTCCGCCCCTTCGCGCCCACGGTGCTCGCCGAGCGCACGGCGGATTACTTCGCCCTGGACCGCGAGAGCCCGTACATGCTCCTTGTCGCAGATGTGCACCCGGGAAAGCGCAGGGAAATCCCCGCTGTCACGCATGTGGATGGCTCCGCCCGCATCCAGACGATCTCCGCTGCCCAGAACCCCAGGTACCACAGGCTGATTGCGGAGTTTGAGAAGAATACGGGTTGCGGTGTCATCATCAATACCTCCTTCAATGTCCGGGGAGAGCCGATTGTGGAGAGCCCCAAGGACGCCATCAACTGCTTCCTCCACACGCAGATGGACTTTCTTGTGCTGGGGAATTATGTGGTGAGGAAAGATGCGCTGACCGGCGACCAGCAGAAAGATAACAAGGAGTATCTCGAAAAATTCGAATTGGATTGAAGTGTCTGGCACGTCCCGTCAGCTTTAGCTGACGGGAAGAGGTTTAAGTTGGATTGAGGTGGGACATACTAAACGTGATCCGAACTCATGCAGAGGTACTTGGGCGCGGCGTGACGGGTGCCTAGAACGATCTTTATATTATTCGGTTTTAGTAGTGTTAAAAAAGAATAAGTTACTTATAGTCCGTGGTTTTATAGTCCACGATGCTATTAAGATTGATACATGATGCGAGAAGAAATCGCTAGGCAATTACGATTAATCCGAAAGAAAAATGGGTGGAGTCAGGAACAATTAGCGAAAAGAGCAGGGTTAGATAGAACTTATTTGTCAGGGGTTGAAAGAATGAGCCGAAATTTGACACTTGATAGCTTGGAAAAAATATTAAAAGCTCTCGGAACAACGCCGAGGGATTTCTTCCATGGGCTTTATTTTAAGGATTTATGAATCTCAACGTAATAAACACGGGCTCTCATACTTTTCGGTCACCGAAACTTAAAAGTGTAGTGACTGATGCAATACATTTTTTCTGTAAAACTCCTTTCTTTAATTTGCCACCACCAAATACTTTTACAGGTGCCGGGGTCTATGCGCTTTATTACCTTGGTGATCAAGAGCCATATGCTCCTATTGGAAGAGCAAACCAAAAATCTTGTATACAGCCGATTTATGTGGGGAAGGCAGTACCTCCCGGCTGGAGAACAGCACGAATTGAAACATCCAGTAGCCAAGATCTATCACGTCGGCTCCGCGAACATGCAAATAGTATTAAATCAACTTCAAATCTAAATCTTGAAGACTTCAGATGTAGGTTCATGATTCTTGATGGAGTTGAAGGTGATTTGGTTGTTCCAGTAGAAGCTACACTGATTAGAAAATTTAAACCTCTCTGGAACAATACAATAGACGGCTTCGGTAATCATGACCCAGGCTCAGGACGATATGACCAGTCCTTATCTGAATGGGATGTGTTACACCCCGGGAGGAGTTGGGCAATTCGTTTAAAAGGAATACCTCCAAAGAAAAAGGGAATCTTGGCTAAAGTAATCCGTTCTCTGAATTAGATTTTCTCCAGTTCAATAATGGCTTCATAAAGCTGATGATCTTTATGAGGGTTTTTTACTCTTGATTGTATGATACTATTTCCTATTCTAGTGGGACGAGGCACATCAATCCCACAAAATCGTAATCCCACTTTTTGAGCTATTTCTGCAAAATAATGATCGGTTGGGATAAGATCTCCTTGCAATATACTGTTGCCAATTACCACAAACGCTTTCCCGCCTTTCCGTAATGAATAATGAATACCTTGTGCAAATCTATAGCAATCATTGAAGTAGGAAGCTGCATAATTTGCCCATCCATTACCTCCATAGATACCTTTCTCTGGAGAGATATTTCTCAGTTTCTCTAGTTGATCTCCTAACTTGGAACTAGGTAATACAAAATTTAATTTTACGCATTTATTCTCACGTACTGTTTGCCAATATTTTCCAAAATTATTCTCTTCAAGAGACTTCAAATCTGTAGGCTTTGAAGCAAATCCAAGCCAGTATAATTGAGGTCGTGTATTTCTAATATAATGGTAATTATTTAGGTAAGGAGGTGATGTTATAAGGATATCGATGGAATCTGGCTTTAGATATTTTTTATATTTGAAAAATGATGCATTAATAACTTTCGATTTTGTTTTTCTTTTTGATTTATTTTCTTCCAACCATACAATATCTTCAAGAATCATACTTAATTTGGAGATTATAGTCTCAATAACAGGAAAATCTTCTATATCCTGTTTTCCTGCACTACTCCTTCTGCCCAGACTGGGCTCATATGAGTAGTTTGAGTATTGAATCATTGTTGAGGCAAAGGCGAGATAAAGGAGATCTGTTGTAAGATTTTGTCTCTCAGATTGAATAAAATCTTGAATGGTTAAAACCTTTTTTAATACTGCAGGGCTATAAAAAATACCTCGTGTTTTAAAACCTAGAGGTGGTGCGCTTTTGGGTTTGTTATCAGAGGACATAGCATTCTGATAGAAAGATTGCAGTTTTTCTATCGCCCGAAGTGCTTGTGTATGATCAATAGAACTTGCCTCTGCCTTAATGCGTGCTGCCAATGCAGCGTATGGATTAATTTCAAAGCCGATAGAATCATGCCCCATCAACATTGCTTCAACCAAAGTCGTACCTACTCCTACAAAAGGATCGAGAACTGTACATTTTTTCTTACCACAATTCTTTTGAAATACATCACGAACAAAATCGCTCGAGAATCCAGCAATCCAAGGAACCCAACGATGAATGGGCAAAGTCTTGTTCTTTGCGAAAGCTGGATCGTTAAACTTGCCTTCTTCTCTTGCTACTGGCAATTGGATTTGCACTTTTACCGGCTTGGGAAGAACAGATATTTTCATTGGGCCATCCTATAGCATAGTGACTTCTAATCACAATTATTGGTCTTCTTTAAGAGAGAAAAAACCTATTACCACCAAATATCATAAGGATCGAATAAGTGTCCGGAGATCCAATTCCACAGCTGACAACAAAGCGGCTTGCACGGCAACAAAACGTGCAGGGTCCAGCGTTTTATGGTTTCCTGATCCGGCATATTTTGCGAATGCTTGACCTACCGTCTTACGCTTCGTTTTTGCTTTGCTCTTACTACCATGATCCACATCATGCCGGAGATCGGTACGGAGAAGATTTATATCCTGAAACGACTGAGGCATGTTATTGGACAGTCGTTGGCCACATCCCTCATAAAGAAGAAAATAGAGGTCGTCAATTAGACACGCATAATCAGCATCATTGGTAATAGGTGTTCCAATTGCTCCCAAAGCTTTCATCGTTTTACTGGTAGGCTTGAAAAGATCAATCCCATATTTCGCAGCGTAAGCGGTATTCGCAGAACAAACCAATCCTAATACACTACTTCCTAGTGATTTTACCTGTTGGGAAAGACCACTTTCTGCAATTACTGATGGATCAAAAATCTCTGCTAGAACAGGCGCAGTCGAGAATAGCTTTTTCAATAGTATTGAATGGCGTGTCTTGGTGCCTGTTCTCAAGTTCGCATTAACTGAACGCTGGAAGACGATGAAATCTCCGTCCGTTGCGCTTTGACCCAGTTCAACTTGCCGCGACAGGTCGCGGACGAATTGTTCAAAGAAATTCCGCAGATTCGTTTCGTGCCCCTTCTCTTTCCCTGTCGTCATTATTTTGCATGTGATCGTAATAAGAGATTGAACTATTGTTCTACTTCTTAGAGCTGGGTTCTGGTCCGGAAATGCACGATCCAAATAATCAAGCGCCAAGGAAACCCGTTTTGCAGCTGGTGATTCTATTGAAAAACTACGGTGATTCTCAAGTATTCTCTTAAGATCTTCAAAACGCAGACTGGTCTCAATGCCCTCAATTTCGACAGCGGCAGCTTTCGTTATGATATCAAAGTGTGCGTAGCGTGTATCAGGTATTGAGACTTTTTTATTAAAAAATGAATGAGATGCCATTTTTTTACAGAAGTCTCTAAGCTTGCTATCCACAGCATTTAATTTTTCGCTGCTACGGAGAGGAAGTCCAGCTTGCAAGCGTTGAAAAAATGCTTTGAGTTCCTCATCGGTCGCTCCTTCAATCTCATCATACTCGATCTCGAAATCATCGAATGAATCAGACAGAGATAATGAAAGATCTTTGTAGTATGTTCCTCCAAATTCATTAGCTGATTCTAAAGATAGAGGAAGTTCATTATCATAAAATTCATAGATAGCCATGAGACGTTGCTGACCATCAACTACTTCGTATTCATCATCAACCCCAGAAGTTTTTGAAAAGTAGAACTTCGGGAGCTTCCAGCCGCGCAAAATCGAGTCTATCAACTGTTGTTTCTTGGATTTGTCCCAAACCTCCTCTCTTTGCCAATCTGGAATATCATAACGATCACGTCGTTTGTAGATCTTATCAAGCGCCCGCCTTCCGGAAGTCATGTGCATATGATTGATATTATCATGAGTACAGAAGAAACAACGTGGTATCCGTCATCAGGAATTGACAAACGGTGTTCTTATTGCAGCAATTAGCCTTACACATTATGGGTCTACCGTGGCGGCATGAAATCCCACCACGCTTACCAGCTCGCAGCCATGAAAGCCGCGCTCGTTGAACGTATCCTTTCCGGCCAGATCT
>Ga0210057_1010124_pt1 | contig 10757 bp, 11 predicted proteins | sample CryGeyCG2114_010_2_FD_183968 | JGI IMG/M metagenome (GOLD analysis project Ga0210057, IMG submission 183968) | Groundwater microbial communities from aquifer - Crystal Geyser CG10_big_fil_rev_8/21/14_0.10 (SPAdes) (version 2) | ecosystem: Environmental > Aquatic > Deep subsurface > Groundwater ...
GTATTTAATCTAAAAAATTTTCTAAATAACTAGCTATTAGTACTATGAAATTATTTGAACTTTTAAAGAGCAAGCAGAATTTTAGCCTTATTTTTATTTTTTTTGCAGCTCTCCTCATTTTCACCCGTTTCTACAACCTAGACCACACCGCTCGGTTTACCAGAGATGAATCAAGTGATCTCCTCCACATGGAGACAATTTTCCGCCAAAGAAAGCTGACGCTGGTTGGGCCAATTTCTAGCGATAACGTCAAAGTTTTTGGCTCTTTAACCTACTACATGCTCTTGCCATTTACTGCTGCCACTAATTTTGACCCAATCGGTCCGGTCTATGGCACCGCTTTTTGGGGTATTTTGACCGTTTTGTTGTTATTGGCAATTACCTGGAAACTAAACCACCGGTATCTGTGGTTAACAGCGCTGCTTTGCCTAATCTGGTATCCATTGGTCGAAACCAGTCGTTGGGCGTGGAATCCGCATTACGTCACTTTTTGGATTGCGCTTGGCATTGTTGCCTATCTAATTAAAACGAAGCTCAGTTATTTTTTGGCCGGCATTTTTTTGGCGCTCTCTTTCCACAATCATTACATTGCTTTGTTTGGTACAGGGACATTTGTGGTTGTTGCCAGCTATCTGGCCTGGAGAAAAAAGCAGTGGCAACACATTTTTTGGCTCTTGACCGGCTATATTCTACCCTTTATTCCTTTCGTCTTGTTTGACCTGCGTCACCCGCCGGGGTTGTTTTTCTCCCAGTATCTTGCTAGTGGAAATACACCACATTTAGCCAATTTAACTCTTCTTAGTTTTGTCCAAAGATTGTGGGACAGTTTCTGGATCATGGTCAATTACATTGCTTTGCCAACACTCGGTTGGTTGGTGGGAAGTTTGCTAGTGTGGTTAGCTTGGCTAGATAGGAAAAAAATTGAACATTGGCTTTGGCTGTTGCCAGTAATTGCTCAATTACTGGTTGGGACCATTCTCAATGATTTTCAGACCCGGTATTTTTTACCGGCGCTGGTATTTTTCTTTGTCTGGCTAATTGTTAAGCGCCAAGGTTTGGCCAACTGGCTAGCCATAGCGCTGCTCTGGCTGATGATTATTTCATCTTTGTTCACCATCATTCCCCAATTAATTCAAACCAAAGTTCCGCCCGACATTTATTCGTTGCGCTCAGCGTCGCAGCTTATTGCCAATAAAATTAAAGATGATGGTTTGAATAACGCTAATGTCGCCGTTTTGGCTAGCAAAGACAGTGGGGTGCTGGGAGAAAAGTATCGGGATTATATTTCAATGTTGGGTGTAGGGCTCAAGGCGGCCAGTGAGTATGACACCAGCGAAAATCTGTTTGTAATTTCGACCGCGGATGAACAAACTGTCAAAACTGACCCATCGGCGGCAATGCAGCTGTTTAAAGGCAATCGATTAGACGGTACGTACACCATTCCCAACTCAAATTGGAAAGTTTATTGGTTTCATTATTAGGCATTAAAATAAAATTTCTTGCCATTCTTGCCAAGGCGTTTTTTGCGTTTCAAGTGGTGGCACAGTTTCTTCTGCCACAACCACTGGCAACTGCAAAATGTACTCACCAGACTTTTGCAGCAACAACTCGTCCCGGATCACTTTTTCGTCGGCCAACGGCTGCTGCGCGTCCTCTAGTTTTTTTTCTATCACTGCCACCTGACTCGAAAGAGTCTCAACTTCTTGTTCAACCTCATTGACAGTTTCAGAAGAGGTAAGGGCTTTTTTGGCGGTTTTATCTAGGGACAAATAATAAAATACCGCTATAATTGTTAGCATCGCGATCACAAAGGGATTTTTTAGTAGAGCAGCCATTGTCAACAGTCCCATCTTATGATACTATAAGACAACAAAAATCGTCTGGTACAGGCATTATTTATACAAGCTTATCACAACAAATTACGAACACCTAGTCAACCTGCTTTTAGAAAGTACAGCACATGACATTGCAAGCGGCACATCAACAATTTGTTCAAAATCTCAAAGATTCAGCTAAAGCTCACGCCACCGTTATTGCTTATAGCAAAGACATTGAGCAGTTAGTCGAGTTTGCTTTAAAGGAAAAGAACAAAACTGAAGTTGACCAAGTCACCGATGCCGACATTGAAGAGTTTAAAGAGCTGCTGAAAAAACAGCGTTATACCGGCAAATCGATCTCCAGAAAAATTAATTCAATTAAAGCTTTTTTCAGATATTTATTGAACGAAGGGATTATCACTGATAATCCTGCCGATATCGTTAGCCATCCCAAGTACGATCAAGCTCCTCCCAGAGTTTTAAGCAAAACTGAGTATCGCGCCCTGCGTGATGCCAGCCGAGGTGATGCCAGAATGTCGGCTGTGGTTGAGCTATTACTGCAAACTGGCATGAGAATCAGTGAACTAGCAGCTTTACAAACTGGCGATGTTGATTTTGATCGCAACGTGATTACGATTCAACCTCAAAATTCTAGGACAAGCAGACGAGTACCATTGAACACCGCCGCCAAACAATCGGTGATGGATTATTTAGCCATTCGTCCCCGTGCCAGAGAAAAAACCTTGTTTTTAACCAAAACTTGTCGGCCGTTTTTGGTCAGAAACATCAGAACGGCGATTGATCGTTACTTCCGATTGGCTGGCATCAAAGACGCCAAAGTCAATGATCTGCGCCACACTTTCATCGTCGAACAACTGAAGGCTGGAACACCTTTGGTCTATATTTCTCAGTTGGTTGGTCACAAGCGAATTACCACTACCGAAAAATATCTCAAGCTGGTTGAAGCACCAGAAATGCAGCCAAATATTCAAATTGAAGAGTTATAATTTTGGACTTTTCCAAATGGCAAAAAGGCAAGAAGTAGATTGGGATCAGCTTAGAGCCCAAGTAGGACAAGTTGATAGATTTATAGCTGAAGCAGAACGCAGGCTTGAAGGGGATAATCCAGACTTATCAGCTTTAGATGAGGCCATTGCTGATTCAGTTGTCAGACTGAATAATACGATTCGAAGTGTATTTAATAAAACACCTTTCCAGTAATCCTTTCTACTTTTCACACTCTCGTTTGCCTGGTATCATACAAATAGGAGTTACGCACTTTTCGGAAGATCGCCTGGCGCCTTCTCCAGGCTACTGAGCCACTTCTCGCTCAAGTCTTTGCCAGATACTAAATTGATCTGGTCAGTGGCTCAAGCTTGCTCAAGCGCATAACTCCTGTTTGCTGTAGTTATGTAACAGATAAAATAAAAAAATATGACTGCTAAACCAAATACCACAAAACGTGTCCTTTCAGGAATTAGAGCCACTGGCCGGCTTCACCTGGGTAACTACCTGGGGGCGGTTAAGGGTATGCTTGCTTTGCAAGACGATCCAGAGTACCAAACTTTTTATATGGTGGCTGATGCCCACACTATTACTACGCCTTATCAGGTCGAAGAGCTCAGAAAAAACCGCCGAGCAGTGATTCTTGATTACTTGGCAGCCGGTTTGGATCCAGAAAAAAGTGTGATTTTTCAGCAAGCGGCAATCAGCGAACACTTCGAACTAGCTTTTTACTTTTCATCAGTGACGACGATCGCCAAGATGCAGCACCTGCCAACGTTCAAAGACAAAGTGAAGCAGTATCCCAATCATGCCACCATGGCACTGCTGAATTATCCAGTTCTCATGGCGGCCGATATTTTAATTTATATGGCTGACCGAGTGCCAGTTGGTATCGATCAAGAGCCCCACTTAGAAGTGACCCGAGAAATTGCCCGAAGAATGAATCAAGACTATGGCACTAATTTTCCTGAACCGCAGCGGTTTGCCACCACCGGTGAATATGTCCCCTCTCTTTCAGGTGAAGGCAAAATGAGTAAAAGCGTTGAAGGTAGCTTTATTAACTTGACCGACGACCTTGCCACCATTCAGCAACGCCTAGCCAATGCGGCCACCGACAGCGGCAAAGGCACCATCGCCGACGAGGCAGATACTAAACTAAAAAAAATCTACACCGATGCGAGTGGACAACGTTCAGACGGTGTGGCGCGCCTGCTCACTTTTGTTGAATTATTCGAAGGAACAGACCAGCGGGCTGAGTATGAACAGCAGTATACCTCGACTGGTATTAAGTATGGGCAGCTCAAACAGCAATTAGCTCAAGCAATCTATAAACAATTAGCACCAATGCAGATCAAGCGTCATGAACTAGAAAACAACGCCAGTTTTGTCGATCAAGTGATTGCCGATGGCAACGCCAAAGCCAAAGCTGTGGCTCAAACCACCATTGCTCAAGTAAAAGAAAAAATTGGTCTCGGCTAACAAGTAATTTCAATTCAGAAAGTAATCATGAAACCCAGCATTAGCTACGAAGACTTTAGTAAATTAGATCTGCGAATCGCCAAGGTGATTGCCGCTGAACCAATTGAAAGTACAGACAAACTACTCAAGCTAACCCTTGATGTTGGCGAACTGGGCGAAAGAACGGTTGTTTCCGGCATTAAAGAATGGTACACACCAGCAGAATTAGTTGACAAAACTGTGGTTTACTTGGCTAATCTTGAAACTAAAATGCTCAGAGGCGTAGCAAGCCAAGGCATGATTATTGCCGCCGCTGATCAAGAAGCGGTGTTACTACAACCAGCAAAGCCGGTTAAGCCAGGAGAAATGGTTCGATAATGTTAACAAACCTGATCGCTGGCTGGTTTGACAGGATAGAATAAAGAGTGTATCGTTGGGCGGCAATCACAACGATAAACCTCAGACAGCATATTTTATGGCAAAAACTAACCCTGGTAATCAACAAACTCAACAGTCGGCGAATCAGACTGCTGGTCAGACTCCAAAAGATCAAAAAAAAGTTGTCTTGACCGACAAATTTAATCTGGATAGTCTTTTAAATAAGGGACTCTTGTTTGTGTTTATTGGTTTGTTATTTTTGCCCTTTGTTCTCAATTTAATCAAGGGACAGGCAAAAGATAAAATTACTTTAAGTCAGTTTGTGCGTGATGTTCGTGACCAGCAAGTCAGCAAGGTTGAGGTAGCTGGCAATGAGCTGAGAGTTTTTTATAACGATGGGGTTGAAAAAATTACCCGTAAAGAAGATGGCCAGCAGTTAGTCGAAGTTTTCAAAGCGGCTGAGATTGATTTGACAGCGACAAACTTGGAAATTCGCAATCTGTCGGTTGGCGAAGTTGTTTGGGAGCTGATGCTTACCATTTTGCCAATTTTATTGATGGTGGTCGTTTTCTTCTTTATTTTCCGTCAGGCTCGGGGAGCTCAGGACGGAATCATGGGGATTGGCCGAAGCAAAGCCAAGCTTTTTATCAAAGGTAAGCAAGACACAACTTTTAAAGATGTCGGGGGCATGAAAGAGGCCAAGCAAGAACTTGAAGAAATTGTCGATTTTCTGAAGCACCCAAAAAAGTACACCAAAATTGGGGCTAGAACGCCCAAAGGCGTGTTATTAGTCGGGCCAAGTGGAACCGGAAAAACTCTTTTAGCGAGAGCAGTGGCTGGAGAGGCTAACGTTCAGTTTCTCTCGATTGCCGGTAGTGAGTTTATGGAAATGCTGGTTGGTGTTGGGGCTTCGCGGGTACGTGACTTGTTTACTACCGCAAAAAAAATTGCTCCATCAATAATTTTTATTGATGAAATTGACGCCATTGGCCGGGTACGGGGGAACAGCAGCTTTGGTGGCCACGACGAACGGGAGCAAACCCTCAATCAAATTTTGGTTGAAATGGATGGTTTTTCTCAAAATGATAATGTGATTGTGATGGCAGCCACTAACCGCGGCGATATGCTCGATCCGGCCTTAGTCAGACCTGGCCGGTTTGACCGCCGAGTGACAGTCAGTTTGCCGGATCTAGAAGAACGCAAGTATATTCTTTCAATTCATGCCAAGGGTAAACCATTTGACCCTAATTTGCAGTGGGAAAAAGTTGCCCGGCGCACAGTTGGATTTTCTGGGGCTGACATTGAAAACATGCTCAACGAAGCGGCAATTGCGGTGGCGCGTGAAAGCAGAGAAAAAATTACGATGGAAGATATTGAAGAAGCCTCTCTAAAAGTAAAATTAGGTCCCAGTAAAAAGCGTTTGCACGATGAACATGAACGACGGATGACCGCTTATCATGAAGCCGGTCACGCCGTGATCGCTCATGTTTCACCCTACTCTGATCCTGTTCACCGAATTTCAATTGTGTCCAGAGGTCAGGCGCTTGGCTTTACTTTGACTCCACCTGAGCGCGACAAGTTTCAGACTACCAAAAAAGAGTTGATTGATGAAATGGCAGTTTTTCTGGGCGGCCGAGCAGCCGAGATCCTCATTTTTGATGATCTTACCGCTGGTGCGAGCAGTGATATTGATCAAGCCACCAGGGTTGCCCGGGCAATGGTGGTGGATTACGGTATGAGCGAGTTGGGACCGATGAACTTTGGTCCTCAATATGAAACTGCCTACAGCCGTTCCTGGGCAGAGCCCTCAAAAATTTCTGACGACTTGCAACAAAAAGTTGACACTCAAATTCAAAAAATTATTGATACAGCAGAAAAAAGAGCAATGACACTGCTCAAAAAATATCATCAACAGCTTGACGCGGTTGCAGAACAGCTGCTTGAGATTGAATCACTTGACGGCGATGAGTTCAAAAAAATCATGGGGCTACCCAAAGCCAAAGTGCCTACAGTAAACCGCTAATCTGAACCTATTCCATAACCTCCTTTCGTCATGAAAGTCATCAGGTTTGAGAGAAAAGATGTTTGCTTCTGACGAAGGGGTAGCAAAGCTACCTCGAGGAAGAAAAAGCGTCCTTTTCGCCAAATCCTGGTGACTTGTAGTAGAATGCAGGTTATGGAATAGGTTCATATATGGCAGCCACTACGCAGTCTCGATTTGTCATTTTTGATGGACACGGATTGATTTACCGCGCCTACCACGCTTTCCCTCCTCTCAGCACGCCAGAAGGTTTACTCGTCAATGCGGTGTACGGTTTCTCCAGAATTTTACTAACCGCTCTCAACGACCTCCATCCAGAATACGTGACCGTGGCTTTTGATCACAAATTGCCCACTAACCGAGCGCAAGCATACAAAAAGTACAAAGCCAACCGGCTTGAGATGCCGGATGACCTGAAACCGCAAATTGATTTGGTCAAGCAAGTGGTGACGTCTCTCAGTATTCCTCAGTTTGAAGTGGCTGGTTTTGAGGCCGATGATTTAATTGGTACTGTCACTAAGCAGCTGAAGAAAAAACCTGGACTAGAGTCAGTGATTGTGACGGGAGACAAAGATTTATTTCAGTTGGTAAATGGCGATGTCCACGTCTGGATGCCGGGTCGAGGGAAGGGTAGTACCGATACCGAGTATGACTCAGAAGAAGTGAACCACAAAATGGGGGTCAGGCCCGATCAGATTGTTGATCTAAAAGCGTTGATGGGTGACGCCTCCGATAACATTCCCGGTATCAAAGGTGTCGGTGCCAAAACTGCCCAAGCCTTGATTCAGCAATTTGAGACCTTAGACGGGGTGTACACGCGCCTGGCTCAGCTTCAAGAAACTGGCGAAAAAGATCTATTCATCAAAGGCGCCTTGTTTCAAAAATTAGTTGATGGCAAAGACGACGCCTACCTGAGTCAAAAGCTGGCCACGATTGATCGCCAGGCGCCAATTACGTTTGAGTTAGAACCCTGTCGGGTTTCCAGTTATGATAAGGAGGCAGTTAGTAGTTTGTTTGAGAAACTTGAATTTAGATCACTAATTAAACTGTTGCCTAAAGATGAGTTTGAGCTTGGTGTTCAGAGTGCTTTGTTTTAGAACAGAGAAAAACGATGAAGATTGCCCTAGTCCACGATTATCTCAGAGAATATGGCGGCGCCGAGCGGGTACTCGAAGCGCTCCATGATTTATGTCCTGATGCACCAGTCTATACAGCTTTTGTTGACTCGGTGGCGCTGGGAATTCACTGGCAGAAGTTTAAGAGTTGGGATCTTCGAGAAACCTGGATCACTGACTTGCCGTTTTATAAGCAACTCTATTCTCCCTACCGAATCTTTGCTCCCAAGGCTTTCAAAGATCTTGATTTAGCTGAGTATGAGGTGGTGATTTCCTCGTCAAATGCCTACTTTGCCAAAGCGGTTCGGGTGCCTAATGGTAAGCACTATTGCTATTGCCACACTCCGGCCAGATCACTGTACGGCTACAGCACGATGAGCGACTGGAAGAAAAACTGGCTGACAAGAATTGGTGGCTCCTTGATTAATCACTATCTGCGAATGGTTGATTTTGAAGTCGCTCAAAAAGTTGATCAGTTTATTGCCAATTCCAAGGAGACTCAACGCCGAATTAAAAAATTTTATCGAAGGGACTCGGTGGTGATTTATCCACCGGTCAATATTCCAGAAAAGATTGATGTTGATGTGCGCAAAAAAGCACTCAAAAATGGGTATTATTTATATGTTAACCGCTTGGCATTTGCCAAGCACCCAGAGATTGCCGTTCAGGCTTGTACGCAGCTGAGTGTGCCATTAAAGGTGGTTGGTGACGGCAAGATGCTGGATCAGTTAAAGCAAGTGGCTGGACCAACAATTGAGTTTTGCGGTTCGGTTTCTGATCAGCAACTATTTGAGTTGTATCAAGGGGCTAGGGCTTTATTGTACCCAGTCGAGGATGAGGATTTTGGGATTGTGCCGGTCGAGGCTCTCGGTCAGGGTGTACCAGTCATTGCCCATAACTCGGGTGGTCCCAGGGAAACAATCCAATCCGGGAAAACTGGACTGCTGTTTGATCAGCTTTCGGTTGGGGGATTGATGGACGCAATCAAAGAAGCAGGTAAAATAATCTTTAAGCCCACAATTCTTCATAATCAAGCAAAACGTTTTAGCGAAAAAATATTCATTCGAGAAGTAAAAAAAATTATTGAGTGAATAAATTTAGGATGGAGTAAGAGGAGGAAAATGGCTACAACCCCAGAAACTGATCCAACAGCACTAGATAATTGTCAAATGCCAGACACTGAATATGCCTTTATTGGTGGAAGACGTTATCGAGTAATTGCTTTCGAACCTGCTGCCATTCGATCCATAGTTGCGTACACGACTTGGTTTTTTGAACAGCCCTCCAACCACTCAGATCAAGCTCAACATACTTCAAATAAAAAACCTTGATAGTGTTAATTTGTCTTCTTAATCTCCACCACCGCTACTTCTTGTGGATCCAGCGGCACGGTAAAATTGAGCGCTCCTTGGACTGAGACGGTTTGGGTGACAGCTGATTTGGTCAAAAAGGTGGTGACTATGGTATAAGTGCCCAAAGGTAAATCCAAAACGGCAACTGGTACCACCTCTGAATTTTTGCCCCAAGCATCAAAGTTGGCCAGCGCAATCTGAATGGTATCATTCTGGGGCGATTTGGTGGCCATGGCTTTAACGTAGGTGCCTTTTCCCAGCAGAACCAGGCGTTCGTCTCCAAGTTTTTCTAGCAGTTGTAACGCTCGGAACCGTGGTTTGGCTTGGGCGCCAAAATCTTGGTGGGTAAACATGCCCCAGCGACCCCAGCGCACTTGGCCATTCGGAGATTTTCCATCTTGAATTTCGAATACAAACGCCCGTTGGACAATGCCCACCATCTCAATGGCGGTGGCGGCAGTGTGGGCAGCAGCGTAGGAGGTGTCATAGACGGGGTTGACATCACTATCTGACCCCCATTCGGTAATATGAAACTCTAAAGATGGCTCAAGCTGAGGGTAATTTTTAAGCCAGCCTCTGGCCTGAATCATGTCTCGGCGGTATCGGTTTACGTCGGCGCTGTAACGGTGCCAGGAAAAGAAATCAAGTCGTAAGTGGTTAGCAATCACGTGTTGTGCCAGGGCGTCGAACCAGTTTTTATACAGACCGGTTGTGGCCGGTCCGCCAATCTTGAAACTTTTGACCCCGCGAGCGCTGACGGCGCCCTGAGCGGCGTAGGTATAGAGGGTCAGATAATTGCGCTCACCGCTGTATTTCCAATTACCAAACAAGTCTGGCTCGTTCCAGACCTCGTAATAGACGTCTTCTATCCCTCGAGTACCACTGACGTGCTCAATCAACTTTTGAACTACCAACTGCCAATCTTCAAACCGACCAGGTGGAGAAACAATGTCACCCTGGGTGATTGCCGAGGGCATGTACGAGAGGACAATATACGGTTTGGCCCCAGTAGCCAAAATATCATCAATCAAGGCATCTAGTTTTGAGTAGTCATAACTGAGATTGCCTGAACTGCCCGAAACGATGTCATAAAAATCAAACACGTGATCAATTCGAATATATTCAGGGTGGAGGGTTTTGACTTGGCTGGCTAGTGGGTGCAAACGCCAGGCATGATCCTCGCCACCCTGAGCCAGGTTGCGCCAAGGTTTTTCAAAGTAGCCAAGGTTTGCTTGAGCGTTAACAACAATGTTTGCCGGTTCGGCGGTCGCTCTGGTCAAAAATTCTTGGATTTTAGAAGCGCTCAGCACAGACCCGACCAAGGCAGCTAAGATGATGGCTAAAGTTAGGAAGCCCTGAATCAATTTCCACTTGGCTTTTTGAGATTTATATTGATGATGAGAAAGTGCTGACATAACAATGTATCACCCAGCCTAGCAAACTTTGACTCTACTGTCAGCTGGCAAGGGCAGGTCAATCTAGAGTAAAAAAAAGTTGACATCTTAGCAAAGGAGAGCTATCATTGCTAAAGTAACCGAGTGAAGGTGCTGTTGTAGTGCTCCACTTCAAAAAACAACTATCATGATTGATT
>Ga0210057_1010126_pt1 | contig 10755 bp, 8 predicted proteins | sample CryGeyCG2114_010_2_FD_183968 | JGI IMG/M metagenome (GOLD analysis project Ga0210057, IMG submission 183968) | Groundwater microbial communities from aquifer - Crystal Geyser CG10_big_fil_rev_8/21/14_0.10 (SPAdes) (version 2) | ecosystem: Environmental > Aquatic > Deep subsurface > Groundwater ...
TCCGCCATCAATACCAAGGATATTATTTTCTTCTTCAACAAATTTTTTCCACCAAAAATTCTTAATATTTTTTTTCAACTCTAATCCCAATGGGCCAAAGTCCCAAGTATTGGCCAAACCGCCATAGATTTCCGATCCGGGAAAAACAAAACCACGCCTTTTACATAAACTAACAATCTTTTCCATTAATTTGTTTTTTTCTTCTGGCATATTACTGAACAATTCCTTGAGTAGAATTAAATCCCTGATCGCTTAAAGCGCCTGTGTTAATAGTTTTAGTTTCTGACTCAATCTCATTTTGGGTCCAAGTATCATCCCCAAAAACCCTGGCCATACTGATAATCTCCGGCATCTGACCTAGTTGAGAAGAATTAGGAACCAATGAAATCTGAAAAGAAAGATTAGCGCTATCGCTACCGTTAACCCCCTGACCAGCCATAACTTCACCAACCTCCCAAATTATTTCTCTTGATTGAGAATCAAAAAGAAAAGAAGAATCGCGAGGCAATAACTGACCAGTCAAACTTACCCAAGCAGGCAAAGTTGCTCTTACTTTAACATTCCTTAAATCATTATAGAAATTTTTCAACTTCCAATTAATAGTAAAAGCAGTCGGCAAACCAACTCTTAATGGCAAACTACCGGAACTCGGGAAAGAATCGCTTGTAAAAAATGCTTGTTGATCAAGATCTATTTTTGAACTCACCTTGATAGAAAACTCTTCTTTGGCGGGAAAAAGACTAATACTATCCTTCAAAACTAAATTTTTATCTTTCGGTTTAATGACAGGCAAGTCTTCTTTAAGATTTATCCAAAACTCTACCTTACCCTCTTCGTTCTCATCTAAAAATTTTAATTGTGGATTTTTTTTCCAGTCCCAAATCATAGAACTGTCTCCTTGATGATATTCTGCATTTAGAGATTTTAAAGTGGTTAAATCAAATAAAGAACTGTTTAAATCAATTGCCAAAAATAAATTCTCAAAAGGAGAAGAACCAATGTTTTTGAAAAAAACTTCATAATGAAGAAAATCCCCTGGATTAGCAGAATAATCAGAAGAACCATTAACCAATTGAGAAAGATAAATCGTTGGCTTAATAATTTCTGCTCCCTTTGTCGCTTCTTTTAACATAACGAAATTCCCTTCTGTCCACATACCAAAGCTGGCCTTAAAGACTTTTTGCTCTCCAATATCACCATTAATTTTTCCAAAAATCCTAATCCGACCGCCTTCAGCTTTATTTAAAATCGGTACCTGCCACTCATTATTTTCTAAGGCCTTCGGACTACTGTCAGAAAATTCAAACCCGGAAGGATAATCTATTTTAACCCTTAATTGAGACAGCGGATAATCAATATTAGAGAAATAGTTCAGAGAAAAACTAAAGTCTTTTTCTGTCTCAATTTTTGAAGGAAGATCAAGTTCAAAGGTTAACGGAGAAAACTTTATAACCGTAGTTTGAGTAGTAGAAACCTGATACTTAGCTTTTAAATTTTTTGGCTGAAACTCTAGCCATGCTTTTGCTTTTTTTAATTCATTTTCTTGCCCCAAAACTCTACCAGAAAAAGTAATCGTCTTTTCTTCTCCAGGATAAATATCGTCTAGTTTTTGTTCAATTCTAATCTTATTGTCTTCAATAAGAGAATTTTCCGGAAATTCAAAAGTTAGTTTAATATTAGTCAGACTTATTTTTCCATTATTCTTATATTTCAGGACATAATCCATTTTCTGACCAACCTCTGTAGTATCTGATCCTAATATTTCTAATTTTAAAATATCTTTAGAAAAAGCATTTCTTTGAAAATACCAAAATCCAGCCACAACGATCACTAAACTAAAAATAATAATGTAACGAATAACTTTTTTGTTCATCTTTTTTCGTAAATATAATTAAAATATCTTTTACTAATAATTTTTAAATTTTGAATTATACTTAAATCAATTTTTAACCTCTTGAGAACTTGCCAATCTTGATCAAGCTCATTATTCATCATAAGTCTCAAAACCTTTAAGGTTCTAATATCAATCTCGCCTATCCTTGTTTTTACCTTATTGAGACAATTTTTACAAACCAATCCACCTTCGCCGACAATCCAAAAAAATCTGTTTAGCATAACCTTTTTTCTGCAAAAAACGCATAATTTCAATTCTGGCGCATATCCCAGAACACTCAAAAGATTCCAGAAAAAAAAGTAATAAATTAATTGAGCCTTAATTGAGGTCAATTTCTCGGATTCTAGATTCTTAAAAAACGCATTAAGTAATTGCCAAAGCTTTTCATCTGCTTCTTGATTTTTTACCAAAGCATTAAAAACTCTACTAAAATTGTAAGCCAAACGTAATTTGAAAAGATCTTTTCTAATGCCATCAAGTCTTTGGATTAAGATCGCGTCAGTCAATGTTTTTAAAGCCTTGCCCTGAATAAATTCTATTTCTGAAAGATAAAAAACTTGAATAGAACTCCTTAATTTAGAATTTAACCTACGGACAGCTTTAGCCGAAACTTTAATTTTGCCAAAATCCTTGGTATAAATTAAAAAAACCTGGTCTGCCTCATTAATATTTTCTCTCTTGAGAATATAGCCAATGGTTCGATGGTGAATAAACATGAAAAATTATCATGCTTTTTTAATCCCAAACCAAAGCTTCTCTTTTTCAAACTCAATTTCTTTCTCTAAATCAAACCCAGATCCTTTACTATTAGTTGCATCTAATGATTTTCCCAAAGTCTCTTTTAAAATGATCGATTTATTTCTTTCAATCAGCAACTCATAATTTTCTGAAGCTGAATAACTGATGACAATGCTGTCTCCTGGCTTAAAACCGGCTAATTTTCTCATTTCTTGAATATTCCTGATAATTTCTCTTAAAAGCCCTTCTTGCTTTAGCGCTGTTGTGATTTTTGGGTTTAACCATACTTCTTCTTCAATATTATCGTCAAAAACTATTTCTTTAACATTCACTTCTTCTCTTATTAAATCCAAAAGTTCTTGATCATATTTTATTGTTTCGTTTTTAATCTTTAGTTCAGATAACGGCTGTCTTACCTTAATCGCTAGTTTTGCTCTTTCGGCCAAAGCTAAAGCAGAAATATTTCTAACAATAACTATTTTTTCTTCTAATTTATCATCTATTAATTTTTCCTCAAATTTAGGCCAATCTTCCAAATGAACAGACTCCTTATCGTTAACCAAATCTTTGTAAATATCTTCGCTTAAAAAAGGAATTAATGGCGCCACTGTCTTGGTAAACAAAACCAAAACCCTATAAAGAACGCTTAGAGCTTTTTTGTTTCCGGCTTTCAGTCTGTCGCGATTTCTCCTAATATACCATCTGGATAAATCATCTAAAAATTCAGGCACCAATCTAACCGATTCTGGAATGTGATAATCATCTAAAAAATTAGTAAAGCTTTTTAAAAACCGATTAGCTCGGCTCAAAATCCAAAGGTCTAAAAGATTATGAGTTGAACTGTCTAATTCTTTTTTAGGATCAAAACCGTTAAAATCGGCAAAAATCTTAAAATAATTATAACAATTCCAATAAATAAGATTTATCTTTTTAACCTGTTCTTTGACGCCCTGTTCTGACATATTCATATCCTGACCAGCCATTGTCGGACTTCCCATTAAATAAAGTCTTAGAGCGTCGCCACCATGTTCTTCAATTAGTTTTCTCGGATCCGGATAATTATGAAAAGACTTGCTCATTTTTCTGCCATCAGTTCCCATAATAACTCCGGAAACAACTACATTTTTAAAACAATTAGAATCAAACAAAACAGTTGAAAGAACGTGTAAGACATAGAACCAAGCTCTAACTTGGCCAGTGTATTCTGAAATATAATCTGCCGGAAAACTTTTTTCAAAATCCTCTTTATTTTCAAAAGGATAATGCCTTTCAGCATAAGGCATAGACCCAGAGTCCAGCCAACAGTCCAAAACCTCTTTGACTCTCATCATCTTACCGTCACATTTTGAACAATCAAAAATTATTTCATCAATAAATGGGCGATGTAAATCTTTTACTTTTTGCTTGCTTCTGGTTTCAATATCAATAATGGAGCCGAATACTTCCCTGTTATCGCATTTATCACATTCCCAAACCGGCATAGCTGTAGCCCAATAACGAGTTCTGGAAATACACCAATCAGGAGCAGTTTTAATTCCTTCCGCAAAACGACCATTTTTAAAATGCTCTGGAACCCAATGAATATTTTGATTATTATTTAAAAGCTTTTCTTTTACTTTCTGAACATCAATAAACCAACTCTCTTGAGCGCGATAAATTAACGGCGTTTCGCACCGATAGCAAAAAGGATATGAATGAATAATCTTCTCTTTTTTAAAAAGTAAATTTCTGGCGATTAAATCATCAATAATTAATTTTTCCGCTTCCTTAACATAAATTCCTTGGCATATTTTCACTTCAGAAGTAAATTTTCCTTCCTCATCAACATTAACAATGATCGGCAAACCATATTGTTTACTTGAAGCCATATCAACTTCTCCAAAAGCGCCATTAATAGTAACTATACCGGTTCCGTCCTGCTCGGAAACGTAATCGGCCGGATAGGTTTTAAAGTCTTTAATTCTGTTGTTGTAATAATTAAATACATGCTCGTAATTTAAACCAATTATATTTTTGCCTGTTAAATCAATAATGGTTTTATATTCCAAACCTTCCATTGTTTTTTCTATTGTGCTTTTGGCAATAATATAATACTCATTTTTAGTTTCTATTATCTGATATTTAAAGCTTTCTCCAATAGCCAAACCCATTACGCTAATACAACTCCAAGGCGTGGTTGTCCAAGCCAAAAGATAACAAGGCTTTTTAAGACCATATTTATTTAAAAACTCGGGGCTAATCACTTTAAATTTTATAGTAATGGCTGTATCTTCTCTATCTGCGTAGGAATTATCCATAGCAATCTCAAAATTTGAAATCGGAGTTGAGCATCTTGGACAAAACAGAGAAATCCTCATACCTTTATAAATCAAGTTTTGATCATAAAGTTTCTTAAAAGCCCAAATAACCGACTCCATATAAGAAAGATCCATTGTCCTATAAGCATTGTCCATATCTACCCAACGGCCAATATGATCAATATACCAATTCCATTCTGCCGATGTCTGAGAAACATAGTCCTTGCACTCATTAATGAATTTTAAAAGTCCAATTTTCTCTATATCCCGCCTGCCTTTTAAGCCAAGTTTTTGTTCTACTTTATTTTCAATCGGCAAGCCGTGACAATCCCAACCCCAAACCCGCCTGACTCTTTTCCCTTTCATTGTCAGATATCTTGGAATTATGTCTTTAGCGATACTGCCGAGCAAATGGCCATAATGAGGCACGCCCGTCACAAAAGGCGGACCATCATAAAAAGAAACTGAATTGTCTTTGGAGCGGTTTTCAATAGATTTTTCAAAAATCTTGTTTTTTTTCCAAAACTCCAGTATTTTTTCTTCTCTTTCCGGAAAATTAATCTCTGACATACAATTTAATTAATTTTTCTTAATTCTCCTTTTTTAATATATTCTTTTTTCTTAAAAATTATGTCTATAAGCTCTTGATTAGTTGATTCCTGAATTAATCCGTCAAAAAGCCACAAACTATCACCATGACCAACAATTAAAATATTCTTGCCTAGATATTTTGCTTCTATTTCTTCTAAAAAAACAGATAATCTCTCTTTAACGCTATTCCAACTTTCTCCGTTTTTCGGCGCTAGTTCAAACCTTTTAATCGGATCTGAAAATTCATCATAAAATCTTACTTTTGGTTTACCGGAACAATCCCCTATATCTGTATCGCCAAGTTTGATATCAGCAATAATTTTTAAATTTAATGCTTTAGCCACTATTTCAGCCGTCTGTTTTGTTCTCAAATAATCTGAACAAAAAATCAAATCAATCTTTTCTTTTTTAAGACTTTTAGCAACAAGTTTAATTTGAGAAATACCTTGTTCGCTCAAAACAACAGATGTTTTATTGTCAAAAGGATAACAAATATCAGAATGCCCCCAATTAGTTTCTCCGTGTCTCAAAACAAAATAATGATTTTTCAATTTTATCATATTTCTTAAGATAACATTGTTTTAGCTTTATTTCAATCAAAAATTCAGCCTAATTTAACAAAAAACTACATTTTTTCTGGAACTTGTATTCCTAAAAGCAAAAGACCATTTTTAATAACCTGACCGACAGCGTTTGTCAAAGAAAGGCGAAATTGCTCTTCTGGCTCGTCTAAAATCTGACATTTTTGATAAAAAAGATTGAATTTCTGACAAAGCTGAAATAAATAATTACAAAGAAGATTAGGCGCCATCTGCTCGGCTGACTTTATTAAAACCTCCGGGAATCTTGTTAACCATCTTAAAACCAGTAATTCTTCAATTTTCGGTTCTATAAATTTTTTCTCATCAAATTTAATCTTTTTATTTTTCATTTTTGCTTTTTCCAAAACGCTTTGGCATCGAGCATACACATATTGAAGATAAGGTCCGGAATCTCCTTTCATATTAAGAATCTCTTCCCAATTAAAAACAATTTCGGTTTTTGGTTCTCTTTTAAGATCATTATATTTCAAAGCGCCTATAGAAACTATGTCAGCAAGACCTGTATCTCTAGAGCCAAGTTCTATTGCTTTTTTTTGAGCTTCCTCAAGCACTTCTTCCATCCAGATAGTATTACCCTTTCTTGTCGACATTTTTCCTTCTTTAAATTTAATCAAACCATGCCCAATATGGACTCTTTTCCCATCTTTATACCAACCAAGAAGTTTTTCCATTTCAAAAAGTTGTTGAAAATAAAGCGTTTGTTCAACGCCAACTTCATTAACAATTAAATCCGGATTATATTTATCTAACCTGTATTTATCTGTTGCTAAATCTCTAGTATGGTATAAAGTTGCGCCATCTTTTTTTAATATCATTGCTGGCGGATATTTGTCTTTTTCAAAAAATACCAACTTAGCTCCTTTTTCTCCTGTTTTCAAAAGCTTTTTTTCTTCTAATTCATCAATCACTGCTTTTATTTTATTTTCAAAAAAAGACTCGCCAAGCCCGCGTCCATTTTCAAACTCATAACTGAAAACCACCCCTAATTTAGAATAGATTTTATCAAAAGCTAACCAGCTCCAATCAACGCATTTTTGCCATAGTCGCTTAGCTTCGCCATTTCCATCTTCTAGTTTTTTAAACCACTGCCTTGCTTCATCTTCTAAATAAGGGTTATTTTCGACCTGTTCGTGAAATTTAACATAAAGAACGACTAAGTCCTTAACCGGATTTTTAGATTTAGCGATTTCTTCTTCATTTCCCCAGGCCTTAATTGCATAAATCATTTTGCCAAACTGCGTCCCCCAATCTCCTAAGTGATTGTCTCTATACACTTTCCAACCAGTTGCCTGCAAAAGACTGGCAATCGCATCCCCGATAATAGTTGACCTTAAATGCCCTATAGTAAACGGTTTCGCGATATTTGGTGAAGAATACTCAACAATGGCAATTTTGCCATTATTAATTCGGGAAATACCGTATTTTTCTTTCTTCTTTAAAATTTCTTCCAGATTATCCGTTAAAATCTCTTTTTTAAGCCAAAAGTTTATAAACCCAGGCTCAATCATATCAATTTTAGAAACAATTTCAGTTAAGCGCTTATCTTGTCGCAATTTTTCAGTCAAAAAAATTGCAAATTCCTGCGAATTTTTAAATCCAAAATCTAGCCAATATTTCATAGCAAAACTAGTTGAATAGTCTCCAAATTTCTCATTTTCGGAAAATTCTAAAGAAATCTTTTCTGAAACAACGTTTTTCCCATTTATTTTAAGAATTATCTGGAGAAAACAAGACTTAATCTCTTGAGAAATATTCATCCTAATTTATTTTATCATCGGTTACAATTTAACATAATTCTGCTAGAATATCTATTGAACCAATGAATATTTTTACCGAAAACAGAAAAGCTAACTTTAACTACGAGATCCTGGAAAAATATCAAGCCGGCCTGGTGCTTTTGGGACAGGAAGTCAAATCAATAAAAACAGGCATGGTCGGTCTTTCTGGAAGCTATGTTATGTTTAGAAATAATGAGCTTTATTTGGTAGGTTGTCACATTCCCCCCTATCAACCAAAAAACGCGCCAGAATATTTACCAGAAAGAGAAAGAAAATTACTTTTAACTAAAAAAGAAATTCTTTATCTGCAAGGTAGGGTTTCTCAAAAAGGATTGACATTTGTCCCATTAAAAATATATACTAAGATCAATAGGATAAAGCTAGAATTTGGCTTGGCGCGATTGATTAAAAAAATTGATCAAAGACAAGTAATTAAAAAACGGGAAGCAAAAAGAGAAATGGGAGAATTCCTCGGTTAAACCATTTTTTCAAAAATACGGGGGTGACAAGCTTTGACAGCAATTGCTCCCAAGAAAGGCAAGTCGAGTCTTCTGAAAACTCGTTAAACTTTCAGGAAACACAAACGCCAATTCATTTACACAACCTGCTTTAGCTGTCGCTTAACAGCGACTTAAAACAGCATCAACCTTAATAATTCTCGTTATGTGAAACCGTAAGGCGACACATAGTTAAGGGTGGTGTCATTTATCGAGAAACGCGTTCTTTTATTGAATGGCAGGGAGATTTTCACCCGACTAAATCCTCTGCTTCAAACTCTTAATCGGGTCAAACTTGTAGATCTTCTTTGGGAAAATTTCCTGGACCCGGGTGCAATTCTCGGCACCTCCACACTTCGTCGCTGCTTCTGCTCCTCAGTGCCTTCGGCCCTTTTATATAAGAAATAAAGTCACTGAGTAGCGTTTTATTCGTCATAAACCAGTAATTTTAAATCATCTTTAGACCGCCAGCAAACAATCAAATAAAAGCTTCCGAAATAAGACTAATCGATGAAACCGGGAAGCAATTAGGAATCGTCAGCTTAACTGACGCGCTTCGCTTAGCCAAGGAACGAAACCTAGATTTGATTCAAGTAACCGGAAAGCTGATTCCCCCTGTTTGCAAGATCGGTGATTACGGAAAACATGTTTATTGGCAAGAGAAAAAACAAAAAGAAATTAAAAAACAAAAAGGCGGTCAATTAAAGGGCATCAGACTTTCTTTCGGAATTTCTACCCACGACCTGGAGATTAGAGCCAAACAAGCGGAAAAATTCTTAAATGAAGGTAATAAGGTTTTAATAGAAATGGTGCTTCGGGGCAGAGAAAAAGCTTTAACAAATGTAGCTAGAGAAAAAGTCAGTCAATTTCTAGAAATTCTTGGTAAAACCGTGCCAATAAAATTTGAAACAGATTCTAAAAAAGGACCCCGAGGATTTAGCATGATTATTTCAAAAAAATAAACAAGTTTGTTTCTACAAAATAAACAAGTTTGTTTCTAACGAAATAAACAAGTTTGTTTCTAACGAAATAAACAAGTTTGTTTCTAACGAAATAAACAAGTTTGTTTCTAACGAAATAAACAAGTTTGTTTCTACAAAATAAACAAGTTTGTTTCTAACGAAATAAACAAGTTTGTTTCTACAAAATAAACAAGTTTGTTTCTAACGAAATAAACAAGTTTGTTTCTAACGAAATAAAAATATGAAAATCTCTTGACTAGATTTACAAACTATATTTAAAATTATTAAAGAATAAGATGAGAAAATCAATTAAAAAAAGATTTAAAATCACTAAGAATGGCAAGATTTTGCGCCGTCGGTCTGGCATAAATCATTATTTGGCGAAAAAATCCGGTCAAAGCAAAAGAACAAAGAGAAAAATGATTCCCCTGGCTAGTGGTGAATTTAAAAGAATTAAAAAACTAATCAGCCGTTAATAATATGTCCAGAGTTAAAGGCGGAAAAACAAGATTAAAGAGAAGAAAAAATATCTTAAAACAGACTAAGGGTTATCGTTGGGGCAGAAAATCAAAATTAAGACTGGCCAAAGAAGCAATTCTGCATGCTGGTCGGCACGCTTATAATGACCGCCGGAAAAAGAAAAGAGATTTTAGAAGACTTTGGCAGATCAAAATAGGCGCCGCCGCTAAAAATCTCGGTACTTCCTATAGTCGCTTAATCCATAGTCTTAAACAAAAAAATATAGAAATTGATAGAAAGATTTTAGCCGAACTGGCAGAAAAACACATGGAAATCTTCAAAGAAATTGTTGAAAAAAACAAATAGCAAAAACAAAAATCACTCCCACAACGGAGTGATTTTGTTTAACTATTAAATACTATTTTTAAACTGGAAATTCTTTAGCTAAAGAATTCATAAATTTAATTAAAACAGGATCGTCTATCTTTTCCCTGGAACCAACCCACCAGGAGTTATAAACACGAATCTTTTCCTCTTTGCCATATTCAAGGGCCTGTAAAAGCGCTTCTAATCTATTAACTTGTTTTACAAACTTCGCTTCTTTGGTTAAATTTTTATCGTATTCTAGCCAACTGTTTCTTATATCTTTTCTGATCTTACTTGGTAAGCCCTGAGTTAATTTATCCAAAGCTTTCCCTTCTACTCTTCTTTTTTCTAAAGCTATTTTCTTTTTTTCCTTTAGGGAATATCTTGGCCACTTATCAAAAAGTTCTGGCCATTGTTTCTTGTCTTTCGGTAAAATCGAATTGTAATCATAAGGACTTTTATCTCCCGCGTATAATTCACAAAGATCATGGATAAGAGCTATTTCTAAAATCTTTTTTAAATCTAAATTCTTTTTCTCTTTGCCAAGAACCCAAGACATAATCGCGGTTCT
>Ga0210057_1010127_pt1 | contig 10752 bp, 9 predicted proteins | sample CryGeyCG2114_010_2_FD_183968 | JGI IMG/M metagenome (GOLD analysis project Ga0210057, IMG submission 183968) | Groundwater microbial communities from aquifer - Crystal Geyser CG10_big_fil_rev_8/21/14_0.10 (SPAdes) (version 2) | ecosystem: Environmental > Aquatic > Deep subsurface > Groundwater ...
TATAAATACTCAAAGGTGGGGTTGGCCGGCGGTTGGCCAAAGATGACATTCTCCCGAACAAAACTCGTTAAAGCATCAATATCGCGCTTCCGATCAGCACTCTTAAGGATAGTGAAAACCAATTTACGTTTACCGAACTCGGACAGTGGCAATTCAAAGAGCGCTACTTGCGTTTGGCCGGACTCGTCGATGAAGCCGTTTTTGCCGCCCAAATAACCTTCCACGCCGATAAGATGGTTGTTGTTGCGCCAAGTATGCTCGCCATACTTCCGCTCTAATTGATTAGTCACATTAAAGATATAGCGCTTGGATTGGTAAATGTGCTTAGCCAATTTAGCCAACTCGCGGGCGGTGGAAACATTGCCCGAGGAGAGGCCACTCGGGTCAACGAGTTTGGTTTGGGTCAAACCAATCGCCTTAGCCTTATTGTTGGCTTGTTTGAGGAAGATATCCCGGCCGTAATGCTCGGCGATTACTTCCGCCGCGTCATTGCTCGATTCCAAAAGGAGTGGGAAAATCAGCTCCTCAAGCGGCAAGCGCTCGCCTTCCGCCAGATTGCCTTGATAACCATAGGTGTTAAAAGCGGCAGCCGAAACATTGGCTAATTGATACTGATTAATGACCTCAAGCGAGGTCAGTGCCGTTAAAAGCTTGGAGATGGAGGCAATTGGATAAACTTGATTCTCGTTTTCCGCCAAAATAATCTCGCCGGTCTCAAGATCGGCCACGGTGTAAGCCCGAGCGTAAAGATTGGGTTTGATTTGATTTAAAAGTTGATAGCCCTCGGCCGGCAACGCGGTATTATTATTGGCATTATAAACCGAGACTACCGTGTCGAGGGTAACAAAATTATAAATATCTTTGGCATCCTCGGTGGCCAAACGGATGCAACCGCCCGAGTAACCCTCGGAGACCGGCTGGCCATACTGGTCGTACGGCCAGCCGTGGATGAAGAAGTTGCCGAAAAACTGCATACTGTAAGGCATCCACACTTGGCCAAGGGAGGAAAAGTGATTCTCCTCCCGGGTCAAAATACGATAGCGACCGGCCGGCGTTTCCCAGGGTGTGCCCGACCGGCCCTTGGAAACGACTGGATAAGTATCAACCTCGCGACCATCTTCATACAGGGTAATCAGCATCGCTTCCAAATCGACGCGGACAGCCTTGCCTACCGTCGGCGGCTCGAAAATCGGGTCATTGAGCGACTCTCGGTCGGTGTCGGTCTGGATCCCCATCGCCACGGCGGCGGTTATTTGGTAGACCTCACTGTTAGAGAGATCAAGCGACGAGAGACTGAATCCGTTTGAGGCCAACTGCCCGGCGAGTGGCACGGCACTGGCCAAAGCGATACCGAAGAGCGTCGCGAGGACTACCCAAGTGAAATAATGCCAAAAATTTTTCATTTATCTTATTTTACTCGACTCGGAGCGAGAGTCCTAATGGATTACTCTCGGCCGGCATCGACAATGGGACGAAGCTAATCCGACTTCCGGTCTTAATCTGTCCGGCAATCATCCCATCGGCCACCATTTGCTCAACCGTCTCTTGGATAAAGCGTTGCATCGGCCGAGCGCCAAACTGCTGATTGGCGCCCAAGGTCGCCACCTGCTCGACCAAGGTCGGCGTAAGGTCAAACTTAATCCCCTGCTTGCTTTTAAGCCGAATGGCAAACTTGGAAAGCATTAACTCGGCAATCTTTTTAAGTTCCGGCGCGCCGAGCGGTTTAAAAAGGACTGTCGCGTCAAAACGGTTTAAGAGCTCGGGCCGGAAGATGCCACGACTAATCAGGGTATCAATAATCTCCTTCTCTTTGGCGGCCAAATCCTCGCCTCGGCCGATAATCTCCCAAATTAAATCGGCCCCGGCATTGGAAGTGGCAATAATGGCCAGCGACCGAAGATTGACTCGTCGGCCCCGCATATCGGAGAAGAAGCCCTCGTCTAAAATTTGGAGGAAAAGATTTTGCACCTCCGGATGAGTCTTCTCAAATTCATCAAGCAACAAAACGCCGTAAGGATTGTCCCGAACCAATTGAGACAGAATGCCAGCTTGGCCGGTGGTAAATGAGCCAATCAACCGCGCGAGCGAGTCAGCGCTGCTGAACTCCGACATATCAAGACGCAAGAGCGCATCTTCCCGACCAAAGAGGGCCGCCGAGAGGGCCTTGGCGGTCTCGGTTTTGCCCACCCCGGTCGGCCCAAGGAAGAGGAAAGTGCCAATCGGTCGACTGGCATTCCTGGTGCCGGCTCGGGCTCGACGCAAAGCCCCGGCCACGCCACGAATCGCCAACTCTTGACCGATTACCCGACGGCTTAAAGTATTTTCCAAATTAAGCAACTGGTCGCGCTCTTCGGCCCGGACCTCGCCCACCGGGATATTGGTCTTTTGCCTGATAAAATCGAGGACCGCCTCTTTGGTAACGGTTTTAATGTTCCGTCTGATTAAATAGCCGGTCAGCTCGTCGAGCAAGTCGGCCGACTCGGCCAAAAGCGTTCCCTCGCCAAAGAACATTTCCGCGTTGTCAATGACCGCTTCCATCGCCTGATAAGTGAACCAAAGTCCGGTTTTGGCCTCAAGCGCCAACACCTCGTCCGACAAAGCCGGCAAGAGTCCGGCTGCGCCCGGCGAATCAATGGTGATGATCTCAAAGCGATTCATTAAAGTGGCATCCGGCTCCAAGGTGGCGTGGTATGAAGATTCGTCGGTTAAACCAATCATCGTGAGCGCTCGACCAGCCAAGTAGGAATCGAGCAAGGTGGAAAGCGAAGCGCCGGCCCGGCCAAGCGCGGCCACCAAGCGCGGCAGGTTATCAACCGCCAAAATAACATTGCCGGCCCGAACCGCTTCGGTCGCGAGCTGGAGCACCAACTTAGGCAGAGGTTCGGCCGAGTCGGCCAGCAAACGCCCGGTCTCAAGCATCAAGATTCGCCGACCCTCCAAGTGCGGCCAAGTCACGCCGGCTTTAATCCTCCCGGCCAGTGTCTCCACAATGGCGATTAACGAATCGGTGTCACCCACCAAAATGGCGTTGGCCTCGCGCGAGCGATTAAGGATGTCTTCCAACTTTTTACTCTGGGGCAAGAACGGCGAACCTTGGCCCCGATTAGACGCCACCTCAATTAGCCGACCATACCTCTCCAGCAAATAAGTCCCGCCGTAATGCCAACTCTTGGCCAAGCCGGGAATCTCGGCCAAATACTCCCATTGCCACCAGGCCTCGCGACCGAAGGCCTCGCTTTGGGATTGCTCAACCCAAGCGGCGGCGCCCCGTAATTGGGTCGCGCCAAGGCCGTGGCGCGCCACGGCCTCGCTGTAGAGAGGGAAGGCGCCAAGCAACCACTCGGCCAAGTCGCCCAAATTATGGAATTGCTCAAGCTCAACCTTAATCGCCTCGCCAACCTGATTGCCCTGATTGGCGAATGATAATTGCCCCGCTAAAACAGCCGACTCAAGACCAAGCCGATAGTGAACCACTTGGCCAACCGGCGAGTTAAGCCAATTAATCAGCCAAGATGAGTTTGCGCCGGCAACCGCCTCGGCCACCAACCAACTGACACCGGGTAAAGATGGATGCCGGCCGGCCAAACCGCGAGCAAAATGATAACGCGAATAAAAAACCGATAACACCACTACCAGCCAGCCGGCCAAAGCCATCATCACCCCGCCCAAAAGCTTAACTGCCCAAAAACCAAGGCCGAAATAATTAAGAAAGAAGCTTAAAATAATTGCTAAAAAGATGACCCGCTCAAGCCACACGACCCAACGCTCGCGCGCTTTAAGCGCCCAAGTTCGCTCTAAGGCAAAAACTGTTTTAATATCAGCCGGAAGAGATTTCATCTTATTAACTGACGATTAAGAACAACCCGCCGACCAAGAGGCCAACCCAAATAATGGGCAACAGCAACCAAACAATTAAAATAACTAGCGCCAAGACCAAGCCGGCGGCCAAAGTGGCCAAGCCGGCGACAATTAAGCCGAGTCTGATAATCGCGCCGACCAAGCGCATCAAGGTGTTAACAATCAAAGTCTCAAACCAAGCACCCGGCCGGAGGCCTTTGGCATAATCCTCGCCCAAGCGCCGCCACGGCGCGAATAAAGTTTTGAGCAAAAGCGCGATGGAGAAAAAATTAAACAAAAAGCGGACCAAGTTACCGCCGAAGGCGGCCGCCGAACGGGAGCCGAGAGTGTAGTGCCAGAGAATATAGCGCGGAATGATTTGGACCAACATTGCTTATTATTATAGTTTATTTATAAAAAACTTTCTCGCCGAAGCGCAAGTCAACATACTCGAGAGTAGCCGTGGCCGAGCGGTCGGCGATAGCCGACAAAGCGGTGAAGAAGTTGGCCGCCAAGTCGGTAGGCGAACGCTCGTCATCAATCAGCACCCGCCACTTGGAGCTTGAGGCGGCGCGATAGCGAGACGAGACCGTGAAGGCGTAATCGCCATCGGGCAAGCTCTCAACCTCAACGAGACGGAAGCGGCGACCCCACACCTGCTCGAGCGCCCGCTCGAGCAAAATTTGCGAGTTAAGCAAACGTTTAACGGCAGTCGCCTCACCAACGTGAAAGGGCGCCCCCTGACCGGTGGTACTGGCCTGCCATTTAAGGAAAACGCCGGGCGAGAAAAAGGGCGCTTGAGTGTAAGCCAGCCCGGTCTCGTCAACAAAGTAACAGCCGGTTTGACCGCCGGCGCAAAAGAGGAGTAATGGCGTCCGCTCCCTCACCTCAATGATTAACAGGTGATCTAAGCCGGCGGTCATTTTAACCCCCAAAATCCGCGGAAATTCGCCCTTAAGCGAAGCGGTAATCTCATCGGCCGGGTACCAGATTAAATGATTGCGCGGGAAGATAAGAAGGGTGGGTTGATCAATAATCTTGGCGGCTAGTGTACCGGCGACTTGCGGGTCCACTACTTGGGTGCCGGTCACCATCACCCGATTAATCTTAAGGAAGGGGCCGAAGGCCAAAACGGCGCCGGCGATAATTAATAAAAAAAGACAGATGACCACCAAAACGCCAAAACGCCGGCGCATGAGTTGGCGCCGGCGAATAGCCGACGGCGGCCGGATTGGCCCCTTAGTCCGCTGATTTAAAACTTGTAAGTTGATCTTTGCCAAAGTAAGACCGGAGCACTGCCGGTACTTTAATATTACCATCTGCCAGCTGTCCGTTCTCCACAATGGCGATTAACAAGCGCGGGGTGGCGAGGGCGGTGCCGTTAAGCGAGTGGGCAAAGCGCAGTTTGTCCTCATTATCACGATAGCGAATGTTTAACCGCCGGGTTTGGAAATCATGGAAATAAGAGATGGAATGGGTCTCACGATATTTGCCTTGCGACGGCAACCAGGCCTCAAGGTCATACTTTTTCACTTGCCCCAAGCCGAGGTCGCCGCTTGAATTGACCACCACGTGATATGGCAAATTAAGCGCCTGCATTAAATCCTCGGCATTGGCCAATAATTCCTCATGGAGGCGAACGCTCTCCTCATGATTAGCCTCGCAGAGCGCCACTTGTTCCACCTTGTAAAATTCGTGGACGCGGAAGGCGCCTTTGGTGTCTTTGCCATGACTGCCCGCCTCGCGCCGAAAGCAAGGGGAGAAGGCAACCAACTTTTTTGGCAACTCCTCTTTGGCCACTACCTCATCCATAAAATAACCCATCGTGGCCACCTCGGCCGTGCCGGCGAGGAAGTCGCCATCTTGCGTTTTATATAAATCTTCCTCCCCTTGTGGCAGATAGCCGGTACCGAAGAAGGATTCCGGTCGGACTAGAGCAGGCGCCAGCATCGGCTGGAAGCCTTTTTTAGCCAGTTCATCAAGCGCCCACTGCCATAAGGCCATTTGCAATTTAACCGCGTCGCCCTTAAGCACATAACCGCGGAAACCGGCCACCTTGGCCCCCCGTTTGAAATCAATCAAACCTAAATTCTCCAACAATTGAATGTGGTCTTTCGGTTCGAAGTCAAACTCCGGCTTCTCCCCCCACACTTTAATCTCTTCGTTGGCCGCATCATCATCGCCCTCCGGCACCGCCATATCAGGTACATTGGGCACTTGGAGCATTAGGGCGCGCCACTCGGTCATCACTTCTTTTAATTTTTCCTCACCGATTTGGAGCGATTGTTTGACGGTTTGCATCGCCTCAATCAAAGCCGCTCGCTTGTCGGGCTCGGCGGTACTAATCTTTTGGCTGGCCTCGTTTTGCTCGGCGCGCAGAGCCTCCACTTGCGAGAGCAAGGCTAAGCGCTCGGTCTCAAGCGCCAGCAAGCGGTCCACATCCACCTCGAGACGCTTTTTCCGCGCTGCCTCTTTAATCAGCTCTGGGTTTTCTTTAATGAATTTGATATCTAACATACAAATGTATAAATAATAGAATAGCAGAATGGCCGGCAAAAGAAAAATCCGCCACGGCCCGAGAGCCATTGGCGGAATTGCGACTAAATCGTCGTTATTGGTTAATAACCACCGGAAGCTGCGAAACCCCGGTGATAATCGCCGCCGGGATTGGCATTGCCAGTTCAGACGGCGGCACTGAGGCCAGAAAGTCGGCCAATTCCTGCCCGTCTAATTGATCAACAGCAACAAAGATCATTTTCTCAGGCACTTTTAACCTCCCTTCAGGTTAGCTCTGACCAGGTTGGCCACTCGCCGAAATTTAGGATCATACTTAGAGAGCACCTGATAGCGGACAAATTCTCCACCCGATGCTACCCGGCCAATGACTCTGACCGCCAATTTTTGGGCCGCCAATCTTTCTTGCTGATTCATAAAGACCTCCTTTCCCTGTTTCCTCTATTTTTAGTTATACACCATTTTAGGGTATTTGGCAAACAAAATTTGTTACAATGGCCAAACTGTGGACAAAGCAAACGAGTTTATAAAAATTTTGCCTAACGACTTCCCGGAATCATTCCGGCAGATGCCGGACTCGCCCAAGCAAATTTTTATTGAAGGGGAGTTACCGGCACCGGACTTCAAACTTCTCACTGTGGTTGGCTCACGGCGATATTCCAAATACGGGCAGGAAGTGTGCGACGAATTAATCGCCGGCCTCGCCAATTACCCTATCGCCATCGTCTCCGGCCTCGCGATTGGCATCGACACCATTGCTCACAAAGCGGCCTTGCGGAACCATTTGTTAACAATCGCCTTCCCCGGTTCCGGCTTAGACCGTTCTGTTATCCACCCCAGCTCCAACAAAAGGCTGGCTGATGAAATTGTGGCGGCGGGCGGCGCCTTAATTTCCGAACTAGAGCCGGAGCAACCGGCCGGCATCCACACCTTCCCCAAGCGCAATCGGCTGATGGCCGCCTCGGCCGATGCGGTGCTGATTATTGAGGCGGGCGAGAAGTCGGGCACCCTCATCACCGCTCGCCTCGCCCTTGATTACAACAAAGAGGTGCTCGCCGTGCCCGGCTCTATCTTCAACCCCGGAAGTCGAGGAACTAACGAGTTAATCCGCCAAGGCGCCACGCCCACCACTAAATCGGCGGATATTTTGGAAGTGCTTGGCTTCAAACAAGATGAGGAAGAAGCGCAGGGCAAACTGTTTGATAATTTATCAGCTAACGAACAAAAAATCGTTGACTTGTTGCAAGTGGAACCGCTCCCGCGCGATGAGCTAATGCTCCTCTTGAGTCTAACCGCGAGCGACGCCAACACCGCCCTCGCCCTCTTGGAAATCAAAGGTTTAATTAAAGAAACTTTGGGCGAGGTGAGATTGAGCTGATAACTCGGCTTGACTTTTTGGATTCATTTGTTAGACTGGAAGCACAAAGTGCCGCAAGGCTCCGAGAAACCCCGCCTCTGGCGGGGTTTCGAGTGTTACAAAAAATTCTTCAATTTTTGCTTTATCTCTTCCAATTGCTCTCTACTCAATTCATACAACTTTCTTCTAAGCCGTTTAACACTCATTAATTTTAGTTGAGCCAAAATAGCGGCTACCGACTGACCGGCTGGATCTGTAAAATTGAAATAAAAATCAAAGATCTTCTGTTTAGTAGATAAGGCAACTACTCAAAACATCTGATTATTAAATTTTTTGACTACTAAAACCGGCCGGGAGAAATTATCACTGCTGCCATTTTGTTCAAAACCAATGTTCCTGCCAATACTACTCATCCAAACTTCGCCTTCTTTAGGGAATTTATTTGGTTCAGAAACATCTGCTTCAATCTCCTTCTTTAACCCGTTCCATTTATCAAAATCATCCATAAGCAAATTCTAGCATGATTTGATTAGAAGAGACCTTGGGCGAGATCCGGTTATCTTAACAATATATTTTGAATTAATACTCCTACTTACACACAATTGACGACCGTTTACGAAGTGTAAGTGAATTGTTGGATTTGCTAAAAAGTTGGTTTTACAGTATTACTGTTAAGACATGGGTAAAAAATTACTAATTGTGGAGTCGCCGGCGAAGGCGAAAACTATTTCCAAATACTTGGATGGCGCCTACACCGTTAAAGCGAGTGTGGGGCATATTCGCGATTTGCCCAAGTCAAATAAGAACGCGATTGATATTCCCGCCGGCTTCATCCCCCACTATGAGATTAGCAAAGGCAAAGAAAAAATAGTGCGCGAGCTCGCCAGTTTAGCCGATAAGGCGGAAGAAGTGCTCCTTGCCACCGACCCCGACCGCGAGGGCGAGGCGATTGCTTGGCACGTGGCCCAAGCGCTCAAGCTGAAGAACCCCAAACGCGTCACTTTTAATGAAATTACCAAAGAGGCGGTGCAGGAGGCAATTAAGCAGCCGCGCAAAATTGATGAGGATTTGAAGGAGGCGCAAGAGGCCAGGCGGGTGCTGGACCGCCTGTTTGGTTACGATTTGTCCGGTTTAATTTGGACCAAGCTTCGCTACGGTCTCTCGGCCGGGCGGGTGCAATCGCCGGCTTTGCGCATTTTGGTCGAGCGCGAACGCGAGATTCGCGCTTTTATCCCGAAACAATTTTGGGTCCTGACCGCTCGCTTGGTCGGCAATACCGACGAACCGGTAGACTTTACTTGCACCATTGAGCCCAAAACTCAAGCCGAAGCGGATAAAATTGTGGCGGCCGGTAAAGAAGCCAAGTGGCAAGTGGCTAGTGTTACCGAGAGTGAGGTCAAACGCCGGGCCCGCGCCCCCTTTACCACTTCCACCCTCCAGCAAACGGCTTCATCCCGCCTCGGCTACTCGCCTTCCCAAACTATGCGCTTAGCGCAAAAGTTGTACGAGGCGGGCTATATTACTTACATGCGCACCGACAGCACTAATTTAAGCGCCCAAGCCCTCGCTGAATTGGGTGTGGTGGTTAAGAAAGAGTTTGGCGAGAATTATCACGAGCGCCAAGTTTTTGCCACCAAAAGTAAGGGAGCGCAGGAAGCGCACGAGGCCGTGCGCCCCTCCCACGCGAGCGTCCGCGGCGCGGGCGCGAGTGCCCAAGAGAAAAAGTTGTATGAGCTCATCCGCGAGCGAGCGCTCGCCAGCCAGATGAAAGACGCCGTCTTAATGCGAACGGCGATTATCGCCAAAGCGAGCGATGAGGCGGTGCCGGAATTCAAAGCCAATGGCTCGCGCGTCCTTTTTGACGGTTGGTTGCGGGCCGACCCCAGGGCGCGAGGTGAGGAGAATTTACTGCCCAAACTTAGTGAAGGTGAGAAGTTGCGCCTCAAAAAACTTGAAGCCGAAGGCAAAGAGACCGAGCCGCCGCACCGCTACACTGAAGCGGGGTTGGTGAAAGAGTTGGAGAAGCGGGGCATTGGCCGGCCTTCCACTTACGCGCCCACCATCAAAACAATCGTTGACCGCGGTTACGTGGAGAAAGAGAATCGGAGTTTAAAGCCCACCGAGACCGGCGAGGTGGTGTCCACTTTCCTTGAGGAACATTTTGCCGATTACATCAGCGACTCCTTCACCGCGGAAATGGAAAACGAGCTCGATGGCATTGCCGCCGGCAAACTAACTTATCTGAAAACTTTGAAAGATTTTTATGGTCCCTTCACCAAACTGATTAAAGAGAAGAAGAAACTCGATAAGATTACCAACCTGGGCGATGCCCCGGCCGGGATGAAGTGCCCGGAGTGCGGCGGCTCGATGATTATTAAACTTAGTCGAAGCGGCAAGTTTTACTCTTGCGCCAAATTCCCCGAGTGCACCGGCGCTCTAACGATGGAGGGCAAAGTGCCAGATGGTCCCAAAGATACCGGCGAGTTCTGCCCGGAGTGCGGCGAGGGCAAGCTAATGGAGCGGGAAGGAAAATACGGCCCCTTCATCGCTTGCAGTCGTTATCCTAAATGCAAATTTATTAAAAATGATGAGAGTAAAGAGCAACCCGGCGACACCGGCATCACTTGTCCGGTGTGCAAGCAAGGCACCATGCGCGAGAAGCGCGGTCGCTTCGGTCTCTTCTACGGCTGTTCCAATTACCCTAAATGCAAACACATTATTAAAAGCAAGCCAACTGGCGCCATTTGCGGCCAGCCGCGCGAGGATGGACCTTGTCCCCATCTAATAATGGCTGGCACTAAGACTATCCCCGAGCGTTGCTCGGATAAAACTTGTCCCAACCATCGGCCGCATCAGTCAGCCAAAAACTAATAACGAAAATCTCTGCTAAGATAGAGCCAATGCCCGAGATCAAAGAAGTAACCGATTTGATGACCAAGGTCTCCCCCGCCGACAAACAATTGGTTGAGCGCGCCTTCCACTTTGCAAAAGAGGCTCACCGCGAGGCCAAGCGCTATTCCGGCGAACCTTATATCATCCACCCG
>Ga0210057_1010128_pt1 | contig 10751 bp, 10 predicted proteins | sample CryGeyCG2114_010_2_FD_183968 | JGI IMG/M metagenome (GOLD analysis project Ga0210057, IMG submission 183968) | Groundwater microbial communities from aquifer - Crystal Geyser CG10_big_fil_rev_8/21/14_0.10 (SPAdes) (version 2) | ecosystem: Environmental > Aquatic > Deep subsurface > Groundwater ...
GGTCATTGACAAAACTTTTATTATCATTTATCATCTTTTGGTAAATTAACTAGTATTTATTATCATTTATTCCCTCAAGAAAATTCTTTCGAGGGATTTTATTTTAATTTAGATATAAACTATGGATACAAAAAAAATATACTTGACAAAAGAAGGTCTTGCAGAGTTAAAAAAAGAACATGAAGAATTGACTAAAGAAAAAAGACCTTTGATTTTGGAAAGAGTTTCACAGGCAAGAAGCATGGGGGATTTATCCGAAAACGCCGAATACGTGGCTGCCCGTGAAGAGCTTTCATTTATAGACGGAAGAATTGATGAGCTGGAAGAGCTTTTAAATCAGGCTGTTTTAATTTCAGAGACCCATTCAAAAGGTGGAAATTCTGTTGTTAAGCTGGGGTCTAAAGTCCAGGTAAATGTTAAAGGAAAAAAAGAAGAATTTACAGTGGTGGGAGAGTGGGAAGCAGATCCTCATGAGAAAAAAATTTCTCACGAGTCGCCTCTTGGAAAAGCCCTTTTAGGTAAAAAAGTAGGAGAAAAAGTAGAAGTAGAAGCCCCCGCTGGAAAGGTTTCATATTCAATTGTTTCGGTGAATTAATTAAGCCGTTCTATATTTTATGGCAAGAACAATGCTGGCTGTTGTCAAGGATAAGAAAGCACCCGGAGTTAGTATTAAAAAAGTTACCATTCCAAAGCCCCAAAAAGATGAAATACTAGTTAAAGTTATCCATGCTTCTATATGCGGAACTGATGTTGGAATATACGATTGGATTCCCTGGGCACAAAACCATATTAAACCGCCCAGAATAATCGGTCATGAAATGGTTGGAGAAGTTATAGAAATAAATTCGTCAAAAAAAACCAAAATTAAAAAAGGAGATTTAGTTTCTTCGGAAACACATATATTTTGTCTAAACTGTTATCAATGTGAAATTAAAAATTATCATATCTGCGAAAACATGGAGCTTTTTGGAATTGGCAGAAACGGAGGATTTGCAGAGTTTGCAACAATTCCTATACGAACGACATGGAAAAACAATCCTTCTGTGCCTCTTGAAGCTATGAGTGTACAGGAGTCATTAGGTAATGCGGTAAATGTTGTTACAAAAGCAGAAGTTAAAAATAAAAAAGTATTAGTAATGGGATTAGGGCCAACCGGTCTTTGCGCAGGAATGGTGGCAAAAGCATATGGCGCAAAAGAAGTAGTCGGGGTTAATAGGAGAGAATATAGAAGGAAACTTGCTAAAAGCGTAGGGTTTGATAGAGTTATTGAAAAAATAGATCCGGGGGAATATAGTACATTTGATGCGGTTTTGGAAATGAGCGGCAATCGCATGGGAATTCAAATTGCCCTTGATTCAGTTAGGATTGGAGGAAAAATTGTTGCATTTGGAATTCCTAAAGAAGATATAACTTTTGATTGGGGAAAATATCTGATAAATAAAGAACTTTCTATAAGTTCGGTTTTTGGCAGGATGATTTGGGATACGTGGCACGACACAACAAAGTTATTAGTTTCAAAAAAAGTAGACTTGCAAAAAATTATCACACATAGATTTAAACTTTCGGAATTTGAAAAAGCTATGGAAGTAATGAAATCCGGAGAATGTGGGAAAATTGTACTCACTCCATAATAGAATATGATATGAACAATTTTTATAAACAATTAGAAGAAGCAATAAAAGATGCAAAATTACCTAGAATTATTCAATCGGGCCAGGGTGCATACCTTAAGATTGATGGAAAAAATAAATTAAATTTTTGCTCAAGCCACTATCTCGGACTTGCAGAAGACAAAAGAATTAAAGATGCCGTAAAGGAAGCTGTTCAAAAATACGGAGTGGGGACAGGTTATAGAACTTTGGCAGGAACACATACCCTTCATTTAGAGCTCGAAGAAGCAATTGCAAATTTTAAAGGAACGGAGGCGTCGGTAGTTTTTTCAAGCGCTTATTTAGCAAACGCAGCAGCTATTCAAACCATAATCGGAAAGGAAGATATTGTAATTTCGGACGAATTAAATCACGCATCTATAATTGATGCAGTAAGATTAAGCGGTGTTAAGAATAAGTTTATATACAAACATGGGGATGTTGCCGATTTAGAAAATCAACTAAAAAGCGCAAAAGAATTTGCAAAAAATCCAAAATCAGACGGTAATTCCCCATTGATTTTAATTGTTACCGATGGGGTGTTTTCGATGGACGGAGACCTTGCTCCGCTTCCTGAAATTGTCAGGCTTGCAAAGAAGTATGAAGCATTAACTATGGTCGATGATGCACACGGAGAAGGTGTTTTAGGAAAAGGAGGCAGAGGAATAGTTGATCATTTTGGTCTTTTGGGAGAAGTCGATATAGAAGTGGGCAGTTTGTCTAAAGCTTTTTCTGCCATGGGCGGTTTTATTGCAGGTAATAAAATAATTATTGGATATTACAATTTGAAAGCCAGACAGAGGCTTTTTTCAATTGCACTTTCGATTCCTGATACAGCAGCTTCTTTAAAAGCAATAAACATACTTGACGAAAGTGATGATTTGGTTAAGAAACTTTGGGATAATACTAATTATGTTAAAAAAGAGCTTAAAAAATTGGGATTTGATACTGGAAAAAGTGAAACCCCAATAACGCCTGTTATGATTTATGATGACGAAAAGGCAAGGCAGTTTAGTACAGCCCTTTACAAAGAAGATGTTTTTGCAACACCTATTGTATTTCCGATGGTTGCAAAAGGCGCAGCAAGAATCCGTGTAATTTCGTCCGCATCTCACTCAAGGAAAGATTTGGATTTTGGCATAGCTGCTTTTAAAAAAATTGGAAAACTGTTAAAGATTATATAAATTTGATTGTTTGGCTTGAAATTGATATAATATTTTTTATTATGAATTATAAAAATCAAATGACATTAAAGACAAAGATAAACCTCTCTACGAGGGGATTTGTTTTTGTCTAAAAATTTAATTTAGAGAAACAGACACCCCTCAAGATGAGGGGTTTTTTGATGCTTAAATATGGCAATAACAGAAAACGAATTTAAAATAATTCAAAAAAATACTCAAGGTCCCGTACCCTACTCATTTACAACTCAAATTCCTGGCAGGGGTTCTACAGATTTAACATTGAGAAGAGACGACAGGTTTGGATTTGTTATGGAAGGAGACGGACTGCTTTTTATGGCGTCAAATCCCTTGGATACATTTTCCTGTCTTCCAATGGGCATTAGCAATCAGCAAAGAGATATTTGGGTAAGAGATGGTTATAATCAGCAGGAAGAAAAGTAGAAGGCATCAAAACTCCATATTTGATAGAATAACAATATGTTTTGGGCAGATAAAGTTGCAGACGAAATCATAAAATCAGGAAAATATAAACCTTACTGGGTTGATGATATGAAAACTCCATCGGGCAGGGTTCATGTGGGAGCTTTGCGTGGTGTTGTCGTTCATGATTTGGTTTACAAAGCACTAAAAGATAAAAATCAAAAAGTAAAATTTACTTATGTTTTTGAAGATCATGATCCAATGGATGACATCCCATCTTATCTTCCTCGGGAAAAATATGAAAAATATCTTGGTATGCCTCTTTTTAAAATTCCGGCACCTGAGAAAGGATATGAAAATTATGCCCGGTTTTATGCGGGGGAATTTGAAAAAGTATTTCGCGCAATTGGATGCGAACCGGAAATTATTTGGACAAAAGATTTATATACCAGCGGTAGGATGAACCCTATTATTAAAGAAGTTTTAGATAAAGCGTCTGAAGTCAGGAAAATTTACGAAGAAATGTATGATAAAAAACTTGCCAATAACTGGTATCCATTTCAATTATATTGTCCAAATTGTGGTAAGGTTTCAACTACTCAGATTACAGATTGGGATGGGGAACAAGTAAGTTATGAGTGTATTTTTGATAAAGTTCCGTGGACAAAAGGATGCAGAGCAAAAGGCAAGACTACGCCATTTAGTTCTGAGTCTGGAATAGTCGGGAAACTTTCTTGGAAAGTAGATTGGCCAGCCAAATGGAAAGCAATGGGTATAACAATTGAAGGCGCAGGTAAAGATCACATGTCTGCCGGAGGTTCGCACGATATAGCCGAGCAAATTTGCAAAAGAGTTCTTAATTATCCGGTTCCATACCCCATTGCTTATGAGTGGTTATTGGTAGGAGGTAGGAAAATGTCTTCATCTCGTGGTATAGGCACTGCGGCAAAAGATATGCTGGAGATACTTCCGCCAGAACTCATTAGATTTATGATGGTGAGGATTAAAGTAAATACGCAAATTAATTTTGATCCTTCTCAAGATAATATCATCCCAGCTCTTTTCGACGATTATCAAAAATGTGCAGATGCATATTTTAAAAATGGAGATAAAGACCCGGCGCGTATTTTTGAATTATCTCAAGTATCAAAAAAAATACAAAAACCTCCCTCAATCCGTTTTTCGGTTTTAACACAGTGGGTGCAAATGCCCAATATGGAACAAGAAATTAAAAAAAATGGTCTTGAGCTTTGGGCAAAATATGCAAGGGTTTGGGTGGAAAGATTTGCACCGGAGGATCAGAAATTTACCGTACAAACTAAACTTCCCAAAGATGTTAAAAATTTATCTAAAGAGCAGAAAGAAATTCTTCATCAGATTTCTAAAGAACTAGATAAGAAATGGGATGCGGAAAATTTTCAAACGAAAATATATGATTTGGGAAAAACACTGGGACTAAACGGAAAACAGACCTTTACTGCAGTTTATACGGCGCTTATCGGAAAAGATCACGGTCCCAAGGCCGCCTGGCTAATTCTCTCCCTAGATAAAGAGTTTATTGCAAACCGCTTAGAGGAAGCATCAAAAGCTTAACTATTTACTTTATTACTGTACTGTATTAAAGTAGAAGTATGACTAAACTATCTAGGTTCAAATTGGATCCAAAACACCTGGGATTTTTTCTCAATAATTTTTGGAGCTTAATTACTCTTCTTGAGAATAAAACAGAAGTTCGAGATTTTCTAAAAGCTTTACTTACCCATACTGAAATGAAAATGTTGGCAAAAAGAATTCAAATATCCAAAATGTTAGTTGATGGATATAGTTATGGTGAAATAAGAAAATATGTTAAAGTCACAGATCCAACAATAGCAAAAATAAGTAACATTTTAGCAACTAATGGTGATGGGCTTTTAGCAGCAGTAAGGCATCTTCAGAAAATCGAGAAAGATATAGATAAAGAACGAATGAGTATAACCCCTGACTTAAAAAAGAGATATCCTACTTATTTTCTTCCGGAGATTTTAATAGAAGAAACAACTAAAAAAATCAAAAAAAGAAGAAAAAAACTTTCAGCAAAAGAATCACTTTAATATTTTCTTTGGATAAGGAGTTTATTAAAAAAAGGTTTAGCGACGCCGCAAAAGCCTAATTGCTGCTTTTCTGTTTCTTCTGATTAAAGTTCCAAACCTATCAAAACCAGAAATAACTCTGCTTTCTTGATGGTCAGGGTTTAGATTTTCTAAATGGTGTGCAATTGTTTTGTCTCTCGTAGGATCAATCTGTTCCATTAGGGCATCAACATGTCCTCCGGCTAATTCCGTTTCTTCAAGTTTTGCCAATGTATCAAATCTTCTCTGAAGATCTGAAGGGTGGCTATTATCTAATTCAGTATGAGCTACCATAATATTTTCTAATATACAGATTTAAAATTAAAAACAAATAATACCACCTGAATTTTATTATTTCAAGTGCTATACTCTTTTAATGAAAAAAATTTTTATAGCAACAACAAATAAAGGGAAAGTTGAAGAGATTTCCGAAATGCTAAAAATTCCGCTTGGGTTTGCAAAACTAGAACTTGATGAAGTTCAGAGTATGGATTTGGAATATGTCGCAAGAAAAAAAGTAGAGAAGGCATTTAAAATTCTTAAAAAACCTGTAATAGTAGATGATGTAGGTGTATATTTTAAAGCTTGGAATGAATTTCCCGGACCTTTTGTAAAATATGTCCACAATCTTTTGGGAAATAAAAAAGTTCTCAAACTGTTTCAAAAAGAAAAAAACAGAAACGTTGTTGTCCGGTGCGCAGTTGCGTTTCATGACGGTAGAAAGATACACACATTTTTAGGATCTGTTAATGGAACTCTCGCATTAAGAGAAAAAGGAAGTTGGGGTTGGGGTTTTGACCCAATTATTATTCCCTCTGGCTATTTTCAGACATTTGCAGAAATGGGAGTTAAGAAGAAAAACTTAGTTTCGCACAGGGGTAAGGCTTTTAAAAAACTTAAAAAATTTTTAGAAAGTCAAAAATAAAAAAAATGGTATAATCTGAGTATGCTCGATATTAAATACATTCGCGAAAACCCGTCAAAAACAGCTAAAGCGGCCAAAGATAAAGGGATAAATGTTGATATAGATCATATTATTAAAATCGATGCAAAATACCGCGAGTTATCTCTAATTGTTCAAAATCTCCGTGAAGAAAGAAACAGAGCAGCAAAATCACAAAATATAGAAGAAGGTAGGAAATTAAAAATAGAACTAGAACGGGAAGAAAATGCACTTAAGGCAGTTGAGGAAGAGTTAAGGGAGGGGCTTTTAAAAGTTCCAAATCCTGCAAAAGACGATGTTAAAGTGGGAAGAGATGAGAGGGATAACGAAGTTTTAAGAAAGGTAGGAAAACCCGCAAGATTTTCATTTACCCCAAAAGACCATCTAGGGCTTGGAGAAAAACTTAATATTATTGATGTAGTTAGAGCTTCTAAAATTTCCGGTTCAAGATTTTATTTTTTAAAAAATGAAGGTGCACTTTTAGAATTTGCCCTAAGACAGCTTGCTTTCGATATTTTATTAAAAGAAGGTTTTATCCCCTTGGTTCCTCCGGTCTTGATTAAAACAGAAATAATGAGGGGATTAGGATATATGGAAAACGGAGGAGATGAGGATATGTATATTCTGGATAAAGATGATTTGGTATTAGTGGGGACAAGCGAACAGTCAATTGTTGCAATGCATAAAGATGAAATTCTGCAAAGCAGAATATTACCACTAAGATATGTTGGTTTTTCCAGTTGCTTTCGGAGAGAAGCCGGAAGTTACGGAAAAGACACAAGGGGTATTCTAAGGGCACATCAATTTGATAAGGTTGAGATGGTTTCATTTACGGCTCAGGGTGAAGATGATAAAGAACATGAATATTTATTGACTATTGAAGAAAAACTTCTTCAGGCGTTGGAAATCCCATATCAGGTTGTAAAAATGTGTACAGGAGATTTGGGGTTTCCCGCAGCCAGAAAATATGATTTAGAAGCATGGATTCCTTCAGAGAATAAATACAGAGAAGTAACATCTACTTCAACTACAACTGATTTTCAGGCAAGAAGACTGAATATCAAATATCAAGAAGGAAACGATAAAAAGTATGTGAACATTTTAAACGGCACCGCTTTTTCGACAAGGCCAATTATAGCAATCTTAGAAAATTATCAGCAAAAAGACGGAAGCGTAAGAGTTCCTGAAGTTTTGCAAAAATATATCGGAAAAAAGGTAATAAATAGTAAAAAATAGCCTCACTGATTTTTACTACCATATCAATCTAAACGCCTCATTTTGAAGCTATTAAGAAATATTGACAATAAATAAAAAATACTACATTATAAGTTTAATTGCTGTTCATCTTTTTATAAATTTGAACAATAACGTAAGGAGGTGATTCTGCCCATGGCAAAGAAAAAGAAAAAGAAGAAGAAGTAATTGGTAAACTATTTGGAGTATTACCAATTACACCAATTGATCAATTGGTATCCCTCACCTAAAAGGTGAGGGATTTTTTACGCCTGCCTGCCGGCAGGCAAGGCTCAAATATGTTAAAATTAAACGTATGCTAAATGTATTTGGAAAACTGTTTGATTCCAACGAAAAAGAAATTAATAAGTTAAAACCCATAATTGAAACTATTAACTCTTATGAGCAAAATTTCAAAAAATTAAAACCCGGTGATTTCCCCAAAAAAACAAAGCAGTTAAAAGAAAGAGTAGAAGACGGAGAGCCTCTGGAAAATATTTTGCCGGAAAGCTTTGCTTTAGTTAGAGAAGCTTCGCAAAGATCAATTGGCCTAAGGCATTTCGACGTACAATTAATGGCAGCAACAGTTTTGTCCGCGGGAAAGATTGCAGAACAAAAAACAGGAGAAGGAAAAACATTATCTGCAACACCTGCGCTTTTTTTACATGCTCTAACAGGAAAAAGTGTACATTTAGTTACAGTCAATGATTATTTAGCAAGGCGTGATGCGGGTTGGATGGGTCCTATTTTTAATTATTTAGGCCTTTCAGTTTCTTCTATTATTAATGAGCGTTCTTTTATTTTTGATCCTGACTTTAAAAACAAAGAAGCCAGTAATTTCAGGCTTTTGCATTTAAGGGAAATAGACAGGAAAGCAGCTTATAAAGCTGACATTGTATACGGTATAAATTCTGAATTTGGCTTTGATTATCTTAGGGATAATATGAGCCAGGATGCTAACTCGTTAGCGCAAAGAGGTTTTTACTTTGCAATTGTTGATGAGGTTGATTCGGTTTTAATAGACGAGGCAAGAACTCCCCATATTATCTCGGCCCCGGATGAAGAACCTTCGCAAAAATATTATGAATATGCAAAGCTCGTAGAAAAGCTTGTTCCTGAAATGGATTATAAAATTGATGAAAAGTTAAGAACGGCACATTTAACCGAACATGGTATAGGAAAAATAGAAAAACTTTTCGGGATAACTCAAATTTACGAAAAAAATTTTGACACAGTCTATCATTTAGAGGCGGCTTTAAAAGCACGGACACTTTTTCACAGAGAAAAAGATTATATTGTAAAAGATAACGAGGTTATTTTGGTCGATGAATTTACGGGAAGACTTATGGAAGGCAGAAGGCTTTCGGAAGGTATTCATCAGGCAATAGAAGCAAAAGAAAGTGTTCCGATTCAGCGTGAATCAAAAACTCTGGCAACAGTTTCCCTGCAGAACTATTTTAGAATGTATGAGAAGCTTGCCGGAATGACAGGTACTGCAGTAACCGAAGCAGAAGAATTTAATAAAATTTATAAACTTGATGTTGTTGTAATACCAACATATAAGGATATGGTAAGAAAAGACCTTTCTGATTCTATTTACAAAACTTCAAGGGCAAAATACAGCGCTGTTGCAACGGAAATAGAAAAAGCTCACAAAAAAGGACAGCCTGTATTGGTCGGAACCACATCAATAGAGAAAAACGAAATTATAGGAGAGCTTCTTAAAAGAAGGGGGATAAAACACGAAATTTTAAATGCAAAAAATCACTTAAGAGAAGCAGAAATTATTGCAAAGGCAGGAGAAAAAGGAGCAGTTACGGTTGCAACCAATATGGCAGGAAGAGGGGTGGATATTATTTTGGGAGGGGAAACCCCAAGAAACGAAGACGGAACAGATAAAAAAGGCTCAAAGCAGTGGGAAGAATGGGAGAAAAAGCATAAAGAAGTTGTGGAAACAGGAGGATTATACGTAATCGGAACCGAAAGACATGAGTCAAGAAGAATAGATAACCAGCTAAGAGGACGTTCCGGAAGACAAGGTGATCCTGGTATGTCACAGTTTTTTGTAGGACTGGATGATGAAATAATGAAACTTTTCGGAGGAGATACGATATCTTCTCTTATGACTAAGTTTAATATGCCCGAAGACGTTCCGCTTTCGCATCCACTTGTTTCCCGCGCTATAGAGCAGGCACAGGTAAAAGTTGAAGGATATAATTTTGACATAAGAAAACATTTAGTAGAATACGACGATGTAATAAATAAGCAAAGGGAAATAATTTACTCACGAAGAAAAACTATTCTTGAAGCGGATGATAAATCCGACGAGCTAAAAAAAGAGATTATGGATAAAATTCATAATTTTATTTCTGCCTTGGTTTTAATGAATGCAGAAAGCTTCGGTAATGAAAAATCTCCTTCAGGGCAAATTGCTCAGGAATTTGCGACAATAATTCCCTTTGACCAAAATTCCATAGCCCAGGTTTCAACCCAACTGGAACAAATAAAAAATACAGAAGATAAAATTAATTTTTTAACAAATTTAGCGGATGAAGTTTATGCAAAACGTGAAAAAGATTTTGGAGATGATGTTGCAAGGCAGGTAGAAAAATTTGTTTCGCTTTCGGTAATTGATAATTTATGGGTAGATCATTTAGATGCAATTGACAATTTAAGACAGGGAATTGGGCTTCGCGGCTATGGGCAGAAAGATCCGTTAGTTGAGTACAAAAACGAGGCATTTAAAATGTTTGAACAATTAATTAGTTCAATAGACGATGAAGTGGTACACAGGGTTTATAAAATTCATGTTCATCAAAATCAAAATGCGCCTGTAGAAAATCCTTTGAATAGACCCGGTATTGCAGAATCTGCTGCCGGTTCAAACATTGTTCAGGAAGTCTCATCCGGTTTAACAGCAGGTAGTTCAAAATCTTCAGATGGACAAGTTAAAAAAAAGCTTGGAAGAAATGACCCGTGTTGGTGCGGCTCAGGTAAAAAATACAAAAAGTGTCATTGGCCTAACTGATTAGATTGATTTAACAACCTAATCCTCACTTTCCAACACCGCACAGAGACAATTCTCCACGCTCGTAAAATTTCCCGAAAACCCATTTATTTTGCGACATAAGAAATCCTATAAGCTAAAGTTAGTAATCATCAGTCACCATGTGGTTTGAAAATGAGCATAGATTTATTTAAATGCTATAAT
>Ga0210057_1010130_pt1 | contig 10750 bp, 13 predicted proteins | sample CryGeyCG2114_010_2_FD_183968 | JGI IMG/M metagenome (GOLD analysis project Ga0210057, IMG submission 183968) | Groundwater microbial communities from aquifer - Crystal Geyser CG10_big_fil_rev_8/21/14_0.10 (SPAdes) (version 2) | ecosystem: Environmental > Aquatic > Deep subsurface > Groundwater ...
TAACCACCTCCTTTTTAGCTTCCTTTTTAGGAGTTGGTTTTTTGGTAATTTTTTTTGCCTTTTTAACTTTTTTCAGTCTGGGGCCCGCTTTAGCAGGAGGGAGTCCTCTTTTTTTAATTGTTGTTTTTGTAGTTTTTTTAGACATATTTTATTCTACTTTTAGTCTTTTTATCGTTTTCGCTCTTAACCTGTTTTTTGGCAGCATCCCAAAAACAGCTTTTTTAAAGACTTTGACTGGATCTTTTTTAAAAAGAATTTTTAAGGGAATTTCTTTCCATCCACCAAGGTATTCTGAGTGAGTGAAATATTTTTTTTGTTCCATTTTTTTTCCAGTGATTTTTAATTTTTCAACATTTCTAACAATGACAAAATCGCCCATATCTTTTCGGGGAAGGAAATTTGGTTTATGCTTTCCCCGCAATAAAATAGCAATTTGGGTAGCTAATCTGCCTAATACTTTTCCTGTGGCATCTATGGTGTGGGTTTTACGCTTTGTCATTAGATTTTGGATATTGGATATTAGATGTTAGTCAACGTATCTAATATCTATCATCTAATATCTAGTATCTATTATACCAGTTCAATAATGGCCATCTTCGCGCCATCCGACTTTCTGGGTCCCAGTTTCATAATTCTTGTGTATCCTCCTTTTCTTTCTTTGAATCTCGGAGCAATTTCAGTTACTAATTTTTTAACAATTTCCGGAGAAAACTTTTTGGCTAATAATTTTTTAGAATGCAAATCACCAATTTTCGCTTTTTGAATTAATTTTTCAGCGAAACCCGAAACCTCCTTAGCCTTTGCCTCGGTTAATTTAATTTTTTCTTTTAAAAAAAGTTCTCTCACCAAGCTTCTCAAAAGAGCTTTTCTCTGATCTCTTTTTCGAGATAATTTTCTACTTTTTTTTGGCATGCTTTTTAGGGGCTTTCTTTTTTGGCTTTGCCCCGTAGTGAAATTTTGACAAGGCTTCGCCTATTTTGTCCCGCCCTCTGGTAGAGGGCGGGACGGTCAAAATTCTACTATGGGGCTTTACCTTTTTTTCTTTCGGAATTTCTAAAACTGGAACTTTTTCTTCTTTTTTGAAAGTCTGGCCGAATAGAGAAAAATGATTGGCTAAAATTTCTGAGGCACCGAAAAATGCCTCTTCAGGTGAAATAGTGCCATCTGTTTGAATCTCCAAAAATAGTCTATCGAAATCTGTTCTCTCGCCCACTCTCATATTTTCCACTCGAAAAGCCACCCTTTGGACCGGGGTGAAAATAGCATCCAATAAAATTACCCCGATTTCTGGTTTTTCCTTTTTCCTGACCTCCCTCGGTATATATCCAACTCCTTTTTCAACCTGGATTTCTATCCCCAATTCCGATTTTTTTTCAGTTAAGGTGGCAATATGGCAATCTTTATTCACTAATTCTAATTGAGCCGGTAATTCAAAATCAGAACCTTTTACTTCTCTTTCTCCTTTCACTTTCAATGTTGCCTTTTGGGCTTGTGGGGTGAAAATTCTAAATCTTAGCTGTTTCAAATTGAGCATTAAGGTAACAACATCTTCTAAAACACCGGAGATGGTTGAAAATTCGTGGGGAATTCCCTTAATTTTCATTTGGGTGACCCCTGCTCCTTCCAAAGAGGAAATGAGAACACGCCTTAAAGAATTTCCAATCGTCACTCCATAGCCAGGATAAAGAGCTTCTATTTCAAAGGTGACTTTATTTTTTTCCTTTTTAATAACTTTCGGTTTTAATGGTAATGGTATCATACTTTGTAGAAGCTGATTTTACGCTGATTTAAACGCGGATTTACGCTGATATTTCCGCGTCCTTCCGCGTAGCTATCCGCGTGGTTCAGCTTCTATTATCTAGAATAATACTCAAATATTACCGGGATTTCAACTGGTGGCGCCACTTCCTCTAAAATGGGTTCCCCAATAACTTTTCCTTCTAGTTTTCCGATGTCTATCTCAATCCAACTTGGCGTTTTATATTTTTTTAGCAAATCTTTAAGATTTTGTAAAATGACTTTTTTGGTTTTTTGTGGTTTAACAATAATAACATCTCCTTTTTTTAGTCGATATGAAGGAATATTCACTGGTTTTCCATTGACCAAAAAGAAATTGTGCGAAACTAATTGTCTTGCCTGAACTCGAGATTTTGCGAAACCTAATCTAAAAATGACATTATCCAGACGTGATTCTAGAATTTCAATTAAAAAGGCTGAAAGATCTTCTACCTTACCCCTTTCTGCTAATACCTTCTTCACATAATTTTTGAATTGTTTCTCACCCAAATTATACAAAATTTTTAATTTTTGTTTTTCCCTTGATTCTTTCCCAAACTCAGAGGGAGGACCTTTCCTCCTTTTTCCTTTCTGCCCTGGGGGATAAGGTCTTTTTACCATTGGACATTTTAACGATAAACATCGTTCCCCTTTTAAAAAGAGTTTCACTCCTAATCTCCGACAAATTTTACACTTTTTATTTTTCACTTCGTGAAAAACGCTGATTAAATATTATTTACACCCGTCTCACTTTGGGTGGTCTGCAACCATTGTGAGGAATGGGAGTAATATCTTTGATTGAAACTATGTCCAAATCGCGGGTGGACAAAGATCTAATCGCTGATTCCCTGCCGGAACCAATTCCTTTAACTAAAACTTGGACGCTTACTATTCCAAATTTTTTGGCTGCCTGAACCATTGTCTCCGCCACTTTTGAAGCGGCAAAGGGGGTGCCCTTTTTTGCACCTTTAAAACCAATCTGGCCGGCCGAAGTCCAATATAAGACATTTCCTTGGAGGTCAGTCAGAGTTAAAATTGTATTATTATAAGAAGAGAAAATATAAATTCTTCCCTCTTTAACTTTCTGAGAAATCCCTACTTTAATTTCTTTTTTAACCGCAGTTTCAATTTTTTCTCTTTCTTTTAATAATTCCTCTTCAGTTTTCTGAATAATGTGTTTTTTCCCCATATTTTTATGTAGGACTGGCTGCCGGTTTCCTGCCACTTCCTACTGTTTTTCTTACATTCCCCCTGACGGTTCTGGTATTTGTCCTCGTTCTTTGCCCTCTGACTGGTAATCTTTTAATATGGCGAATTCCTCGAAAAGAACCTATATCTCTTAATCTTTTGATATTCATCATTACTTCCCGCCTTAATTCTCCTTCAACTTTGTGTTTTTTCTCAATAATTCCTTTTAACAGGTTTATTTCATCTGGAGTAAGTTCCTTTGCCTTCCTCGCCGGATTTATTTTGGCTTCATTTAGGATTTTCTGAGCCAAAGGTTTACCTACCCCATAGATATAGGTTAGAGCTATTAATATTTGTTTATTTTCAGGAATATTTACTCCAGCTATTCTTGGCATAAATAATCAACGAATTTACGAATCAGTACTAATTTACGAATTCGTATGCCGAGCCTAAGCGAGGCGGAAGAAGAGATTTATCTCTTCGCCCATTCGTAAAAGATTCGTATATTCGTTGATGAACGAACGAAGTGAGTTAGCCTTGGCGCTGTTTATGTTTCGGATTCTTACAAATAACATAAACTCGTCCTTTTCTTCGGACGATTTTGCAATGTTTGCATATTTTTTTTACTGAAGACCGTACCTTCATAATTAGATATTAGATATTTGGATATTGGATATTGGATTAGAAGAAAAAGAATCTAATATCTAACACCTAATATCCAATATCTATTTCCCTCGATAGACTATTCTTCCTCTTTTCTCATCATAAGGGGTCATTTCCACTGTGACTTTATCTCCGGGTAAAATTTTAATTCTGTAAATTCTTAACTTTCCAGCCAGATGGCACAAAACTTCTTTTCCATCGTCTAATTTCACCCGGAAATTGGCACTGGGCAGGGCCTCAAGGACAATCCCAAATTTTAGCAATTTCTTTTTATTCACTGATAATTGATTAGTTTACCAAAACTTTAAAATTTAGTCAACCCCGTAGAGAAAATTTGACAAAGTATTTTGCAGAGCAAAATATTAATATGCCGAAGGCAGTCAAATTTCTTCTACGGGGTCAACTAAGGGATATTGAATTTCGATTCTGTTAATAGTAGTGGGAACATTTTTCATCCAGAAAGGGAAAATCCGAACTTCTGTCCGCAAAATATCAGGTTGATTCTCAAGAAAAATTTTTGTTTCGGCTAAAGATTTACCGGCTAATCCTTTTTTAAAAGAATCCAAATCAACTACTGAATAAATCTTAGTTGAAAAATTCAAAGATAAGGTAGTCTTGCCGGATTCGGAACTGAAGGGTTTTTCTGGGAAATATTCTATTTTCAAACTCTCATCAAAAAGTTTTTTATCTTCAGGAATTTGAGCTCGAATATATTCCTTGGCAAAATTATTAATATCTTCTTTCAAAAAAGAAATAGTGGCTGACTTGGTTTTAACCTGAAAGTTAAATTTCTCTATTTCGGTTCCTTCCTTTGCTGAAGAAAACTTTTCCAAAATTTTTGTTTCAAAATTTTCTTTTGAAAACAGAAATTCGGTTGGAATTTTCGCTTCCAAATCTTTTTCAATTTCGGGTTTTGCTCTCTCTGTCAAAATTTTTTCGGCATTTTCTAAATCCTCTTTTTTGACCTGAGGTACCTCACCCCCTCCTTTCATTGGCTCGGATGATTCTCCATAAAATTTGGTATATCTGGGTGTTCCCCTAAAAGCAACAATTGAAAATTTAGAAGGCCCGATATTGTAATCTGGCCCGCCTTCGGCAGCAATTACTGGAACATCAACGAAAGAAGGAATCATTTTCCCATTTTTAATTTGAGTTCCGGGAACGGCTATTTTATCTTTTGATTTAAACAATTTCCCATCCGCAGAGACAAATCGGGTCCCAGCTAACCAGTTTTCGTTTTGACTCGAAAAATTATTATACAGTCTAATAATCCCTTCGGCTTTCTTTAAAATTTTACCAGAAGCTAAAAATTCTTCAGAAACAGTCTTTTCTACCTCAAAAATCTTTCCGGGCAAAATATTATTTTTGAAATCTGGATTCTCAGCCGTTTTATCTACGGTTATTTTTGTTCTAAAATTGCGGGTTTCGGCTTCTGGCCAGATTTTAATTTCAGCTTTTGAAAATCTAAAAGAAAGGAGAAAAACAAAACCCAAAACAAAAAGGGCAAGTAAAACTAAACCCTTTCTCAAGGGAAATTTAGGGAAAGTTATCTTGAATTTAAATCTTGGTTTTTCTTTTTTAAAAACTTCTTCCAAAACCTCTTCCTTTTTTCTCAATTCCTTCGGAGGTAAAATATCAATTATTTTCTTCGGCATATAAATACTATATCAAAATTGCCCTGATTCTCCTAATGCCTGCGCCTGATGATTCCTCTTTCACAATTTTAAAATGACCTAATTCTGAAGTTCTCTTGACATGAGGACCAGCACAAATTTCCTTTGAGAAAACTTGCCCTGAGGGATCCGAAGGGTTATAAATTGTATAAACTGTCACTCTCTCCGGGTATTTCTCTTTAAAAAAAGCCAAAGCCCCTCTTTTTATTGCCTCCTCGTAACTCATTTCCTCTTTTTTAACTTCTAAATTCTCTTTAATTTTTTGATTTACCAAATCTTCAACTTTTTTAAGCTCTTCTTCGGTCATTTTTTTGGAGTGAGAGAAATCAAATCTTAATCTTTGAGGCGTAATATCAGATCCCATTTGTTTTACGTGTTCGCCTAAAACATTTCTTAAAGCAGCCTGAAGCAAATGGGTTGCGGTGTGTAATTTCGTAAGTTGTAAGTTATAAGTTATAAGTTGTAAGTTATCAATTCCATGTCCTCCAAATTTCTTTTCAGCTCCCGCCCTGGAAATTTCTTGATGTTTTTTGAATTCTTCTTCAAATTCCTTTTCATTTATTTCAAATCCATCTTCTCTTGCCAATTCCCTTGTTAATTCTAATGGAAATCCATAACTTTGGTAAAGGTCAAATACCACTTTTCCTGACATTTTCTTCAATTTGCATTTTGCAATTTGCAATTTGAATTCTTTTAAGCTTTTTCCTAAAGTCTTCTCAAATTTCTCTTCCTCATTTTGAATAACGGTTAAAATATCAGCCTGTTTTGACAAAACTTCGGGATAGACATCTTTGTAAATCTCAATCACCTTTTGAACTAATGGAATTAAAAAGTGTCTTGGCAGATTTAAAATCTTTCCATACCGAATTCCCCTCCTCAAAATTCTCCTCAAAACATACCCCCTTCCAATATTGGAAGAAAAAATGCCGTCTGCAATCAAAAAAACTGCACTTTTAATATGGTCGGCAATAATTCTCTCTGCTTTCAAATTTGCAGAGGTCCGTCCTCTGCAAATTTGAAGCTCGCCGATAATTGGCTCGAATAAATCGGTCTCGAAGACGCTGGATTTTTTCTGAACAATCATCGCTAATCTTTCCAATCCCATTCCGGTATCAACTCCTTTTTGTTTTAGAGGGGTTAATTTACCATTTCTGTCTTGATAATACTCATTAAAAACTAGATTCCAAATTTCGAGACCATTAATATAGATTTCGGTAGTGGGTCCGCAAGGACCCTCCAACCCGGTCGGTCCCCAAAAATTATCTTCTCTGCCCATGCCGATTATTTTATTTTCCGGAATCCCCAACTTTAACCAGATTTTTTTAGATTCAACATCTTCCGGAACTTCCTTATCCCCCTTAAAATAAGTAAAAGTAAAATTATCAATTTGCAATTTGCAATTTGCAATTAGAAATTCAAGCGCCAGCTTGATAGCTTCTTCTTTAAAATATCCGCCAAAGCTAAAATTTCCTAACATTTCCAAGAAAGTTAAATGGCTTTTGTCACCTACCTCTTCAATATCAGAAGTTCGAAAACATTTTTGCGAAGATACAACATTCTTCCCATAGGGAGAAGGTTTTACTAAATAATATTCCTTGAACTGTTGCATCCCGGCGGTAGTAAATAAAACACTTGGGTCGGTAGGGATAAGCGAAGAAGAGGGCGCAATTCTGTGTCCTTTTTTCTTAAAGAAATTTAAAAATTTCTCTCTTAATTCATTGGAGGTCATTTTTATTAGGTGTAGCGGTCTGCCACCGTTGAGGCGACAAATGATTCAGGTTTAATTTTTGGTTCAAAACCATTTCCTCTAATTAAGCCGATAACTTCTCTTATCATATCCTTCGTCGCACCATTTTCTCCAACATCGGCGTGGATGTAGCAAAATTGATAATCAACACCTTTAGGTAATTCTTCGATTTTTTTCTCAAAATTTTCTTTTAGAAAAAGGGCTAAATCACAAGACAATAAAACCTCTTCCAAAATCCTTTGTTTCCAATTATAAAACTTCCGATTTTTATATCCAACTTTTTTAAGGAAAAATCTTCCTCCCTCTCCTTTTCTTAGAATAACCACCACCACCGGGAAATGGGGTTCCTCTCCGGAAGAAGAATCGCAACCAACAATAATATCATAAAATTTTTCTGGCTTCTCTTTAATATAATTCAAAATCTCATCAATCACTTGATTTATCTTTAAATTCCCACGGGTAGGATTATAAAAGTAACCTTCAAACGGATTTACCATGTTAAACCATTTTATCAAATTTCAAAAAAAATTCAACCCCGCACCTATTTTGCGTTCCGATTGGTATCTTACTTAAAATAATAATTAAAATAGGTTAGACCTTGGCGGCACACTTAATACGAATAGTATTGTCCCGCTAAGCGGGACTGGCCTATTCGGCCACCGTGTGCCGCAAAACAGTTGTTTTGCAAAATAGGTGCGGGGTCAATACTTTTAACTATTTTTATGAATTCTTGAGCATTCAAGGAAGCTCCGCCAACTAAAAGACCTTGAAAATTGGCTTCCTGGATATAACTGGCAGCATTTTCAGAATTGACGCTGCCACCATATAAAAGTTTATTAGCTGACCCCGAACAAATTCCTTCGGAATTATACGAGGCACGTGAGTTGATGAGTTGATGAGAAATTTTTCTTAAAAATAAATAGACTTTTTTTGCCTCTCTCGGCTCACAGGAATTGCCAGTTCCAATCGCCCAAACGGGCTCGTAGGCAATAATGAGAGATTTTAGATAATAGATATTAGATATTAGATATTTTAAATCATTCTTTAATTGATTTTTTAGCACTTTGAAAGTTTTCCCTTGCTTCCGCTCCTCTCCTGTTTCGCCGATACATAAAATTGGCTTTAATTTTGCTGATAGCGCTGCTTTTATTTTTTTATTTATCATTTCATCAGTTTCGCCTAATTTTCTTCTTTCTGAATGACCAACGATGACATATTCGCAACCCAAATTTTTAAGCATTAAAGGCGAAATTTCTCCAGTAAAGGCCCCTTTTCCCTCCCAAAAGCAATCTTGAGCACCGAGTTTGATATTAGATTTTAGATATTGGATATTGGATAAATAAACAAAAGGAGGACAAATCACTACCTTGGCATTTTTAATATTTTTTATGCCATTTTTTACTGAATTAAAAAGATTCTTAACTTCTGCTAAAGTTATTGGGTTCATCTTCCAATTGGCAACAATTAAAGGTTTCATAAAACTCGATGCTAATATACTAATTAATACTAATTATACGAATATTTTTTCTTCGATTATTAGTATCATTAGTATCAATTCGTATATTGGTATCGCGTTACTGTTTTCTTAAATATTCAGCCGCCTTCTCGGGTTCAATTGTTGAAATTTCAATTCGGGTACCAATTTCAAAGCCGGCTGGAATTGATGTCTTTGGCAAAATTGTCCAGTGCCAGTGATAGTAAGGATAATCTTTTTTGTCACAGGGAGCGGTGTGCAAATAAAAATTGTAAGGGGGGTCATTGAGAGCTTTGTAAAGTTTCTTCATCACAATTTGAAAGATTTGGGCAAGTTGATATTTTTGGTTTTCGGTAATTTTTTCAAAATAGGGAGAATGAAATTTCGGCGAGATGATAACTTCAAAGGCGGCTTTTGAGGCAAAGGGGCAAATTGCCAAAAAATCTTTATTTTCAAAAACAATTCTTTTTTTAAACTTTCTTTCCCAATCATTCATTTCACAATAAATGCATTTTTTGTTTTTCTTAAAATATCTTTCCGAATTTAAAAGCGCTTTATGCAAATCAATATCAACTAAGGGAGTAGTAACAATTTGAGAATGGGGGTGAGATTGAGAAGCACCGGCTTCTTTACCATGGTTGTGAAAAATTAAAACATAATTGACTAAGGGTTTTTTCATCAAATCCAAGTATCTTTCTTGATAGACATCGAAAACTTCTTTTATCTGAGGAATTTCAAAATGGGGGAAATGTTTTTCATGGTCCCTCGTCACTACTAATTCGCAAAAACCGGCAGCATTCATTGTTTGATAAAATTTTCCTTCCCTTTTTCTTTTTATTTTTTCAGCTGGTAAAAAAACCGGAAATTTATTGGGGATAACAATCATCGTCCAGTCTTTTATAATTCCTTTTTCTAAGGGAACTTTTTTGTTGTGAGAATAAATCAAAACTGGTTTTTCTTGGGTTTCAATATTGCAAAAGGGACAAATCTTTTTAGGGATTTTTATTTCTTTCCGTTTTTCCTCTTTAAACCTCTCCGGTCTCTTTCCCCTACCGGTGGCAATGACAACCCAATCTTTACTAACTAAGTCAAAACGGAGCTCTGAAGGAAATTTTACCCTGTTAAATAAAATCTTCGATTTTCTTTTGCCTCCGGCAAAAGATTTAACAGGGTGAATTTTTTTAGATTTCTTAATCATATTTATGTTTTATTAAATTCCACCTAATTTTAAACAAATCAATTAGCATTTTTATCATCGATTTAAATTTCACTTTACTTTCAGGGTCATTTTTCCAATAAACCGAGATTTCTTTAATTTTATATCCCAATTTTTTCGCGATGACTAAAATCTCCGGATCAAAAGCAAAGCGATCGATTTTACATTTTGGAAAGATATTCTCGGCCGCCTTTTTTGTAAAACATTTAAATCCGCATTGTGTGTCCCCGAGTTCCCAAAGTCCAACAATTATTTTCCTCAATAGTTTAAATCCTTCTCCTAAAATGACATTTCTTAGCCAAGGTTGTGGAGGATTCAAAACTGCCCCTTTAACATCTCTTGAACCAATAACAATATCTGAACCTTTTTCAAATTCTGGCCACATTTTTTCGAGCTGGTCTATAGAAGTGGAATTGTCAGCGTCGGTGAATAATCTGAATTCTCCTTTTGCCTCTAACATTCCTTGCCTGACAACAGCACCCTTGCCTTTATTCTCTTTATTATCAATTAACCTCAGGTGTTTAACGCCGGGTGTTAAACATCTCACAACTTCAGCGATTTTGTCTCTCGAGCCATCATTAACAACCAGAATTTCATAATCATAACTTTGTTTTCTCAAATATTTATCAATCTCCGTTAAAGTTTTCGGCAACCTCCTTGCTTCGTTATAAGCAGGAATGATTACTGATAAATAAGTTTCGCTTGTCATTTTATTGGCAAAAATGATGCTAAAAATTTTGGCAAAGACATATTATTTTATTCTATCATAAATTTTTCCAAAAAGAAAAGACGCTCAACTTTTCTGGCGTCCCTCGAAAATGTGCACATCCCTATTTATTTAATTTCTGTCAAGATTTGACAGCTATTTTTTGTTACAGCCATCATATGTTCAAAATGGGCTGAGAGAGAGCCATCTTTAGTTTCGTAACTATAACTATCTTTGCCTTTTTTAATTCGCCAATCCCCCATTGTCACCATTGGTTCAAGACAAAAAACCATTCCTTCTTTGATTT
>Ga0210057_1010133_pt1 | contig 10745 bp, 11 predicted proteins | sample CryGeyCG2114_010_2_FD_183968 | JGI IMG/M metagenome (GOLD analysis project Ga0210057, IMG submission 183968) | Groundwater microbial communities from aquifer - Crystal Geyser CG10_big_fil_rev_8/21/14_0.10 (SPAdes) (version 2) | ecosystem: Environmental > Aquatic > Deep subsurface > Groundwater ...
AAGGGATTTTCCATCGTTTTTAATATGACAAAACTAGACTTTGCTTTTTTCCAAAAAAAGTCTCAAATCTATAGTTATCTATATTTGCCACAGGAGATGGATAAATCATATAAATTTACTGCCGGTGTATAAACCCCACATTTTCCAACATTTTTTCTCTTGAATAAAACGCTAAACCTTAACTTTTCTCAACTTATAAAGTATCTATATAAGCTAAAAGCTTCAGTAATCTGGGTTTTTGGTATTCTGGAGTTTTTAAGAGTAACATTTAAGATATGTGGTGGTTACTGATATTAGCTACATGGATTGGTTGGGGGATAATTTCTGACTCTAAGAAAAAAGGTAGCTCTTATACTTCGACCCCTTATATAAAACCCCCTTTTCAACCACAACCAAAAAAACTGAATGAAAAAAGATTAGAGATTGAAAACATTAAGTTGGGGGAAGAACAACGGACTATTTTTGATATTCTGGAGAAGTCTAACGAAAATGTCTTTATTACTGGGCGAGCAGGAACTGGCAAATCAGTATTGCTTCAGCATTTTAGATATAAATCCTCTAAACAGATGGTTGTTGTTGCCCCCACAGGAGTAGCTGCGCTCAATGTTGGCGGTCAAACAATTCACTCTTTATTCAGAATCCCACCGCAGTTTATTCAAAAAGATAGTTTAAGGGTGAATTATAAAACAGCTTCATTGTTAAGGCATATCGATGTGGTGGTTATTGATGAAGTTTCAATGGTTAGGGCTGATTTGATGGATGCTATTGATAGTTTAATGCGTCAAGCAAGGAGTAATAACCTGCCTTTTGGAGGAGCGCAGATGGTTATGTTTGGAGATTTATTCCAATTACCTCCAATTGTCAGCGACCCCGAGTTGCATAAATACTTTGCCGATAACCATGGCGGTTATTATTTTTTCCATGCCTATGTTTGGAGAGAAGCGGAAATGAAGATTTACGAGTTAACTAAAAACTACCGCCAAAAAGACGAGTTATTTAAGGAAATACTTAACGCCATTCGTGATGGTTCAATATCAGAATCAGAAAATTTGCTCAATGAACTAAATAAAAGAACGGTTGAGTCTCCGAAAGAAAACATCTTGGTTTTAGCCACTACAAACAATGAAGTGAATGAGATAAACAGGGATAAACTGGAGAAGCTTGAGGGTAAAGTTTATAAATACCAAGCAAGTATTTCAGGTAATTTAGAACAGTCAGCTTTTCCCACAGAGGAGATCTTATATTTGAAAAAAGGCGCCCAGGTGATGTTGCTTAAGAATGACCGCGAAAAAAGGTGGGTTAATGGTACTTTAGGAAAAATTAACTCTTTATCTGATAGAGAGATTAGAGTTGATATTGACGGCATGATTTATTCCGTGCCAAGAGAAACGTGGAATAAAATTAGATATTATTATGATCCGGAAACAAAAAAAGTTGAGGAAGAGGTGATTAGCTCATTTACTCAATTTCCTTTACGGCTGGCCTGGGCGATTACGGTTCATAAGTCTCAAGGGCAAACCTACACAGGGGTTTTGGTAGATATGGGCGCCGGCGCCTTTACCCATGGCCAAACCTATGTGGCCTTAAGTAGGTGTACTAGTCTAGAGGGCTTATTTTTAAGGAGGGGTATTGAACAAAAAGATGTTATTGTTGCACCGGAGATTATAAGTTTTATGAAACGAGTTACGATTATATCTGTACGAGATACAAATTAGTATGAGGGGGAAAATTACACAATACACATTAAAAAAATCTGCAGAACATATACTTTATGAAGTTTGGATGTTTTATCAAACTCTGATATTGCTCAAAACGGCAAAGAGGCAAATAGAGATAAATATCTTACTTGACGCATATGCCGTACACGCTCGTAATTTATTTGACTTTTTTTATCCGGATAAAAAAAATAGACCCGACGATATGATTATTTACGATTTTATTGATAGGGCAATAATCTTTAACAGAAATAAGACGTCCAAAAAAGACTTACTATTTATTAGGAAAAAAGCCAATAAACAAGTAGCTCATTTAACATATGCTCGAAATCGATACAGCCTAAAAACAAATAAAATTTGGCCATTTGTTGATATTGGTAGGAAAATGTACCAAACATTAAACGCTTTTTATACTTCTTTACCTAGGCCATACTTAAAATGGCCGAAAATTATAGAATTAAAGAAAATTATTGATGATTTAAATGGCAAAATTTGACTAAAAAATATGGATAACAAATGACATTAGTCCTTACAGAGCTGTCTAAGTTTGGGGTAGCAATGGCCGCTGATTCGGCTGTAACTTTTCCAGGAGGACGTGTTTATATTGGCGCACAAAAATTGTTACCTGTTTATAAATTGAATGCAGGGATAGCGGTGTGGGGACAAGGTGAAATTGGAAACGAAGATGCAGACATATGGCTACAAAAATTTATTGATAACAAAACAGAAAATAACATGTCTTTATGGAATTTTGCAGAATTATTGGCAGATGGACTTAATAAAGCATTTAGTGGGGTAATTAAAGAGAGAATGGGTGTTCATGTTGCCGGTTTTGATAAAAAGCAAGGTATTTTTGGGCCCGTGTTTTATCATATCCATAATGGGCACTACCATCTTGAATACTCAAATGGATCTATTAAACAAATATCTGACGAACCTCATGGTAATCCTCCAATTAGAGAATTTAGAGCTCACGAGGATTGCGCTCCAAAACTTTATTCGGACAACGATAGTCACCTCACAAGAAACGGCGACTTCTCAGTTTTTGCAATTCTAAAAGATAAAATTGAACCAATTATTAAAGAAGTTAGTTTATTAACTGGTTTGAAGTTTCCTTATCCTTTAGATCTTGCTAGGAGGGGAGAATATCTTAGATTTTGGGTAGATACAATCGTTAGCGTTTACAGATTAAGTAATAAAAGGATTAGAATTTTACCTCAACCAGCAACGGCCGGCGATGCAAGTATAGGTGGTCCGGTAACCGTATTAACTATCTCTGAATCAGGAATAGAAAGTTTTTATACAAAATGACTGGTTTCCTGTACAGTGAGACGGTTAATTCCCCTAGAGTTATTAGTTTAATTAAGAGGGTCACGACTAAGTCTGTTAAACATAAGAATTAGACTACCCAAAGAGTATAATTAAGTCAAACCTGCTCAATAAGCGGGTTTTTATTGTATGAGATACAAATTTTATTTACTTTTTTTCATTTGTTTTCTTCTATTCCTAAATACGAAAAATGCTTATACAGATGGTGGACAGTCAGATATTTCAAAACCTCCTTCGTTTCAAGCAAAGTATGAGCCGCAATCTATTGAAGAAAGCAGCCAAGATTATTCAGAATTTGGCAATATAAAAAAACCAAATTTCATTGACTATGAAAGTTTATCAGACATTATTGGTTTTGAAGTAGCCATTTTAGCTTTTTTTATACCGCTTGCTATAGATATGATTTCTAGGTTGTCTGATAGATATGCTTCGGAAAGTATCGTCAAATCATTTGAAAGTGAAAGATTATATCGTTGGCTTCCTTGGGTATTGGCATTTAATATCGCTTTTGTAATTTTTGTAAAAGCCTTCAATATTGTATTACCTAAGTCTTTTTCTTATTTAACTGTGATAATTGCAGTTGGATTAAACTTTTGGATACTTGCATTGTTAAGTCGAATTAAACGTTACCTAATAAGCCCTGACTATGTTAAGGATAAACTTTTTAAGATTGCTGAAGAAGCAATCAAATAATATACAAGATAAACAAAGACGATTTGTTGCCTCTCTAGAAGGATTGGGTGACATCCTGGTATACGAGACATCTAAAAAGACCAACAAGGTAGCTATTGTAAAAGACGGACTCAGGAAAATTGATAAACTTATAGATGGTTTATTTTCTATTCAGGAAACTAACGAAGAAAGGTTTGAACAATTAGTTCTATCAGGAGAATTTTTTGCAATCCAAAAAAAAGATAAAACTGAAGCCGGATGGAGACTTAGAGTAGATCCGGAGAAATATTTACCATCTTTTAGCGTCCCCATCGCACAAGTTGTTAGGGTATTTGATAAAGCCATTGAGGTAGAAAATGAGGAAATAAGCAGAAACGCGGTTTATAGCTTGATTTTTACCCTGGTAAGAGTTACTCAAAATTCGGGGAACGAATTTTTTATTAGACAGTTATTGAGGATTTTATATAAAGTAACTCTAAGTGCTGTTGATGGGAAAAGCTCATCGTCAGAGGCGGCAATTTCACATTGGTATCCTGATATTGTGTTTGGAGACTTAAACCAAAAAGAAAAAAAACTAAAACAAGAATACCTGCCTATATTAAATGAGTATTTGTTGACGATTATTAAATATTTAATCGATAACGATTTGCAAAAAGAATATAAGAATTTGATTGGCTATTTTGTTGATGGCATTTCTGTTTTTAACGATAGTCATAAAGTTTGGGATTATGCTTTTCTTCTTTTACACCAAAAAGGCAAAAAATACCTACAGCTGGATAGAAAAAAAGAAATTCAATCTTTAATCGATGAGCTTATCAACACTTCTAAAGAGATTAGTAGCGAGAAAAGCCTTAAAGTTTGGATTTCAACCTTTCAAAAATTAAAGGAGAAGGTATATAAGCACCTAGATACTGCCAATAGAAAGAGTGCAAACCATTTTGAAAAACAACTTCTGGTTTATGTGAATAATCAGTATCGTTTGAATTTATTGTGGGATGTTTTATTTTCAGCGGCTTCATATGCAATTTTTAAGAACAAGCCGTATTTTATCCTGGAATTATGGACTCATAAGCAGCCAGATGATGCCTCTGCTAGTCATGGAGGCACTGATTTGTATCCAACTTCTCTGCAAGAAACAGTCAAATACTACTTCGGGAAAGACAGGGTAAGAGACATGCTTGAGTTTTTAGAAGGACATCATGGGATTGAGAAGTATAAAAGCATGTATGTGATGCTTTTGCTTATGAAATATCTTGAGCCGTTTAAGCCTGTAATTGAGTTTGGACGAAATGAAGTTAAACCGCCGCACTTTAACGAAATCGACCAATTTGAACTTCCATTTAACGATGCTGATGAACTTAGTGGGATAAAATACAGAGTCGAACAGTTGATTGGGTCATGTTCAATCTTTACTAAGGACAGCAGCCTGATTATTGAGTTAGGAATTTCCCAACACCCTTTACAATTATTGAGTGAAAAACTAATCCCATTTTTAAAACATCTTGCAAACAATGCGGAGGGGAAATTAGAACAATTAAAAATTACTAAACAATTGAGTCAATCAAAAATCAATAATTTTTTTAAGGATTTCGTTGAGAGTTTTAACAATAAGACTGTGATTAGACGTATACTTAAAGACAAAGGATTATATAAATCTTTAGTATCAACTCAGTACTCTGGCGGTTTAACACTTTTTGGTATTAGTAGACTTGAGTCCAGAGAAGTATTTCTAGACAAATGGTATATTGAATATTCTGATTTTGCCAAACACTATGCCGACGGTATGGCCTTATCTGAAGATAAAATAATCTTTACAAAGGTAATTGAGAGATGCAAGGAAATTTCTTTAAGCCAATTAGATAGCCTAATTTCTTATAAAGATGACTACATTATATTTGTAAGCTCGAGATTTGTATTCAATAAACTTGAAGGATCTGCCAAATTTTTACCTAAATGGTATCCTCAAGCTAGGCAATTAGATTCTCCGGGGTTTATGGGGTGGTATAAGATAAAGGGGTGTGAATTACCTGTGTTTGAAATATTAGGAGAAGATAAGAATACTATTTTGGCAGTTTCAGTGAAAAAATTTGGGAAATTAGTTCAATATTCTCCATTAAATTCAGGGGAAGATAAAAATATGTTAAAAGATATTTTTAGGATTAAACTTGTGGACTTGGCTACATCAGAAAATGAAAGAAATAAAATTGTTAAATCGCAACCAAAATGGTTACAAGAAAAGGGAGACTCACAACAACAAGTGTTTTTACAATCACACGTTTCTATGCAAATTCACGAAAGATTTGAAATAGCATTTGGTGACAAATTTATAGGTTATTATTCTAGATCAAAACCTGAGACTTGAATAAAAACTTTTTAGATAAAAATATTACTCATTTCCTCTATTGCCGGGAGCTTTGTTTTTTCCTCAATAAAAGTGGTTCTTATTTTGGTAGAATTTAGGTATGGCAGATAATTTTTACGATAAAGTGGCGAGAAAATTCGGGGATTACCATACTGAACATTACCGGAATGTGATGGAATGCCCAAATGGCGACCCAGAAAAGGTGTTTAAAGAAAAATTGATGGAGATTAGTGGCAAAAACAAAATGGCTTTGGATTTAGGTTGTGCCGACGGTTATTTTACGCTTTTGATGGCGCTTTATTTTAAGAAGGTTATGGCAATTGATGAATCACAGGAAATGCTAAAAGCGGCTAGGAAGTTACAGAGTCAAAAAGGAATCAGGAATGTTGTTTTTGAGAAACAGGACGCTTTTAAGACGAATTATAAAGATGGACAATTTGAGGTGATTTATAGCCGGAGAGGGCCGACACCTTTTATTGAAGCGTTTCGGTTGCTGAAACCTGGGGGTTATTTTGTGGAGATTGACATTGGAGAACAGGACTGCCGGGCCATCAAAGAGGTTTTCGGGAGAGGGCAGAATTTTGGCCAGTGGGACAATCTGCAAGCGGCGGTGGATGAAAAAGAGGCTAGGAAATCCGGGTTTAAAACAGTTTTTGTCCAAGATTATTTTTGCGATGAGTATTATTTGAGTGAGACAGATTTAGATATATTTTTACAAGGCGTGCCGATATTTGAGGATTTTGACTCGGAAAAAGATAGAAGCGTTTTAAAAAAATATGTTGAGCAATACAAAACAGAAAAGGGGATAAAATTACCAAGGCATAGGGTTGTTATCGTTTTTCAAAAATAACCTGAACGGCGACTAAAAAAAATGATATAATCATAATTGATATGAAAAAAGTTATTTTGATTTTGGCGATAGTATTTGGATTATTGGCCTTAAGGGCAGAAATGGTTGAAGCGAGGGTAAGAGTGAGGGGGTATACGAGAAGCAGCGGTAGTTATGTAATGCCGCATTACAGGACATCGCCTAATAGTTACAAATTTGATAATTGGAGCTCAAGAGGAAATTACAACCCTTATTCTGGTAGAAGCGGTTATAAAAGTTGGTACTAGAACTTGATGACGGAAAATAATAAACTAGATTTACCCGTAGACGGAAAGAGTTGGTGGCAAAAACTTGTGGGGGGGGTTCCAGAATTGACTACGGGAGAGAAAAAGAGGGTAAGTTCAGGTTCAGAGGAAGTTTATTTAGCAGCTCAAGAAGCTGATGATGCCAATAAGTTAATTAGAATTGCAAAAAGAACAGGTGATAATGAAATGTTGAAAATCGGCCAAGCAAGATTAAGGTTCGCCTTGGGCAGGCCAACACCAGAAGACTTAGAGCTTTTAGAAAAGTGATTATTTTTAACAAAAGGCCGTGCGCATTTCCTCTATTGCCAGGAGCCAGATGGGACGCTGAGGCAACAAAGCGTCCTTTTTTGTTGATTTGTCGGGCAATTCTGTATGTTCGAAAGTCTGTTTTTCAAAATCCTCTAAATTTTCCACTTTAGAACAATTGGTTTGGTCCACTGCTTCTGAAAGTATTTTGAATGCCGTGGAGTACTCCCAACTGAGCTTGCCTTCATTGAGCGTTAACTTGGCGAAGACCAGCCTGATCAGGGCTCGTTGTTTGACCAGTCCTGAAAATACTGAACCGCTAGCTTAGGAAGATTTGATATCCTGTTAGTAATTAAATAATTGCTGGATAGTTTAAGCCAGGTAGCCAGACAGTACGGCTTCGGGGTTAACCTGCTGTCCAAGTGGCGCTCGGAGTTTTTCCAAGACGGCCATACCTGCTTTGAAGCTAAACCGGATCAGAACCTGGTTAAACTGCAGCAGAAAATTAACAAGCTGGAACAGATCATCGGTAAAAAAGAGGTGGAGCTGAACCTGATAAAAAATTTGTCAAAACTAAAATTAACTATTACAATTACGAATTGTTCCTAAAAAACAGTCGCTAATGGTATAGCTAATTCAGGATAGGATACTTGTAGGTATGAAAAATGTCTCATTGGGACCATTGGAACAGGAAGTAATGGGTTGTATTTGGAAAAGGCAGCCTTGCACTGCCCGTGATGTGTGGGAGAACCTGAGTAAAGATAGAGAAGTTGCTTATAACACCATCCAAACTATTATGACCCGCCTGGTAGACAAGGGTTTACTGAAACGAAAACTGGAAGGAAAAACTCACATTTACAAACCGGCAGTTAAACAAAAAAACGTCTTATCAACTTTGTTACATCAGACAATGGGCAATTTGACTAGCCAGTTCGGCGAAGAAGCACTGATTGCTTTTGTTGATGGTTTGGATGATATTTCTGCAGAAACTCGTCAAAAGTTAATCGAGAAATTACAGAAAAATGAAAAATAGACATGTGTTACCCATCACTTTTGTTGCCATATCAAGTTTGGTTTTTGCTTTGGGAGCTTATTTACTGATAACCAAAACCACCCTCCATCCACAACTTTTTATTACAGCTTGCGGTGAGGGACTAAAGAACATCCAAGAGCACGTTCACTTTAATCCTGACGGGGTTTTATCTTCCCTGATATTATTTATTACCACTATTAGTGTCAGTTTGGCATTGTTTCAATTGATAAAGTTTGTCGTTTCTCATAGGCGGCTACATAGGTTCCAAGTTGAGGAAACTCTTCCAGATAATTTAAAAGAGACAATGAGCAAGCACGATTTATCTCAAACTGCTGTAGTTGTAGTCAGAAATAATAAACTGACCGCCTATACCATTGGTTTATTTAAACCAAAGATTATTGTATCAAGCGCTTTGATTGCAAAGTTATCTCACGAACAACTGGAAGCAGTGGTGCTTCATGAGTTGCATCACCTTCGTAGTCGCCATCTTTTGTGGTTGTTACTTTCTAAATTAATTAGCTCGCTCTTTTTCTTTATTCCTCTGGTTGAATATTTAGCCCAGCAGTTAAAAACCGAGTTTGAATTAGCAGCGGATGCTTTTGTGGTGGAGAAACAGAAAACTAGAGATCACTTATGTGGCTCACTAGCTTTAAACATCCAATATGCCGGCGGTGTTATCCCTCACTTTGCTACCTCACCAATTGAGAAGCGAATTGAGTCTTTAGTTAGCAACAAAGTGTCTTTGGAAAAAATAGGCATTAAGCAACTCAGTATAAGTTTGCTTAGTCTTAGCTTGATGTTGGGTGTCGCCATTATTCAACCAAGCCAAGTTATTGCTGACTTTACTCTAGAAACCAGTGCTGTTTGTCGGGTAGATGAAGAGTGCCAAACTACCGATTGCACTAATAATCAAACCCGGAGTACACATAACTTTACTCCCTTAGCTCCCGCTTCTTTTTCGTTCTCATCTTCTCATTGACAAGAGAAAAATAACCACCTATAGTTGTAGGAGATTAGCAAAAATAAGGAGATAAAATGACACAATCAAAATATTCACTTACATCATTGGTAACAGCAATTAACTCACACTTCTTATTGATTCTTGTTGCTTTGATTTTATTGGGCGCTGGTTTCTTTGGAGGTTCGCTTTGGACAGAAAATAAACTGCTGAAAGCAGGCAACCTTGGTACAGCTCCGACTGCCCAGCAAGCAGGAGCCCAGCCCCAAGCACCTCAGCAACCAACCAAGGGTGTAGCCTCAGTCGATGACGATCCTGTTTTGGGAGACAAAAACACACCGGTAACGATCATTGAATTTTCCGATTATGAATGTCCATTCTGTAAACGTCATTTTGATGAAACTTTGCCGCAGTTAATTAAAAATTATGTCGATACTGGCAAGGTAAAAATTGTTTACAGAGATTTTCCATTGTCTTTCCATGACCCAATGGCTACCAAAGAAGCGGTGGCTGCTAATTGTGCCAGAGAACAAGGCGGAGATAAAAAGTATTTTGAATTTCACGATGAGATTTTTAAGCGAACAATCTCAAATGGCAACGGGCTAAATGATGAGAAGATACAAACGATTGCTAAAGAGTTGGGATTAAACACAGGCAAGTTTACCACCTGTCTGGCTGATCCGGCTCAAACTGATGAAGTCAAAAAGGATATTGCTGATGGAACTGCCGCAGGAGCATCCGGTACCCCGACATTTGTAATCGGTAAAACAACCTCAAACGGAGAAATAGACGGAAATTTGGTAGTCGGTGCTCAACCGTATGCTGCTTTCCAGGCTATCATCGATCCGCTACTTCAATAATCATGACAGTGGTAAAAATAATCGCTCAATCAAAATATTTGGCTGTGGCAGTAGGAGTTGCATTGGTTGTAATTGCTTTTGCTGCCTGGCTACCGAATCTACATTTGATCACGCAGACCATGACCAGTGCGACGATGACTCTGTGGCAAAAAACGAATCTCATAACGAGTTTACTTGGTTCTTTGCAAATCAACCTTAGTCCCTTATCCCGACTGATTATTTTTACCAGCGCCGGATTGGCGGGAATACAGGTGAGTTTGTTAGTTTTTTACCTTAAGCAGACTGCCCGAATTCAACAAACAATGGGCGTGTCCGTTCTGGGAGTGGCAACCAGTATGTTGGGAGTGGGTTGTGCTTCCTGCGGGTCGGTCATTTTGACTTCACTGATTGGCTTTGGTTCAGCGACTGCAGTTTTGGGCTTTTTGCCGTTTCGCGG
>Ga0210057_1010135_pt1 | contig 10744 bp, 12 predicted proteins | sample CryGeyCG2114_010_2_FD_183968 | JGI IMG/M metagenome (GOLD analysis project Ga0210057, IMG submission 183968) | Groundwater microbial communities from aquifer - Crystal Geyser CG10_big_fil_rev_8/21/14_0.10 (SPAdes) (version 2) | ecosystem: Environmental > Aquatic > Deep subsurface > Groundwater ...
GACACTATTGGAGGTGTGTATAAGGGGAAACCTTCTGGGAAGTGGAGCGATATCACAACAACGAGTTTTTACGCCTCGCATATTATCACTGCGGGAGGTGCTGGAGGAATGCTTATGACAAACGACAAGAAGCTTAGGGAGCGGGCGAGGATTTTCAGAGATTGGGGAAGGGGAATCTCACGTCACGACGAAAAAATTCGTTCGCGGTTCGCAACATTTAAGATAGACGGAAAACCGTATGACAGCGCTTTTGTATTCGTTGAGCGGGGATACAATTTCAAACCTACAGAGATGCAGGCGGCGTTTGGCCTGAAACAACTGGAACGATTACACGGATTTGTTCAAACGCGCAGGAAAAACTTCAATCGCCTTTATTCGTTTTTCAAGAAGTATGAAGATTATTTCATTCTTCCAGAGGAGGAGGAAAATACGAAGACAAACTGGCTCGCGTTCCCCCTTACTATAAAAAAATTGGCACCCTTCAAGAGGAACGATCTTGTGCGATATCTGGAGGACCATAAAGTACAAACCCGTCCACTTTTTTCCGGAAATATTTTGGAACATCCGGCGTACAAAGGCATACGATTTAGAAAAATAGGAAATTTGGAAAACTCACGATATATTCTTGATAACTCCTTTTTAATAGGAGCACACCACGGATTGACGGAAAAAATGACAGATTATATTATTGGTATTTTTTCGGATTTTCTCGGTAAGAGCTAGTATGCATAAACTTGTTTTTGCAACGGCAACTTGGGCACGTACCGCCGAAGAGAAGGCTGTTATTTTGGAAAGCATAAATTTACTTGCCTCCTTTTCCGCCTCCATCGTAATCGGAGATAGGGCAGGCTCATCATTTCCTCTACGTGAAGAGCTTGAGAAAATAAAAGGAGTAACGGTCTCGGAGGGAGAATCGTTTGATGAACAAAGAAGGATTGCCTATATCTCTGCGGCGAATATCGGGAAAAATATTTTTTGGCTGGAATCCGATAAAAAATATTTTATACAAAATATACTTGGGGAAATTATAAATTATGATTTTGATGGTAAAATAATAGTTCCTTTTCCCGATGAGGATAGTTTCAAAAATTATCCATCGTTCCAGATAATTATCGAGAAGGCCATCAACGAGGTTGCGGGTGTTTATTTCCCTTTTCCAGTGCATCTGACATATGGACCGATGTGTTTCCCTTCTGAGTTAGTGAGGTTTGTAAAAAATGACTAAAAAAGAGCTTGGATGGGGGATGAATGTATTTTTGGCGGTCGCGGGATTTTTGAAAAAAATTCCTTTCGAGAAGGTTTCTATCTCCGTGCCTCACGAAAAAGATATACAGGAGGGAGAGGACTTGAGAAGATTTAGAATAGAACAACTAAAGGACAACCTTACCGGTATTCAGGAAGCTTCGGCTGTTCTGGAAGCGGAGCAATAAAATATGAAAAAAATTCTAATCACAGGTGGCACAGGTTTTATAGGTGCAAATTTTGTACATACGTTTTCTGCTCGGGGAGAGGAGGTTCATGTTTTGAAGAGAAAAGAATCATCTATTGATAGAATTGGGGATATAAAAAACAGATTATTTTTCCACGATGTGGAACTTTCGGATACTGTTCGTTTGGAGGCGATTCTAAAAGAAATAAAACCCGATCATATTCTTCACTTTGCAGCATACGGAACGCATCAGGACGTAGAGCAGGACATACAAAAAACAATAGAAACAAATCTTTTGGGAACGATTAACCTTTTGAATACTTGTGCAAAAATAGGTTTTTCTTCATTTATAAATACTGGTAGCACTTCGGAATACGGCCGAAAAGAGCACCCGATGAAAGAGACTGATGTACTGGAACCGAACAACCTATACGGTGTTACAAAGGCGGCGGGGACGCTTTACTGTGAACAATTTGGAAAGAAGAATGATCTGCCGATAGTAACAATGCGCCTCTTTTCTATATTCGGGTACAGAGAATCCTATAATCGTCTGATCCCCACACTAGGACGAGCGGTGTTATTGGGAGAGGAATTGAAAGCGATTTCCCCATCAACCGTGAGAGACTTCATTTTTATAGAGGACGTGATAAGTGCTTACTTGAAGGCGATGGATATGATTGATACAGTGAAAGGGAATATCTTTAACATCGCGTCAGGTGAGGAGCTTTCGATTGCCGATGTGGTGAAGACGGCGGAGAAAGTTTCAGGAAAGAGGATAAAAGTTTCCTACGGCGATTTTTTAGCTAAACAAGTTGAACCGGAACATTGGGTGGGAAATATAGAAAAAGCGAGAGAGATGCTCGGTTGGTCTCCATCCCATACATTCGAAGAAGGTTTTTCAAAATTCTTGGATTGGGTAAAAGCGGCGGAGAAAAATAGGACGACAGTATGATAACAAAGCAAAAAATATCCATTTTGGAAAGGAAGGCAAGAAATCTTCGTAAACGGATCATTTTGATGATCTTCAAGGCGAAGGCCTCGCATATCGGCTCGGCGTACTCGGTCTTGGAGATACTAATCTATCTATATGATTCTGTGCTCAGAATTTATCCCAAAGACGCGCTTAATCCGAAAAGAGACCGGCTTGTACTAAGCAAAGGATGGGCGGCGTCGGCGCTTTACTCGGTTCTTGCCGACAAGAAATTTTTTAGTGAGAAAGAGCTAGATAATTATTGTATGAACGGCAGCAAGCTTATCGGGATAACTACAATGAGCGGAGTGCCTGGAGTGGAAGCAACCACGGGATCAATGGGTCACGGTTTGCCGGTCGGTAATGGTATGGCGCTTGCGGCGAAGAAAAAGAAGCAGAAATACAGGGTTTTTGTTGTGATAAGCGACGGGGAGTTGGACGAGGGATCTACGTGGGAGGCGATATTTTTTGCAGGGCATCATCATTTGGACAACCTTGTCCTTGTTATTGATGCCAACGGATGGCAGTCGTTTGGCAAGACAAAGGATATCTTGAATTCATCACCGCTTCCTGAAAAATTAAAATCCTTCCATTGGGAAGTGACGGAAGCAGAAGGGAATGATTTTACTTCTTTAGAAAAAGCTTTTTCAAAAATCCCCCTAAAGAAGGGAAGGCCGACGGCAATCATTGCACATACCACGAAAGGAAATGGAGTTTCTTTTATGGAGGACAGAAATGAGTGGCACTATAAATATCCAAGCGGAGAAGAATTAAAAGAAGCACTACAGGAGCTTTCTAAATAATATGCGTGGAACATTTGTAAATACATTAATGAAGATGATGGAAAAGGATAAGAGTATCCTAGTGGTTTCCGCTGATATGGGATTTAATACATTTGAAGCGTTGCGCGACAAGTTTCCGGAACGATTTATCAATACTGGGGTTTCCGAAGCCGATGCCGCCGGTATTTCCGCTGGACTGGCACAGAGTGGGTACACTGTTTTTCTGTACGCGCAAGCATCCTTTGTAACGCTTAGGTGTTTTGAGCAAATTCGTTTGGATATTGCATCAAACAATCTGAATGTGAAGATTGTGGGAACGTCATCTGGTTTTACGCTTAGTCAATACGGCGTAAGTCACTTTGCCTTGGAAGACGTTGCCGCAATGCGCGCGCTCCCGAATATGACGGTGCTTTGTCCGGGGGATTTGTATGAGGCGGGGGAAGTTACAAAGCTATCTTGTTCTTTCAAGGGGCCCGCATATATACGCATAGGGCGTACCAACAGCGATCGGGATGTATATATCCATTCCAATCGTCCGAAATTGAAAATCGGAGATCCCATCGTTGTGGAAAAGGGATCGGGACCCGTAATCGTGTCAACTGGGAGTATGTTGTTTTTTGCAAAAGAGTTAGTGGAGAAATTAAATACAAAAAAAATAAAACCGCTTCTCGTTTCTCTCCCGACCGTGAAGCCACTCAACGAACGCAAGATTCTCGGTCTTTTTAGGCGGAATGGAACGATATACGTTCTTGAGGAACACACCGCAATTGGAGGCCTCGGATCGGCGATTTCCGAAATTGTGACGGACCGCGGATTGCCTTACCGTGTGGTACGGCTTGGCACGGGAGATAAATTTTTACACGTTGCCGGAACTCGCGAGTACCTCCTCGGATTGCACGGTCTGACTGTAAATAAAATCGTAGCAAGGATAATGCGTGATATGGAGAAGAAGGCAGATTTTCGGAAAAAATAAGAGAGAAATCGGTTGATAAACAACGCTGTTTGATTTAGACTTTCCCTATATATGGGAAAAGTACTTGTGGCTGGAGCTAGCGGACTTATAGGCGGACATTTGGTAAAAAGCCTTCTAGATGACGGTCTTGAAGTACGCGCGGTCGGAAGAGGGGAATTGAAGAATTGGAAACAATCTCATTCCGGAGCCGAAAATATTTCTTTTGATCTTTCAGTCAAAGAAAATTGCGAGAAGGTTATGGATGGTGTTGATGAGGTTTACAATCTTGCAGCCGAGATAGGGGGCGTTAATTTTATAGAAAAACAGAAGGCGCGAACAATGCTCTCTGTCCTTATTAACACTCATCTCCTCATGTCAGCAAAAGAAAAGGAGGTAAAACGATACTTTTATTCTTCCACATGTGCCGTCGCCGCTGCCGAGGCTCCTCAAGAAGGGAAAGCGCTTACCGACGTCATAGAGGACGGACATATTTGGGAAAAACTTTTCAGCGAGAAACTTTGCAAATATTTCAGGGAAGATTTTGGTTTGGCTACCAGAGTGGGACGCCTTCAGAACGTGTATGGACCATACGATGCTTACGACGGAGGAAAAGAACGGGCGCCTGCGGCACTCTGTCGCAAAGCTGTCATCGCAAAAAATTCGGGAAATTACGACTTAGAGATATGGGGAGATGGTACGCAGGTCAGAAACTTCATTTTTGTTTTGGATGCGGTCTCCGGAATACGCTCCCTTATGGAGAGTGACATAGTGGATCCAGTTAGGATTGAGGGAGAGGAATTTGTGACTATAAATGAACTCGTGGACGCGATAGAAGAAGCTGCTGGAATAAAATTCAACAGAAAGTATAATACTAATGCGCCGAAAGGCACTGAGCGGAAGTTTGGTCCGAAGACTCTCGCCGACAAAAAATTTGACTGGAAGTCGACAGTTTCCTTGAGGGATGGAATACGGAAGATGTACGACTGGATTGAGAACGATATAAAGCAAAGAGGAAGTATATAAAAAACAAAAATATGAAAAACATAAAACTGGCGGTTGTTTCCACGACTATAAATGGTGAGAAAGGGTATCTGCCCTTTGATAAACTTGCGGTGAAAAGCAAGTTTTCCGAGGTGGTGTTCGTTGTGGCCGGAGACACCTCTTCAAAATCGTTCAATACGAAGAAATTCAAATGTACGGTGGAATATCTTTCACCGAAGGATCAGAAGCGGTTTGCTATAAGTAGTCTCATCGGCTGGAAAAGCCAACGGCGTAGGAATATAGCACTTCTTCGTGCACTCGAATTGGACCCGGATTTTATTTTAACCATCGATGATGATAATATTCCCGCAAAAGATTATTTTGACAAATGGTATGATGTAGTGACAAAGAAGGCTGTAAAAGTTGCGGTTCCGACGAGGAATATCGCGCCGGCACATTGGCACAACTATCTGAAAACCGCGAACGGTCCAGTGGAAATGTATGTGAGAGGATTTCCGATGCCTTTTCTCTGGCAGAATTCTACAGCGGTAAAGAGAGCGAAGAGCCCGATCGTTCCAGAACGAATAGGTATTTTTCAAGGTATTTCTCTGGGAGATCCGGATATAGACGGACGGACGAGATTAGTCTATCCGAAGCATCTTCCTCTCAATTCCATTCGAGAGAAAAACTATTGTCTGAAAGGAATTTGGTCTCCTTACAATACTCAGAACACGCTTCTCGCAAAAAAGCTTTTTCCTCTCGCGTTTATGTGGCCGTTTGCGGAACGCATGGACGACATCTTCGCTTCTTTTATGTGGCAGAAATTTCTTTTTAACAACGGTATGTATGCTCACATTGGAGACGCGGTAAATCGTCAAGATCGGGGAGTGCGGGATGTATATAAAAATGATTTTTTGACCGAAGTTGAAGGGTATATGCATGGTCATGAAGTGTGGGCGGAGATAAATAAAATCAACGAAAAAGATCCGATAAAGTTTGTTAAAAAACTTATGAAATCGGAAAATGATATCATCAAACGCCACCGTCCGTATTTTGCGGCGCACCTGAAGGATATTCGTCGCATCTACGGCTTATAAAAAATGATTAAGATAGAAAAAACAAAACTGGAGGGAGTGTTCCTCGTTACGCCAGACAAGTTTGAAGACTTTAGAGGGGTGTACGTCTCGCCATATAATAAATCGGATTTTGAAAAGGCGGGAGTGTCTGTTGATTTCGTGTGTGAGGATTATTCCGTTTCCACAAAAGGAGTGCTCCGAGGAATACACGCGGATTCGGATAACTGGAAGCTTGTTTCATGCCACCGCGGAAAATTTTATTTTGTCGTCGTAAATTGCGACAAAAGCTCAAAGGAATTCGGAAAATGGGAGTCATTCATACTTTCGGAAGAAAATCGCTTGCAAGTGCTCGTTCCCCCGAAATTCGGCAACGGACATCTTGTTTTGAGTGATGAGGCGATGTTTCACTATCTGCAGTCCAACTACTATGATCCCTCGCGTCAAAGCTCCTATAGATATGACGATCCACAGTTTAATGTCCAGTGGCCGACAAAAAATCCGATTCTTTCGCGGAGAGACGAGGAAGGAAAATATATGGAATAACATAAATGCTATATGAAAATAACGGTATATGGTTCTTGGCACTTGGCGGAAGTATATGCAATCGGATTGTGTGAATTGGGGCATACGGTAAAATTGGTTTCCGATTGTGAGGTTTTTGAAAACTACAAAAAAGGCGTTCCGCCTGTTTTTGAGCCGGGTATCGGTGAAGGGATAAAAAAATATACAGGGAGCGGAAAGCTCTCTTTTTCGGAAAATATTACGGATCCGAAAAACAAAGCGGATATTTGTTTTTTTGCGCAGGACGTGAATATTATTGAAAAAGGAGTGGATATGAAGCATATCTTGAATCATTTCAATAAAGTACTCCGGAGTGGGAATTTCAATACAATATGCATATCTTCTCAGCTTCCCATTGGCAGCTGCGGGGAATGGCAAAAAACAAGCAATAAAATCAACATTGTTTATTTTCCCGAATTTCTCCGTTTCGGTGACGCGCTGAAACGTTTTGTGGAGCCGGATTACATAGTTTTAGGAGGGAAGCTGGCTACACTAAAAAAAGTGGCTGAGGTTTTCAAAAACATTTCCGCCCCTAAGTTTTTTGTTTCTCTGGAAGAAGCGGAGATGGCGAAGCACGCGGCGAATATTTTTGTGGCGATGTCGGTGAGTTTTGCCTCAGAGCTCGCAAAGTTTAGTGAGCGGTTTAATATCAATTTTGAGAATATAGGGGAAATATTGCGCGCTGACAAAAGAGTGGGACAGAAAGCGTATGTGCTGCCGGGACTCGGGTTTTCGGGAACAGTGAAGCGCGACATAGTTGTTTTGATACAGGAAGCAAAAAAACTAAAGAAGAGGTTGCCCATGTTTGAGCAGGTAATTGCCGTGAACGATGAACATAATAAGTTTATAGAGAATGAGCTGAAGATGAGATTCAAATCATTCAAAAAGAAAAAAATAGGTTTTTTGGGAGCGACATACAAGCCGTTTACCTCAAATATGAGAGGTTCTCTAGTGGCCCCACTTATGAGCAATTTGAAAAAGCGTGGAGCAGATGTGGTGCTCTACGATCCATTTGTTGAGAACAACGCGTATAAGGTTTCATCCATGCGAGAAGTGTTTTCTGGCGCGGATGCGGTGGTCATTGCCGTTGGCAAAAAAGAATTTAGAGAAGCTCTATATGGGAAATTATTTTCTTTAATGAAGAAGAAAGTTGTGATTGACGCCGCAAACATGTTTAAAAAAGACGAAGCAAAAAAACTTAGTGTTGATTATGTGTCAATTGGTCGGGGAAAATTTTAATTTTTTAAGATTTTATGAAAATAGTTATTTTCGGCGGAAAAGGATTTATTGGTAAGGCGCTTGAGAAAAAAGCGCGGGGTTTGTACAAGGTTGCGGTTTTTGATTTGAGCAAAGAGGATATCCGTAATCCGAAAACGTTTGAGCGTCTATTGATCTCCGAAAAGCCCGACGTGGTTATAAATCTTGCCGCAATTCTCGGTACGATGAAAGAAGCTCCATCCATTCAGGAACTTTTTGAAACGAACGTGATGGGGAATCTAAATGTGCTGAAAACATCGTATGATGTGGGTGTGAGGAATTTTGTTTTTGCTAGCTCAATGACTGTTCATGGAGAAAACAAAATAGGAGACCATAGAACTCGTTTTTCGTCTTTTAACCCGAAGCACGGCTATAGCGCAAGCAAGGCGGCTGCCGAGTTTTCAATGATACAGTTTTTAAAAGAAGCTCCGGAGATGAAGATTGTAACAGTTCGCCCGACAATGGTTCTCGGAAAAGGCACCTATTTACCGCACGCCCCGATAGAGTTTATCAAGACCGTGCTTGCCGGTGAAGATATAGAAATCTACGGCGAGGGGAGTCATGAGAGGGAATGGATATGGATAGATGACGTCGCCGAGGGGATTTTGAAGTCGGTGGAGTACGCGGTGGAAGCGGAGCCAGGATATTATCCATTTTTTCTTTCGTCCGCGCGCATTTCAATGCGCGACTTGGCGGAAATGGTGGCAAAAAAACTAGGAGGGAAAGTTGTCTTTACGCCGTCAACTAAGCAGGCATTCACACTCACCTCGGATTATTCCGAATCACAAAAACTCTTGAAGTGGCATCCAAAGGATGATATTGACACCATGGTTGAAAAACTTATCACAGTTTTTAAAAAGGCAAAATAGATTATGATGGTTATAACAAAAACCCCCCTACGAATCTCCTTTTTTGGAGGAGGAACGGATTATCCCGAATGGGTAAAAAGGCATGGCGGAGCGGTTCTCAGTACCTCCATCAACAAATACTCATATCTCTATGTTCAACGGCTCTCTCCGTTTTTTCCATATAAAACAAAGGTGGTATGGTCCCGCATAGAAGAGGTAAATGATGTAAATGAAATAGCACATCCTTCTGTCAGAGAAACTCTTCGGTTTATGAATTTTAACAGTGGAGTATCAATACATTACAATGGGGATGTTCCGGCGAGATCGGGTGTAGGTTCCAGTTCTTCTTTTACTGTGGGACTTCTCCACGCGCTTTATGGATTAAATGGAATAACTCCTGATAAAAAGAAATTGGCGGAAGAAGCAATTCACATTGAGCAGAACTGTATCAAGGAAAATGTTGGTTTTCAGGACCAGATTGCTTCGGCGTTCGGGGGGTTCAATAAAATAGAGTTCAAGAAAGATGGTGGTTTTGAAGTCTTGCCGATAATAATTAGTGAAGAAAAAATCAGAGATCTGGAAGATCATATGATGCTTTTTTTCACCGGTTTTTCCCGTACTGCTTCGGAAATCGTGGTGGAACAGATTAAGAATATTCCAAAGAAGGAAAAAGATCTTCACCTGATGCGTGACATGGTGGATGAAGCTGTTTCGTTGCTGGATAATGGAGGGCCTGATTGGCTCGGGGATTTTGGAAAGCTTTTGAACAAAAGTTGGAAACTGAAGAGAGGGCTTTCTTCAAAAGTTTCAACGGATATTATTGACGGTTTTTATAATAGGGCGATGGAAGCTGGAGCGCTTGGAGGAAAGCTTTTGGGCGCCGGTGGCGGTGGATTTCTTCTCATCTATGCTAGACCAGAGAATCATGGGCTAATTAAAAAAGCGCTCTCCAATCTGCTTTATGTGCCTTTCATTTTTGAGAAAGAAGGGAGTCGCATCATATATAGAACGGATTAATTTCACCTCAAGATGAAACGTTTACAAAAAGATGTTCGGGTGATAGTTCTTGCGGGGGGTATGGGAACTCGTTTACGGTCCGTGATTTCCGACAGGCCGAAAATTCTTGCACCGATTGGAGAAGGGGTGTTGCTTGACCGGATAATGGAGAATCTCTTGGGGCAAGGATTCAGGAATATCACACTTTCTGTCGGATATATGAAAGAGAAAGTACGAGAGTATATAAAGAGACAGTCATTCTCTCCGGATGCGGAGATTAATTTTTCGGAAGAAGAAAATCCACTCGGAACAGGTGGGGCGATTAAAAAAGCATTTGAAGATATTCCGGAAAAAACAATCCTTGTTTTAAACGGTGACACTTTTTTCCCAATTGATTACTGGCGATTTATAGGAAGCCATAAGGAGTGCAATGCCGATGTTTCAATTGGTCTAAAAGAGGTTCCAAATTCTGGCCGTTATGGGAGGGTGGTTTTGAACGAAGAAGGCAGAATTATCAGTTTTAAGGAAAAAGGGAGTGATATCTGCTCGGGAATTATAAATGGCGGTGTATACGTTTTTAAAAAAGAAGTATTTGATAATCTCAATCTGCCGGAGATATTTTCCATAGAGGTGGATTTTTTTGAAAAGCATCTTGAGAGAATTAAAATATACGGATTTGTTTTCTCAGATCACTTCATTGATATAGGCGTACCGAATGATTACAAAGAGGCGAGGGAATATTTTTCGGAGGGAAGATAGTAGGAACGCAGTAGATAATAATAAACGGTTACCGAAAATCTCCTCATAATTTCGGTTTCCGGTGTCGGTTATGTATATCAAACACCCGTGCTAACCTCCGGTCAACCTCGCGTTTCATAACGAGCGGGTTCAG